>ENA-UPWM01001318-UPWM01001318.1-human-gut-metagenome-genome-assembly--contig:-NODE-1318-length-10951-cov-12.882472_pt1 | contig 10951 bp, 8 predicted proteins | sample MGYA00250051_ERZ773379 | MGnify/ENA primary metagenome ERZ773379 (study PRJEB29103, sample SAMN06112020) | human gut metagenome | biome: human gut; feature: ankylosing spondylitis patient; material...
GCAACAAGGATATTTGCAAACTCAACAGCAGAGTACACTACCTAAAACGTATTATGATATGGTACGTGCGGATATTGAACGATTGAGTAATACTCAAAATTTAAGTGACGATGAACGCTTGAAATTACATAGAGAAATAGACGGAAAATACCAAGCATGTGTAAAGCAATGGTATGATGGTCTGTGGTACAATGATAGAAATGCGAAAATGGTCTTTTATGGACATCTGGTAGAACACCCGAATTGTGTGGTTGAAAATCTGGAAATGATGAAAGCAAAGCTGGAAACGTACAAATACCAGATGAATGCGGTACAGTTGCCCAAACCGGAAGTTTCTAATTCGCAGATTGTCAATGTTACCAACAGCGTGAATGTTAACGTTACATTTGAGCAGGTGCGCAAAGAAGTAGAAGAAATGACTTCACTCACGAATGAACAGACACAGGAAGTGCTGGATAAAATTTCTGAGATTGAAGAAGTGGTGAAGTCCAAAGACGGCAAAAAGTCAAAATGGGAAAAAGTAAAACCTGTTTTGACGTGGCTGGCAGATAAGAGCTGTGATGTGGGGATTGCATTGTTACCGCTGCTGTTAAAAATAGGATAGCAATAAAATAGCTTGAACTTTGATGAAAGGGGTGTTCATAATATGTCAGATTCTCTTAATAAATATTGCTCTGAAGCAAAGGATCTTAAGGACGTAAAAGATGCGATGAATAAAATTCAAAAACTTCGTGCTCAAATGAAGAATCCGACCAGAGATGGAATGATTGAAGCGTTGCGAGATGCAAAAATGAGTGCGCTGATGGAAATTTCGGCCTTGGAAATGGCACAGGGGGCGACAAATTGGGTGCCGTTTTCAGAGGCATCAGATAGTACGCTGTACACACTCCTAGGACAGTATGAACGAGGATTGAGACTCCATTGTATTGCTAAAATAGGTGAAAAAGCTTTTAATGAACAAATGATTAGAAAATGAAAAGAGGCACACAATGCAATTTACAAAATACGATTTGGGGCAACTGGATAAGGGCCGTGTTGTAGAAATTATTTTAAAGGGAAATGCTGCAAATGTCCGATTGATGGACAGTAGCAATTTCAACAATTACAGAAATGGACGAAATCATCGATATATTGGAGGGCTTGCAAAGAAATCACCAGTTAGATTGCAGACGACGCACTCAGCGCATTGGTATGTTGCAATCGATTTGGCGGGGTTGGGTGGAAGAGTTCAAAGTTCAGTTCGGGTTTTACCAGCACCGTTACCGCAAATAGAAAATCGTCCGCTTGCAGAGGTTCCATCGCTTGTCCATAATAACGGCTTGATTATGAATGAAGACGCTGGAATTGAACCAGAGTATGACGTTTTTATTTCTCATGCATCTGAAGATAAAGATGAGGTTGTCAGGCCACTTGCAAATGCACTTAAAAATCTTGGTATAAAAGTTTGGTATGACGAATTTGAAATGAGAATAGGAGATAGTCTGAGAAGAAAAATTGATAAGGGATTAGCAAACAGTCGATTTGGAATCGTTGTGGTATCACGTGATTTCATAAAAAAGGGCTGGACAAATTATGAGTTGGACGGCATTATAACAAAGGCTGTATCAGGTGAGCAAATCATACTCCCCATTTGGCATAATATTACGAAGAAGGAAGTTATAGATTATAGTCCTTCTTTGGCAGATAAATTAGCAAGAAATACGGCAATCGATACCGTGGAGGATATTGCTAAAGAAATTGCAGATGTAATAAAAACGAATCGTTGAAATTACGATGAAGAGGTGATCCTATGAGCCGCGAATACTCCGAAAATGTCCTTGTCCAGAACAGCGCAGGCAACCTGCTGCAAAACGTTCTGGGCTGGGAGGTGGTGCTGGCTTACAACTCCGAAAAGCTGGGGCCGGACGGGACGTTGGGCCGCACCAGCTATGGGGAAGTGCTGCTGACCCGGTATTTTCGGCAGGCGCTTTTGCGGCTGAACCCGTGGCTCACCCCGAACCAGCTGGACGAGGTGCAGAAGAAATTCACGGCGCACGTTTCCACCGCATCCCTGATGCAGATCAATGAGGAAAAGTATTTTCTGCTGCGGGATGGCATCCCGGTGACGGTCAAGCGACCGGATGGACGCACCGAAATCCGAAGCGCGGCGGTGATCGACTTCAAAAACCCGGAAAACAACCACTTCCTCGCTGTAAAGGAAATGAAGATCCACTCGCAGCTGTACCGCCGCCGGACGGACATTGTGGGCTTTGTCAATGGCATTCCGCTACTGTTCATCGAGCTGAAAAAGCCTACCGTGGATGTGCAGAACGCCTACATAGACAATTATCGGGATTACCTCGATACCATTCCGCAGTTGTTTTATTACAATGCCTTTCTCATGCTGTCCAATGGATTGGAAGCCAAGGTGGGCACGCTTGGCAGCAAGTACGAGTTTTTCCACGAGTGGAAGCGTCTGAAGGAAAGCGATGCAGGCAGCGTGGAACTGGAAACCATGCTGCGGGGCATCTGCGAGAAAAAGACCTTCCTCGATCTGCTGGAAAACTTCATCCTTTACGACCATTCCGGTGGGCGCACCACCAAGATTCTGGCGCGCAACCACCAGTATCTCGGCGTCAACGAGGCCGTCAGTGCTTACGAGAACCGCAAGCTGAAAGACGGCAGGCTGGGTGTGTTCTGGCACACGCAGGGGTCAGGCAAAAGCTACTCCATGGTCTTTCTGGCGCAGAAGATCCGGCGCAAGTTTGCAGGCTCGCCCACCATTGTGGTGCTGACCGACCGTGACGAGCTGAACCGGCAGATCAGCGATACCTTTGAAAACTGCGGTCTGCTAGGCAAAACCAAGGCTTCACAGTTCAGTGCATCCAGCGGTACAGACCTTGTAAAAAAGCTGCAGGGCAACCCCAGCTTTGTGTTTACCCTGATCCAGAAGTTCAACCTGCCCAAGGAGCCGCCCATCTACCCGGATCACGACATTCTGATTTTGTCGGATGAAGCCCACCGCAGCCAGTACGGCATTTTTGCAGACAACATGATGCACCTGCTGCCCACGGCATCCCGCATCGGCTTTACCGGTACACCGCTGCTGGCGGATGACCATATTACCGAGCGCACCTTTGGCGGGTATCTGTCGGTGTATGATTTCAAGCGGGCAGTGGAGGACGGCGCAACGGTGCCGCTGTACTATGAGAACCGTGCGGATAAGATCGCCCAGTTGGACAAGCCGGAGATCACCGGGCGGATCCTGGATGCCATTGAAGCTGCCGACCTTGATCCCTCGCAGGAGGAAAAGCTGGAACGCGAGTTTGCAAAGGAGATCCATATTCTTACCGCAGATGAACGGCTGCGCTCCATTGCAAAGGATTTTGTGGAGCATTACTCTGACCTTTGGACCAGCGGCAAGGCGATGTTCGTCTGCCTGAATAAGGTCACCTGTGTGCGGATGTACAACTATGTGCAGGAATGCTGGCAGGCAAAGATCAGGGAGCTGGAAGCCCGGCAGGGCACAGCGACCCAGCAGGAAGCACAGGAGCTTGCCCGCAAACTGGCATGGATGAAAGAAACCGAAATGGCAGTGGTGATCAGTCAGGAGCAGAACGAAGTGCAGACCTTCAAAAAGTGGGGACTGGATATTCTGCCGCACCGTGCCAAAATGGAAAAGCGGGAGCTGGATAAAGAATTCAAGGACAGCAAGAATCCGTTCCGGGTGGTGTTCGTCTGTGCCATGTGGCTGACGGGCTTTGATGTAAAGTGTCTGTCCTGTCTGTATCTGGACAAGCCGTTGAAAGCCCATACCCTGATGCAGACTATTGCTCGTGCAAACCGTGTTTCGGAGGGCAAGAGCAACGGCCTGATCGTGGACTATATTGGTATCGTAAAGGCGCTGCGCAAGGCTCTGGCAGATTATACGGTCAGCAAGAACAGCCCGGCGGGCGTTGACCCAACGGTGGACAAAACGGAGCTGATTCAGCGCATCCGCACGGTCATCGGAAAAACGGACGGCTTTCTGGCAGAACACGGGTTCCGGCTGCAGGAATTGGTGGACGCACAGGACTTTGAAAAGATGAGCCTTGTACAGGATGCAGTCAACGCGATGTGCGAGACGTTGGAAACCAAGAAAACCTTCCAGACCTATGCGTCTGAACTGGCGCGGCTGTTCCGCTACGCAGACCGTGACGATGTGGACGATACTGTGCGCGCCCGGAAAAACGCAATTCTCGCCATCTACGAGGGCTTGCAGCAGAAGCGGAAACACGCAGATAACACGGACCTGATGGTGCAGATCAACGGCATCGTCAACGAGTACATCCATGTGGAAAAGCCGGATCAGGAGGCTGTACCTTCCCGGCAGTTTGACATCAGCAAAATTGATTTTGACCTGCTGAGCCGGGAGTTTGCCCACACCCGGCGGAAGAATCTCTTGCTGCGCGATCTGGATGAACTGGTGAATCAGCAATTGGCGAAAATGCTGTTTGTAAACCCGCAGCGCATTGATTATTATGACCGCTATCAGGAGATCATAGATGCCTATAATGCAGAGCAGAACCGGGCAACCATTGAGAAAACCTTCATGGATCTGATGGAACTTGCAAGTTCACTGGACACGGAGCAGCAGCGCTATGTGCGTGAGGGCTTTTCCAGCGATGAGGAGCTTTCGGTGTATGATTTGCTGTTTTCGGAGAACCTCACGAAGCAGGAAATTGAAACGATCAAGAAGGTGTCTGTGGACTTGTTGACAAAAATCAAACAGCAGATTGCCAAACTCGACCATTGGACGGACAAGCAGGAAACTAAGGCGATTGTGGATAACCTGATTCGCAATACCCTTTGGCAAGAACTTCCCAATAGCTATGATGTAAGCGATATCCAGACCTACCAGAAGAAAATCTACGAGTATGTATATATGCGCTACCCGGAAGTAGCATAACGCAAAAATCACCCCAGAGAGAACGCACAAGAGGCTATTCTCTCTGGGGTGATTGCGTATCAAATCATCTGAAAATGCTTCAGTGCCTCCACAATCGCATCCTCTTTCGCCTTCGGACACTGGGGCTGCTTCGCATTTTCGTTTTTTGCTTTATGGTAATTCTCTCGCTCAATAATGCCGTGTTTCTGCTTCACCTGTGCGATATAGAGATTGGATACCTTCAACTGATGGTGTTCCCATACATACTCCCGAATCTCGTTGTAAGTCGCCTTGCTCTCCGCAGCAGTCACATCCAGTTCATCCATGCTCACTTCCACTTCAATGTGCCGGTCGACATTGAGTTTGGACAAAAGGATGACCGCTTCGCAGTGCTTCGTCCTGGGGAACAGGTCCACCGGCTGCACCTTCTCGGCGTGATAGCCGTTCTGCTCCAGCCAGGCGGCATCGCGGGCGGCGGTGGCGGGGTTGCAGCTGACGTAGACCACCCGGCGGGGAGCCATGCGCACCACGGCGGAGAGGGTGGCCTCGTCGCAGCCCTTGCGGGGCGGGTCCAGCATGACCACGTCCGGGTGCAGGCCCTCGGCGGCCAGCCGGGTAGCCGCTTGCCCGGCGTCGGCACAGAAGAAGCAGCTCTTTGCGGCCACAGCATCCCCCATGCGGGCGGCATTGGCCTTGGCGCTCTCAATGGCTTCGGGCACGATCTCCACGCCCACCAGCTCCCGGCAGTGGTCCACCATGGAAAGGCCGATGGTACCCATGCCGCAGTAGAGGTCCAGCAACAGGTCATCCGGGGTCAGCTGAGCGTACTGTGCGGCAATGCCGTACAGCCGCTCGGCGGCCAGCGTGTTCACCTGGTAGAACGACAGCGGCCCCAGCTGCACCGGAACCCCGCAGAGCGTATCTTCAATGTAGCCCGGCCCGTACAGGATGTGGGTCTCGGTGCCCAGGATCACGTTGGTGTTTTTGCTGTTGACATTGAGCAGGATGGTGGCAATGTCCGCAAACTGCTCCCGCAGACGGGTGCACAGCGCATCGGCGTGGGGGAGGTTCGGGCGGGTGCACACCAGACACACCATGATCTGTCCGCTGTGCGCGCCCCGCCGCAGGAAGATGTGCCGTACCAGGCCCCGGCCGGTTTCTTCGTTGTAAGGCTGGATGCCGTTTTCGGCAAAGAACCTGCACAGTGCATTGCCGATGTCGTTGAGCACGCCGGGCTGCAATTTGCAGTCCGGGCAGGGCACGATGCGGTGAGTGCGCCCGGCGTAGAAGCCGATGCAGGGGTTACCGTTCTTGTCCAGCCCTACCGGGAACTGCACCTTGTTGCGGTAGCGGTCCACTTCAGGGGAAGGGCAGATGTCCAGCACCGGCACGTCCAGCCCACCGATGCGGCGGAAGGCATCGGTCACATTCTCCTGCTTGGCACGCAGCTCGGCGGTGTAATCCAGATGCCGCAGGCTGCAGCCGCCGCAGGGTCCCGCCACGGCACAGTCCACCGGAATGCGGTCCGGCGAGGGGGTGCGCAGATGGTCCAGAATGCCAAAGGCGTAGCGCTTGCAGTCCTTTACGATGCGCACATCGGCTTCGTCACCGGGGGCGGCACCCGGCACAAAAACGGTCTCGCCGTCCGGGCTGTGGGCCACACCGCTGCCGTCGCTGGAAAGCCGCTCGATGCGCAGGGTCAGGATCTGGTTCTTCTGTAAGGGCATGGGTCATAGTCTCCTTTGGTAGTGGAAATGCGCCGGGTCACGGCTGCGGTTCGGCGGGGGCAGCATCTGCCTGGGTGGCAAAATACTTGCTGGGCGGCACGCCCTTGGCGCGCTTGAACACCCGCGAAAAATAGAACTGGTCGAAGAATCCTACTGACACGGCCACCTCTGCAATGGAAAGGTGACCGGCACGCAGTAGCTTGCAGGCTTCGTTGATGCGGTATTCGGTGAGGTAGTCGATGGGGCTTTTGCCCACATTGAGCATGAACACCCGGTACAGGTGGCTGCGGGAAACGCCCACGCTCTTGGCGACATCGTCAATGGAGATGTCGTGGGAGTAGTTGAACTGGATGTATTTGATGGCGTTGAGCACATACTGGCTGGAGGACGAGGTGGAGTGGGGCTTGCCGGCGATGGTTTCCTTCATCAGAGCGGCAATGAACAAATAAAGGTAACCCACCATGGCGGCCTCGTCCTGGGGCTGCAGCCCGCGGGAGGAGTAGATGTTAGCCAGGGCGGCGCGCATGCCGTCCGGGTCGCTGGTGTGGTGTACGGGGGCGTCGTCGGTAAAGGGCAGCTGGGCTGCCAGCTTGTGGGCGCAGGCACCGTTGAAGCCCACCCAACTGTACTCCCAGGGGTACTGCTCATCGGCGGTGTAGCGGATGAGCTGGCTGGGGCGCGCAAAGAACAGATCTCCGGTGCTGACTTGCCAGGTTCGGCCGCCTACCTCGAATTCGCCCTTGCCCGAGAGCACCAGGTGGATCAGGTAATGGTCACGGATGCCAGGACCCCAGGTCTTGGACGGGGCGCAGCGCTCAATGCCGCAGTTGAAGATGGAAAGTTCGATGTTGTTCGTGTAGTTCTGTTTGAAGGATTGCTTGTAAACGTCTGCCATGGCGGCTTGACCTCCCTCGTTGTCACGTCTTTTGACCAGTATACCACAGAACCGCCTGCAAATTCAACAAAAGTACATCTTATTCTTTGAGCCGGACGCCAAATTTCGCGCTTTTTCTTCGATAGAAATTGAAAAAACAGAAGGGATGCATTACAATAGACCTAACAAACCTACAAACACTGTTTGAATGTTTCAGGGAGGGATCGCGGATGGCAACCAGCGCACAACTCAGGGAACAGATCGCGGCAGGGAGGTGGGACGGACCCCTTGCCGCGCTTTACGGCACCGCCCCGCAGGAACTGGCCCGGCAGCGGGCGCGGTACTGCGCGGCGCTGGAGCAGTTCGAGCTGTATTTCGGCCCGGGGCGGCAGGTGCAGGTGTACTCGGCCCCGGGGCGTGCGGAGCTGGGCGGCAACCACACCGACCACCAGCACGGCTACGGGCTGGCGGCGGCGGTCACGCTGGATCTGGTGGCGGTAGCGGCCCGGAACACGGACGGCTATGTGCGGGTCAAGTCCCGCGGGTTCAACAAGCTGGATGTGATCGACCTGGCCACGGCAGAGCCGCAGGAAGGGGAGAGCACCCACTCGGCCAGCCTGATCCGGGGCATTGCCGAGGGCTTCCGTACGGCGGGAAAGGCTATTGGCGGCTTTGATGCTTACACGGCCAGCGACGTGCTGCGGGGCAGCGGCCTTTCCAGCTCTGCGGCCTTTGAAATGGGCATGGCCTGCATCTGGAACGGGGAGTACGCCTGTGGGCTGGATGCCCGGGCACTGGCCGGCATCTGCCAGTATGCGGAGAATACTTACTTTGGCAAACCCAGCGGTCAGCTGGACCAGCTGGCCAGCGCGGTGGGCGGCGTCATTTTTGCCGACTTCGCAGACCCGGCCGCCCCGCAGGTGGAAAAGATCCACGCAGACGGCCTGCTGCCGCCCGGCATGACCCTGTGCGTGACCGACACCCGGGGCAGCCACAGCGAGCTGACCGGGGAGTTCGCGGCCATCCGGCAGGAGATGGAGGCTGTGGCGGCCTGCCTGGGCGGCAAAGTGTTGGGTCAGGTGCCGGAAACCGATTTTTGGGCAGCACTGCCCCGGCTGCGCACCGCCTGCGGCGACCGCGCGGTGCTGCGTGCCATCCACTATTACGAAGAAAATGCCCGCACGCTGGCCCAGCGCCGGGCTTTGCTGGAAAAACGCTTTGCCGATTTTGCCGCGCTGGTGCTGGAAAGCGGGCGCGCCTCCTTTGCACTGTGCCAGAATGTCTACTGCGCCACGGATGTCCGGCATCAGGGGCTGTCGGTGGCGCTTGCGTTGAGCCAGAGCATCCTGCAGGGCAGCAGCGGCGCATGGCGGATGCAGGGCGGCGGCTTTGCGGGCACCATTCAGGCCTATGTGCCGGAAACGTTGCTGCAGCGCTACCATACCGCCATGGAGCGGGTGTTCGGCCCGGGCAGCTGCTATGTGCTCCGGCTGCGGGAACAGGGCGCAAGACAAGTGCTGTAACTGCAGAAGCAACAAAAAAGGGTCTGCTGCAAATTTGCAGCAGACCCTTTTCAATTTTTGATTCAAATGGACTCAGCGCAGCGGGAAGGAATTGGTCTCCTGCTGGGCTGCAAGATGCTGGACCGTTTCCGAGGTCGAGGTGCCCAGCCGGAAAATGGAGGATGCCAGCAGCTTGTTGTAGACACGGTAGCCAAACAGCACCACGTTCTTGACCGCTGTGAACAGCAGCATCGGCACGAAGGTGACAGAGAAGGAAACGAGCCCTTCGCCCAGTGTAAAATCGTGCAGATGAAGGCTGCCCAAAAACTCATCCAGAGAGTCTTTGAGTTCACCGCCGCCCGAAACGGTCCGCTGTTCTTCCTCCGAAAGCACAGCATACGACGAAGGCAGTTGGAGCTTTTTCATGAACGAACACTCCTTTCAGGCAGAAACCCGAAACACTCAGGCGGCCAGACCTGCGGCCACGGAAGGATCCTGTGTGTCGGTATTCGTGGTAGTGCCAAACATAGAGCCGAACAGGTTCTTCAGCGACAGGTACATGCTGCGCACCTGTGCATAAGCGTAGTAACCGGCCAGTCCTGCCATGCCGACGGTGGCAACGCGGCTCCAGGTATTCATACGGTTCCAATTGTGTTTGACCACACCGGTCAGGCTCAGGCCGTCGGACAGACCCTCTTTGAAGGTATTAATAAAGTACTGGAAGGAACCCTGGCTCAGCATATAAACGCCGTTCACCACCACATTCATGGCATAGGTGACCAAAACTTCCGGGTGTAAGGTAACGGTGTAGTCACCGACGTTGAAGCTGTAGTCGGCACCGCCGTCGAGGTAGGTCATTTCTTCTTCCGAGAGAACCGCATAGGAGGCGGGCATCAGCATGGTGCTCTGATATGTATGATCCATAATGGAAAGGCTCCTTTCACTCGTGAAATCCGCCCAAAGGCAGACGATATGTTATCTAAATTGTAGCATATCTGTATAAAAATAACAAGGGATGCGGCGAAAAAAAAGATGATACATTTGTGAACAAACTGTGAACGGACGAGAGAATAACTGCGAACAGACGATGGAAACAGTGTGAATGCGGCGCTTTCGGCCGCTGAAAAAATGTTCCGCAAAAACGCAAAAAAAGGCACCCGCAGCCGGAAGCTGCGGATGCCAAAAGGGGAAAAAACACTTATTCGCCGCAGGGGGTGCGCTCGTACAGTGCAGTCAGCTGTGCGATGTGTGCTGCAAGGCTGCCGGGCATAGGGCTGCCGAGCCGCCACTGCCAGTTGGCACCCTGGGTGCTGGGGGTGTTGATGCGGGCCTCACTGCCCAGATGCAGCCAGTCGGCCAGCGGAATGATCGCCATGTCCGACACACTGGCAAGGCAGGCGCAGATCATGGACTCGGTCAGATCCTCCGGCTTGCAGCGCAGGTAGCGGCAGGCATAGGCCACATCTTCCGGGCTGGCATTGGTGCGCCAGCCTTCGGTGGTCACGTTGTCATGGGTGCCGGTGTACACCACGCTGTTGCGGGGGTAGGTATGAGGCAGGTAATTGCCGGACTCCCGGCTGTCAAAGGCAAACTGCATGATCTTCATGCCGGGGTAGCCGCTCTCTGCCAGCATGGCCTTGACCTCCGGGGTCAGGTAGCCCAGATCCTCGGCAATGATGCCGCCTTCGCCCAAAGCTTCGTGCATGGCGTGGATAAAATCACGGTCCGGGCCCTTTTCCCAGTGGCCGCCCGCTGCGGTCTTGTTTCCGGCGGGGATGGAGTAGTAGCTCTCAAAACCGCGGAAATGGTCGATGCGTACCACATCGTAAATGGAGGTGGCGTGCTGCATCCGGCGTTTCCACCAGGCAAAGCCGGTGGCTTTGTGCGTGGGCCAGTCATACAGGGGGTTGCCCCACAGCTGGCCGTCTGCTGCAAAGGCGTC
>ENA-UPWM01001320-UPWM01001320.1-human-gut-metagenome-genome-assembly--contig:-NODE-1320-length-10946-cov-13.361395_pt1 | contig 10946 bp, 10 predicted proteins | sample MGYA00250051_ERZ773379 | MGnify/ENA primary metagenome ERZ773379 (study PRJEB29103, sample SAMN06112020) | human gut metagenome | biome: human gut; feature: ankylosing spondylitis patient; material...
TCCCGTTTAATGATAAATACTTGTCATTAACCCCGCTGTGGTCTCAGCGGACACTAACGCCTAAATAGGATAGCACAAAACGTGCTTGAATGCAAGCGTTTTGCCCAAAATAAATGCAAAAATTTTCTGTTTTGTCCAAGGGGCCGCGTTTGCGAGCGCAGCGCAGCACGGAAAGCCCCAGTGGGGCTTTCAAGTGAATGTCATTCGCCCCGGCTCAGGCAAACAGCTGCTTGTCCTCGGTGAGGAACTTTGTGCGCAGGATGCCTGCACTGGCGGCCGGCAGGCCGAACTTTTCTTCCAGAAAACCGGTGAGCAGCGAGGGGTTCAGGTTGAGCTCCTGCGAAGCCGGCAGGCACAGCTCGATGTGGACGGCATCGCCCTCCGCCGTGTAGGCCACCTGCGGGATATGCTGTTTGAGCTCAATGATCTTGTTTCCCTTTTTGCCGTGCTTTTCCACCGGGGCGCTTTCCAGTGCGTTGTATTGGTCCAGCACTGCGGCAGCCTCAGCCGGATAGGTGATCTGGTAGCAGGCCCAGGCAATGCGGTCGGCCTTCATCTGCACGGGGGCCACCCGGGTGATGACGATGCCGGCCGGCATGATGGCGTTGAGTGCCGTTTTCCACTGTGCAAAGTCCGGGGCTTCCGCCTCGGTCTTGACATCCACGCACTCGCACTCACTCTCCTGCCCCAGCGAGAGCGGGCAGGCAAAGGTCATATAGATGTGGGGGTTGAATCCCAGCGTATGCCACACCGGCAGGCCGCTGCGCTTGAGTACCCGCTGCATCACCCGCTGCAGATCCAGCAGGGAGATGTAGGAGGCCTCATTCTTTTTTTCAAACGAGATTCTGACTGTAATCAAAGCAGGGACCTCCTAACAGATGGTTGGCACCGCAGCCGTGGCAGGCACGGTTGCAGGGCTGGGTGGTCTGGGCGGCAAGAGCCTTGTTGTACTCCCGCACCAGATATTCGTGGGTGACGCCGTAGTCCATGTGGGACCAGGGGGTCACCTCGTCCAGGCCGATGGCACGCTGGCAGTAGAACGCCGGGTCGATGCCCATATCCGCAAAGGTCTGCATCCAGGTGTCATACTTGAAACACTCTTCCCAGCCGTCGAAGTAGCAGCCGCGCTTGTAGGCCTCCACGATGACCGGAGCCAGGCGGCGGTCGCCCTTGGCGAATACGCCTTCGAGGAAGCTGGTGGTGCTGTCGTGGTAGTTCACCTTGATTTTACGGCTGTGCACGCTTTCCAGCAGATGCTTCTGCTTGGCGCGCAGCATCTCCTCGGTGTCCATGGGCACGAACTCAAAGGGTGTGTGGGGCTTGGGCACAAAGCAGGCGCAGCTGATGGTCACCTGCACGCCCTTGCCCTTGCCGCGCTTGGGCAGTGAATAGTACAGGTCCACCACCTTCTGGGCGGTCTCGGCAATGCCCTCGATGTCCTCCATGGTCTCGGTGGGCAGACCCATCATGAAGTAGAGCTTGACCGCCGTGTAGCCCGCATTGAACGCGATGGTGCAGGTCTTTTCGATCTCGTCCCAGGTCACGTTCTTGTTGATGACATTGCGCAGGCGCTGAGTACCGGCCTCGGCCGCAAAGGTCAGGCCGCTCTTGCGCACCTTGGTGGTTTTTTCGATGAGGCTCTCGGAGAAATTGTCCACACGCAGGCTCGGCAGCGACAGGCTGACGTGCTCCTTGGGCGCCCATTCGTTCAGGTCGTCCAGCAGCTCTTCCAGCTGGCCGTGGTCAGAGGTGGACAGGCTGGACAGGCTGAGCTCTTCATAGCCGGTGTTGGCGCACAGGTCCTGTGCGGCCTTGTTCAGCAGGCTGGCGTCGCGCTGACGCATGGGGCGGTAGAGGAAGCCTGCCTGACAGAACCGGCAGCCGCGCACGCAGCCGCGCAGCACCTCGATGCTGGCACGGTCCTGGATGGCACCCACCATGGGCACCACAAAGTTGGTGGGCGGGGCAAACTCGTTCAGGTCTTTGATGATGGCCTTGGTGATGCGTGCCGGGATGCCCGGCTCGTTGGGGGTGATGGCCTTGACCCTGCCGTCCTCGCAGTAGGTCACATCGTAGAACGCCGGGATGTAGACGCCTGGGATCTTTGCAATGCGCAGCAGCAGTTCCTTTTTGGAGACGCCGCCCTCCTTTTTGGCCTTTTCGATCTCGGCGCAGATGGAGGGCAGCTGATTTTCGCCCTCGCCCAGCTGGACCACATCAAAGAAGTCCGCAATGGGCTCCGCGTTGCAGGCGCAGGGGCCGCCCGCCACGATCAGCGGCCAGCGCTCGTCGCGGTCCCTGGAATAGAACGGGATGCCCGCCAGATCCAGCATGGCCAGGATGTTGGTATAGGAAAGCTCGTACTGCAGCGTAAAGCCCACCGCGTCAAACGCGGTGAGCGGGTCCTTGCTCTCCATGGTGTACAGGGGCAGGCCCAGACGCTCCATCTCGGCTTTCATGTCCAGCCAGGGCATAAAGGCGCGCTCACACCACCAGTTTTCGTGGCGGTTGAGCAGCTCGTACAGGATCTTTTCGCCAAGGAAGGACATGCCCACCTCGTAGGTATCCGGGAAGCAGAACGCAAAACGCACGTCCACTTTTTCTTTATCCTTATAGACGCCGCCCGGCTCACCGCCGGTGTAGCGGCCGGGTTTCTGCACCCGGCCCAGCGCTTCTTTCAGTTTCGGGTCAAACATTCGTTCCTCCATCATGGGTTCTTTTTTCATGCGTTCTTTTCATTTTACCCGAAAGTGCAGATTTTTGCAATCGTTTCGGGCAGATTTCTTCTGTGCTCGCAGCTGCGCCGCGCTGGCCAGCATCTGGGCCCCGTCCAGCGGTGGAATCGGCAGGAGGTTGAACGCCCCGGTGAGCAGGTTTGCCGCCCAGAAGGCGCTGCCCCGCACGGTGGCCTGCCGGGACAGCAGCACGGCCCACACCCCGGCCAGCGCAAAGTTTACCGCCGGACCGGCCGCCGCCAGCCGGAACCGCTGCGCCGGGGACAGTTCTGCCCTGCCCAGCCGCATGCAGAAGCCGGTCAGCGTGACCTCGATGACCGGAAAGCGGCGCTGCTGCGCACAGTACACGAGGATATGCCCCCACTCATGGAGGAAGGCTGCCAGCAGGCCGGTGCGCAGAAAGCCGCTGGCGTCAAACAGCAGCAGCCCATACAGCACCCCGCACAGCAGCACCGGGTCCCGGAAGCGCAGCGGGCCCATCCGCAGCGGGGTGCGCCTATGCATCCGACAGTCCCAGCAGGGCCGACGGGTCGCAGGCGGTCCCCTGTCGGCGCAGCTCAAAGTGCAGGTGTGCCCCGGTGGTACAGCCGGTCTGCCCGGCCGTGCCCAGTATCTGCCCGGCCTGTACCGTTTCACCGGTACGCACATACAGGTATTGCAGGTGCGCATAAAGGGTCTCGGTGCCGTCCGGGTGCAGCAGCTGCAGGCAGACGCCATAGCTGTCGCTGCGTCGGGCAGCCGTGGCAACTCCTTCCCGGACAGCCAGCACCGCCGTGCCTTCCGCACAGGCAAGGTCCACTCCTTGGTGGAAGCGCTCTTCCCCGGTAAAGGGGTCCTGCCGGGTGCCGTAGCCGTCCGACACCCGCCACACGGCGGTCTGCAGCGGGAAACAGACGGCTCCTGCCGGGCGGCGGGCTGCCTGCGTTTGTACCGCAAGACACACGCCTGCCAGAAGGGCCGCGCCCGCAGCACCCCACCGGGCTGTGGGTCTTTTCCGGTTTTTCGTTCTTTTTCGCATGGCACGTTCCTCCCCCGGTTCTGGTTCACCGTATGCGGGCACACACGCAAAAAGACCCGGCGGACCGTCTCAGACAGGCTCCGCCGGGTCCCGGAAGGATCGGTGTTATTTCTTCTTTTTGAAGAGGTCCAGCACCTGGCTGAACAGACCCCGCTTCTTCGGGGCGGTCACCACCACGGTGGGCTTTTGGGGCTGGTCCGGCAGATGCTTTTTGTCCAGCATCTGCTCCAGCTCGTCAAAGTGGTCGCCGCCTTTCGGGTGCTCCGTCGGCTCCAGATGGATGGGCGCAGGCGTGGCAGGTGCAGCTTCCACGAAATCAGGCCCTTTCGCCTTGGGCGGTTCCTGTACAGGAACTTCCGGCGTTTTCGCCTTCGGCCCCTCCGCCGCCGTCTGCTTTTCCGCTGCCGGGGCTTCGGCAGGCGCTGCTTTGGGCGTAGTAGGCTTCCAGGGCTCTTCTCTCGTCCAATCGTTCCGGAGCAGGTCGTACATGTCCATCTGGCCATTGACGATGGGTTCGCCTTCGGCAGGCTTGACCTTCTGGTAGCTGCCATCGGGCCGCATTTCCCGGGCATTGACGTTGTCGCGCAGCTGCAGCTGCAGGATGTCGGTGAGCTTTTTCACCAGTACAGGGTCCTCCACCCGCACGCCCACTTCCACGCGGCACTCGGTGTTGCGGGTGAGGAAGTCGCCGGAGGCAATGTAGATGCGGGTATGCACCCCGTCAAAGAAGCTGTAAATGCGGCCATGCTCCAGATAGCGGCCCACCAGACTGCGGATATGCAGGTTCTCGGTCTTGCCGGGCACCCCGGCACGCACACAGCAGATACCGCGCACGATCATGTCGATGCGCACCCCGGCGCAGCTGGCTTCCTGCAGCTTGAGGATGATATCGCGGTCGCTGATGGAGTTGTTCTTGAGGATCATGGACGCCTGGCGGCCCATGCGGGCAGCTGCGATCACATGATCCATCTCATCCAGCAATACGCTCTTGAACCGCAGCGGAGCCACCAGCATCCGGTCGCTCTCCTCGGTGAGCTGCTGCACGGCCAGATTGCGGAACACCTTGGAGGCTTCCTCGCCGATGCCCTCATCTGCCGTGATGAAGGAATAGTCGGTGTAGAGCTCACTGGTCTTTTCGTTGTAGTTGCCGGTACCGATCTGGGTGATGTAGGAGTAACCGTCGGCCTGCTTACGGGTGATGAGGGTGAGCTTGGAGTGCACCTTGTAGTCATCGAAGCCGTAGATCACGGTGCAGCCCGCATTTTCCAACTGCTTCGACCAGTCGATGTTGTTCTGCTCGTCAAAGCGGGCGCGCAGCTCCACCAGCGCCACCACTTCCTTGCCGTTTTCGGCGGCTTCCATCAGGGCCTGCACGATCTGCGATTCCCGCGCCATGCGGTACAGGGTCATCTTGATGGAGATGACATCCGGGTCACGGGCGGCCTTTTTGAGCATGTCGATGAAGGGCCGGATGGACTGGTACGGGTAGCTCAGCAGCACATCGTGCTTCTGCACTTCCGCGGTCAGATCATAGTCTGGCGGCGGCAGCATGGGCCGGGCAGCCGGGTAGAACAGGCCGGGGTGGTCCTCTGCTTCAATGCGCCCGGTGAGCTTGTAGAAAAAGCTCAGGTCCAGCGGGCTCTTCTGCACAAAGACCCGCTTGCCCGACAGCTCCAGACGGCTGCACAGCAAACGCTGCACCTCCGGGGCGGCCTCCGGCGTGACCTGCAGGCGCACAGCCGCCAGCTTGCGGCGGCGCTTGAGCAGCTCGGTCATGATCTCACGATAGTCGATGTCGTGATCCATCATGCCTTCCTTGACGTCGATGTCCGCATTGCGGGTGACCCGGAACAGGCAGCTTTCCAGGATGCTCTCCTTGCCAAAGATGCTGGACGCATAGTGCAGCACCAGCTCTTCCACCAGTGCAAACTGCGTTTCGCCGTCCTTTTTGACAAAGTGCAGCCGCTCCATCTGGCTGGAAATGGGGATGATGCCCAGGCTCTGGGCATTGGGGTGCTTCTCCCGCAAAAGGACACCCAAATAGATCTCCTTGTTGCGCAGGAACGGGAACGGGTGGCGGCTGTCCACGATCTGCGGGCTGAGAATGGGGAACAGCTCAGTCTGGAAGTATTTTTTCCAGAAGCGCTCATCCTCCTTGCTCAGGTGGTCAAAATCCACCTTGCGGTAGCCGCACCCGGCCAGCTCTTCCAACGCCTTGGCATAGTATTTGTCGCAGTCCGCCTGCAGCTGGGCCGTCTTGGGCATGATGGCTGCCAACTGTTCGGCTGCGGTCATGTTGGTCTTGTTCTCGCGCTTTTCCTTTTTGCTCTTGCTCTGTTCCAGGTTGGCGCGCTCCTGCAGAGAGCCGACGCGCACCATAAAGAATTCGTCCAGATTGGAACCGTAGATGGCCAGGAATTTGACCTGCTCGGCAAGGGGCACGTTTTTGTCCTTGCCAAGAGCCAGGACCCGGCGGTTGAAGTCCAGCCAGCTCAGTTCCCGGTTGATAAAAATGGTCTCGTCGCTCATATTCATTCCCCTTTGTGCCTTACGGCATCGTTTGTGCAGGTGTGTTTACCGTTGCCTGCCCTTCCCAGGAGGCCACAAGGTCCTCCGTCAGGCCCGGCACGGCCGCAGCGTCGGCAACGCGGGCAAAGGGGCCGTGCTGCTGCCGGTACTCGATCAATGCCCGGGCGCGGCTGGGCCCGACCCCCGGCAAGGTGCACAGGGCAGCAGCAGCATCCGCCGTGTTCAGGTCCACATACCAATGCTCCGACAGCGGTGTGCTGTCCGGCGGCAGCTGCTTCTGTGAAGGCTGCTGCGGCACCGCAAACCAGAACGCCAGCCCTACGCACAGCACCGCAGCGGCTGCACAGGCTGCTATAAAAAGGATCTCCCGCTGGAGGGCGGTGCACAGATGCGTTTCTCTCATTCTACCCGAAATCCTTCCAAAAAGAAAGTCCCTTGCAGGAAAATTGCAAGGGAACTTACACAAATTTTACGCCAATTTTTCAGCATCCCGCACCATGCGGTACAAAACCTCCACGGCAGCGCCGCCGGCAGCATCGGTCAGGGTGACCTGCTTTGCGGCAAGGCGCAGCTCCGCCGGGGCATCGGCCGCCGCAGCGCTCCGGCTTGCGGCCCGCACCAGCTCCAGCATGGGCATACTGCCCGCCAGCACCAGCACATTTTCCGAGGCAATGCCCACCGGCGTGCACACGGCCTGCAGCATCTCCGCACCCGAAACCGTCCGCGGGGTCAGGCGCAGCAGGTCCGGGGCTGCACGCTCACCCAGCAGGGCGGTCGTGCTGTCGCCCAGTGCCTTTTCCAGCAGGGACGTCAGAGGGATGCTGCGGTTGTCCTGGTACACCAGGGCTCGCAGCACCTCATCCGGGCGGATATCCGCTGCGTTGGCCAGCAGATAGGGGGTCCACTCCTGCTGCAGGTGCTGCTCCAGCGCATGGCTCATGCGCAGCACGCGGGTGGAGCCATCCTGCATCTGCAGGGCAATGCCCACACCGGCCGCACTGGGCAGGCTGGCGAACAGACCGGCATCCTGCCCGGCAAAGCTGCACAGCGGCTGACGGGATCCGTCCGCAAAATGATAGGCCAGTGTGCCGCCGCACACCAGTGCCGGGGCCGAGAGACGCACGCTGCCCAGAATGGCCCGCACTGCCTTGGGCGTGCGCTGGGAAAAGACGGTGAACCGGCCGCCGCGGCTGGAAAACAGCTGCAGCACATCCCGCACGACTTGGGTCAGGTTGCCATCCGGGCCAAGCAGGAGGTTGTCCAGATCACAGAGGACCAGCTTGTTGGCAAGGGATTGGTTCATGGATTCTTCCTCCTGAGCGTTGCAAGAAAATAGGTAAAATAGTCCGGCAGGTCTGAGTCGAAGCGCAGGTGTTCCCCGGTGATGGGGTGGACAAACCCCAGCGTTTTGGCGTGCAGACACTGCCCGTGCAGGCTGGTGATGCAGTTGTGGGGGCCGTATACGGGGTCGCCCGCCACCGGGTGATGGATGGAGGCCATGTGCACACGGATCTGATGGGTGCGGCCGGTTTTCAGGCGGCACTCCAGCATGGTGAACTCCCCCAGCCGTTCCAGTACCTTATAGCCCGTATAGGCGTATTTGGTGTTGGGTTCCCCGGCGGGGTAGACCGCCATTTTTTTGCGGTCGGTCTTACTGCGGCCCAGATTGGACTCCACAAAGCCCTCATCCTGTGCAAAGCCGCCGTACACGATGGTATTGTAGGCACGCTCCACGCTGTGCACCGCCATCTGCTGCGACAGGCCGATGTGGGTGGCGTCATCCTTGGCCACCACCAGCAGGCCGCTGGTGTCCTTGTCGATGCGGTGCACGATGCCGGGGCGGATCTCGCCGCCGATGCCGGACAGGCTGCCCTTGCAATGCCACAGCAGGGCGTTGACCAGGGTGCCGTCCGGGTTGCCGGGGGCCGGGTGCACCACCATGCCCTTGGGCTTGTTGACCACCAGCAGGTGGGCGTCCTCATACACGATATCCAGCGGGATCTCCTGCGGAACGGCCTCGATGGGCTTTGCGTCCGGGATCTCCAGCAGCACGGTGTCCCCTGCTTTCAGCTTGAGACTTTTGGCCACGGTCTTGCCGTTGCACTGCACATGGCCGTCAGCTACCAGTGCCTGCAGCGCCGAGCGGGACAGGCCCGTATCCTCACCGCTGAGGAAGCGGTCAATGCGCTGGCCCGCCGTCTCCTGCTCCACCACAAATTCACGCTGTTCCATGGTTTACGGCTCCTTCGGGGCGTCGGCATTGCCGGAGTGGCTCTCTTCCAGAAAGATCACCAGCACCCAGAGCGCCACGCCTACACACACGCAGATGTCTGCAAAGTTGAACACGGCGAACCGCATGAACAGCAGGTTGATGTAGTCCACCACTTCACCGTTGAGCACGCGGTCAATCAGGTTGCCAATGCCGCCGCCCAGCACCAGAATGAGCGCCGCCTGCTGCAGGTATTTGCCCCGGCTGCGGAAAAACAGCGCGTAGGCTACCAACAGCAGAGCTGCACTGGTTGCAGCAATGAGGAACAGCTGCTTGCCGCTGAGCAGGCTGAACGCCATGCCCTGATTGAGCACGAACCGCAGCTCCACCACATGCGGGATGAGCGGCATGGCCCCTACCGGCTGCAGCACATTGGATGCCCACAGCTTGATGAGCTGGTCGATGCCCACCAGCGCCGCCACCGCGGCCAGATTGAAAAGTACAAATGCCATAGGTTACTCCCAAACGATCCGGTATGAAAAAACGGCGCTCCCCGGTATAAGGGAGCGCCGCCCTCAAAAACGATCGTGTTTCTGATAAATTTTAGGCTTCCACAACGCTGGCGCAGCGTGCGCACAGGGTGGGATGTGCGGCGTGGCTGCCGATGGTAGCAGAATACTTCCAGCAGCGCTCGCACTTTTCGCCGGTGGCGTGGGCCGCTGCAACGCCCAGGCCTTCGACGGCGCTGGCAGCACCGCCTTCGCCCTTGACCAGCTCCACCTGGGAGACGATCATCAGGTCGGCCAGCTCATCCATGGGGATGCTGTTCAGCAGATCATAGACGGCATCATTGCAGTACAGGGTAACGGCAGCTTCCAGAGAAGCACCGATGATCTTTTCGGCACGGGCCTGCTCCAGCACCTTCTTGACCTCGTCACGCACAGCGATGAGCTGAGCCCACTTGGCCTTGAAGGCATCGTCGGCGGCATACTGGCCGGCCTTGGGCATGTCCTCGAACACCACATACTTGTTCATGCCCTCGGTCTTAGGCATAAAGTCCCAGATCTCCTGGCTGGTGAAGCACAGGATGGGGGCAATGATCTTATCCAGAGCCACCAGGATCTTGTACATGGTGGTCTGTGCAGCCTTGCGGGCAGCACCGTTGGTGCAGTACAGACGCTTTGCGGAATTTCAACGCATCTTCAAGGAAGTAAGCCTCCTTAAACGGTTCCGAGGGAATCATATATTTACCTACCATGCGGATTCCAATCGGTAGATAGCCGCGAGGCATATAATACGCCATCGTACGGATCGGCATTTCTCCCCGCATTACATACATGGGGGCACGGCTCACGAATCCGCCGCTTAGTACTAAGGCATGCGCTCCGCATTGGTCTTGGAGTGTACGGGCTACTTCTAGGCATTCGTCTATTTCAAGTCCTCCCTTGAACCCGTCCCGCATATTGGTCTTTACGGTTACGGCCATGTCGGAACCTGCTGCTTTCATCACCTCTTCCATACACATTCTCATGAAGCGCATACGGTTCTCAAGGCTTCCTCCATATTCGTCTTTCCGGTGGTTGGTATACGGGGAAAGGAATTGGCTGATCAGATAACCATGCCCGGCATGGATCTCGACAGCGTCCATACCTGCCTCACGTGCCAATCGTACGGCCTCGCCGTAGGCACGAGCCATGGAAGCGATCTCGGATTGTCTCATACCTCGTACGATCGTGGGAGAGTAGAGGTTGAAACCGCTGGACGCTGAAATAGGCGTGCATCCGCAAATCCGCTTATGCGACATATTACCACAATGGCCTAACTGGATGGAAGCGGCGGCTCCCTCTTTATGGATAGCGTCGGTGAGCTTGCGGAGGCCGGGAATAATATCCGGACGCATCCACAGCTGACGCTCGAACGACAAGCCGCTTTGCGTCACGGCGGCATAAGCTATGTTCGTCATGCCGATCCCTCCGGCGGCTACGGATGTGTGATAGTTGAATAACTGCTCCGAGGGAGCGTTTCCCGGGCACATACTCTCGAATGCGGCGGCCCGGATCGTGCGGTTCCTAAGTGTTAGCGGACCGATCTTACCGGGTGTAAACAGGATTGATTTGTCCATATCAATAGATTAATATAGTTGTTTCGAAAAATTAAGTTAGATGGTTTTCTCTATATTCCAGACGAAGGCCCGAAGCCCTTGCGCTTCCGTTTCCTTGTCTAAGTTGTGTAGGATTTCCAGAAAATGATCGACCTTCTCGTCTTCTACCATCGTAAGGATAGCTGAATTCAAGGTAGGCCAAGCGTGATTGCCGTAATGTGGCTCGCCTGTTTTACTTCCCCGTCCTTGCACGACATCCCAATAGGTAAAACCTTTAAGGTTATTACGGTCCATGATACTGACGATAGCTTCGTAATACGCTTGATTGAAAGATATAAATATCGCTTTAAAAGA
>ENA-UPWM01001321-UPWM01001321.1-human-gut-metagenome-genome-assembly--contig:-NODE-1321-length-10945-cov-15.124310_pt1 | contig 10945 bp, 8 predicted proteins | sample MGYA00250051_ERZ773379 | MGnify/ENA primary metagenome ERZ773379 (study PRJEB29103, sample SAMN06112020) | human gut metagenome | biome: human gut; feature: ankylosing spondylitis patient; material...
CTCTTCGTCATCGGGCAGGATCGCACCATCGCGCAGATAGCGCTCGGCCCCCAAGTCGAAGTTCTCGTACTCGAAGTCAGCTACGCCTTCAGCGGCCTTTTCCAAAGCCTTCTGAGCCCACGGAGTGACTTCCTTGCCAATACCGTCGCCGGGAATAACGGCGATTTTATATGTCTTTGCCATAGTTCAAGGAGCCTACTCGCGCTATCACCTGCCGGCCCGAACCCGCTCAGCTAGTGGACATGGCCTAATGAGCGAGCCCCATCACATCCATGCACCAAGCGTTCTCATAGGAAACCTCTTCCCATTGCTTGTAACGCCCGGATAGACCGCCGTGACCGGCCTCGACCTCAATCTTGGCCACCGCGTCCACGCCGGCGGACTGCAAACGGGCCAGCCATTTGAGCGGCTCGACGTACAGCACGCGGGTGTCGTTCATCGAGGTGGTAATGAAGATTCTCGGGAATTGCGCGGCGGCGACCGCGCCGGTGGCAGCCCCATCAGCACTGCCGTCACCGGCAGCCTCGTCGTTGCCGCCCTCGAGCACGGCGACCGGCACATTCTCGTATGGCGTGTACGACTTCATATACTGATACACCTCAGGGTCATGCAACGGGTCTCCCCATTCGTCCCATTCGGTGACGGTCAACGGCAAGTCCGGGTCAAGAATGGAGGTCAACGCGTCCACGAACGGCACATCCGCCTCAACACCGGCGTAGCATTCGGGCGCCATATTGGCAATCGCGCCCATCAGCAGACCGCCAGCGGATCCGCCGTTGGCCACGGTGCGCCAAGCATCAGCCAAATGCGCCTTCTGCAGCGCGCGTGTGGCGTCCACGAAGTCCTCAAAGGAATGCTTCTTGTTCAGTCTGCGCCCCTGCTCATACCAGGCGCGTCCCATTTCGCCGCCGCCACGAATATGCGGCACGGCGTACAGCACACCGCGATCCAACATGCTCAGACGAGAGACCGAGAACCCCGGATCGGAGGAAATCTCGTATGCACCATATCCGGTAATGAACATCGGCGAATCCTGCGCCGGGCAATCGCGGTGCCAGACGAGGGAAACAGGAATGCGTTCGCCGTCGCGCGCGGTAATCCACACACGGCGTTCAATGTAATCGCGTGGATTGAAGTTGCCCAACACGGTGGCTCGCTTCAGCAGCGCATCTTCACCGGTGGCGGGATCGATTTCGTGCAACTCGCCCGGGCGGGTGTAGCTGGCGAACGAGTAGCGCATGCGCGGCGCCTCATACGAGGGGTTGCCGCCGACGCCGATGGTGTACAAGCGCCGGGTCTCACCGGGCAGGTGGTCGTCGCTAGCACCATCGGAAGATGACGTGTGATCCGTGGGGGCCTCATCTTCGGTCCACAAGATTTCGCCATGATCGCCGGTGAAGTTTTCGCGATCGTCGGCAACCATGTCCCAGTCGTCCTCCAGGGCAGGCGGCAGCAATTCCGTAAACCGCCACGGCCGTCCGGCCAGGAAGTCGGCGGCAGCCGCGCTCTTGGTCATGTATGCCACGTGCGGCTGGCCGTCGGCACGGTAGCTCAGGGACACAAAGTTGCGATGCAACGCAATGCCTTCGATGCCCAGACCGTGGGCACCCTGCAATATCGCCGGATTGACGGCGTTGAAGTATGCCTCGGTAATCGGCTTATCCGGCTCACCATGTTCACAGCCGTACGGCGACCCGGCGGCAATGCACACGCCTTCGCCGAGTCGGTACGGCGGCTCATGGCCACGCATGTCAATGACGTCGATTTCGAAATTCGGATTGGCGGCGTTGTGATAGACCACGGCGAGTGGCACATCCGCACCGTTCTCCCCCGCGCCTTCAAAACAGGCAAAGCTCACATCATATTCAATATCGTTCTGACGCGGAATGAAAGCTTGGAATTCGCCTTCAGGCGTGGCCACCGGCAGCATCAGCACTTCGGTGGTGGTTTTGGAACCGGTGCCGATCACGATATTGCGCTCATCAAAACTGATGCCAACGCCCACCCAGAACCGTTCATCGGTTTCTCGGTACACGCACACATCCGATTCGACCGCCGTGCCAACACGATGCCGCCACACAGCGAGCGGCCGCCAGGAATCGTCCAATTCCACCCAGAACACCCATTGGCCGTCCGGCGTGAAGCATGCGCTGCCAATGCCGGTGAACTGTTCGGGCAGTTCGCTGACCGGCTCCCCGGTCTCCAGCCCGGCAAGGTCGCGAATGCGGAAATCATATCGTTCGTCTCCCGCAACATCCACGCCGTACAGCATCCAACGGCCGTCCTTGCTCAGATCCAAACATCATGCGTGTCTTCTCGGTCGTGCTGCTGATCATGGTTGGTACCGTGTTCGCAGTGGGCCCCGCAGGCCTGATCGTGACCCTGTGCAAGAACAGCGGCATGTCTGGTATGCTGACCACCACCCTGTTCTGGCTGATCATCATCCTGGTCTACTACTTCATCGCAACCTTTATCTCCATTGATGCCATCATCGGCAAGATTTACCCCATCTTCGGTATCTGCCTGATCATCATGGCAGTCGGCGTCATCTTCGGCATCTTCACCAACCCCGCCTACACCATCCCCGAGATCTGGGATCACTTTGGTTCCATGCATCCGTCGGGCACCCCCATCTGGAGCTTCATGTTCATCACTGTGGCATGCGGCGCTATCTCCGGTTTCCACTCCACCCAGTCGCCTCTGATGGCTCGCTGCATGAAGAGTGAGAAGCAGGGCCACTTCGTGTTCTACGGTGCCATGGTCTGCGAGGGCGTCATCGCTCTGATCTGGGCTGCAGCAGGCTGCGCTCTGTACACCATCACCGACGGTAAGATGACCGGTCTGGCCGAGGCTCTGAGCGCCGGTCAGTCTGCCGCCATCTACGACGTCTGCCTCAAGACCATGGGCAATGTGGGCGTGGCTCTGGCAATGATCGGCGTGGTCATCTGCCCCATCACCTCTGGTGATACCGCCTTCCGTTCCGCTCGTCTGACCCTGTCCGACTGGCTGAAGATCGATCAGGACAGCTACGTAAACCGCCTGAAGCTGTGCATCCCCGTGCTGGGCGTTGGTTCTTTCTTGGGCATCGGCAACGCACTGGGCTTCATCAACTACACCGTGATCTGGCGCTACTTCAGCTGGACCAACCAGACTCTGGCTATGATCGTTCTGTGGGCTGCTTCCATGTACCTGTTCAAGGAGAAGAAGAACTACTGGATCACTGCTGTGCCTGCTACCTTCATGAGCGCTGTGTCCTGCACCTACTTCGTGCTGGCTCCCGAGTGCCTGGGCAAGATGATCAACACCTATGCAGACGGCAAGCTGGTGGCCTACAACACCGCCGTTGCTTACCCCATCGGCATCGTCTTTGCCATTGCAATGCTGGTCATCTTCATCCATGCCACCAAGAAGCACACCGCTTCTCAGAAGGCATAAGGCTTTGACCGCACTGCTCAACTAAACCATCTGCGCCCGCCGCTGCCCGACCAAACAGCGGCGGGCGCTGTTGTTTTTACAGCGCAGAAAGTTTGGGAAAACGCACAAACCTTTTTGGCAAATCTTAGCGGCCAAAGGGGTTGCATTTGCACCGGTAAGGTGCGAAAATAGAAGCAAATCTAAGCAAAGAAGGGAACGACCCATGATTTTCAGACCCGCACAACTGGGCATGGCAAAACTGGACCGACTGGAGCTGGAGGCAGACAAAAAGGCCTGCCGCAAGATCGGCCCCTGTGGTGTCGGCAAAAAGGCCCTGTACCTCAACAGCTTTTACATCGACCGCCGCTATTATCTGCCCTATGGCAGTATCTCCCGCGTGTTCAAGCGGGTGGCCATGAGTTCCGGCGGCTTTACCGGCAAGGGCATGTTTGCCTCCATGGCCTACCTTGTGGTGGAGTACGACGGCGGCAAGCAGAAACAGTGCAATTTCAAGGATGAACGGGACGTGGACAAGCTGCTGGAGGTGCTGGCCAAAGAGCAGCCGCAGATCCCGCTGCTGAGCGAAGCCGGTGAGCAGGCCCTGCAGAAAAAGGAGGCCGAAAAGGCCGCCCGCAAGCTGCCGGAGCTGACCGACGAGGCAAAGCACAGCGTGACGGTGCTGCGCAAGGCCAAAGAATATCTGGAGGAAAAGCCGGAGCTGGCCGAAGAGCTGAGCGCCGCCGAGCGCCGCAAGCGCGCCCAGCTGCAGAGCAAGCCGGTGTACCGCTATGTGGCGCTGGCCATCTTCGTGTTCGGCATCGTGTCGGCAGCCTACGGCCTGTATGCGGTGACGAACCATGTAGGCAACTACGGCATCTACTTTGCCTTGTTTGGCTTTGCGGCCATCTTCCTGTTCTCCAGCTACAACATGCTGCCCACGGCCCGCAACAACAACAATGCCATCATGAAGCGCGCCGACAAGGCGGAAGCGGCCATGGCGGAGTATGTAAAGCACTACCCCAATGGTGCTTTCCCGGTGCCCAGCTGCTACGCCCATCCCATCGTGCTCAAGCAGATGACCGACGCCATTGAAGAGGGCCGTGCCGTGACCGTGCCCGAAGCACTGGACGCCGTGGAAAAGCGCCTGCAGGCCCTGAATGCGGACGTGCAGGTGGAGCAGGAGGAATACGACGAGGTGGTGGTCATCAAGGCCATGTTCCTGAACCACGATTATCAGTGACTGCGGTTTGTGCAGAATGTGAATAAAATCTGAACTTTTTTGGCGGGTCTGCACATTGACCCCGCAAAAAACCTGTGCTATCATAAGGTCAGCCGAGATGTTACCCGGAAGGGGCATGGTCGGCTGGCTTTTTTAAATTTGAATCAGTTGGAATGTTACTCTTCGAGGCATGACCGGGTGGAGCTGGCACAAGGTGCCGTACCGTTTGCTTTGAGGGTTTTTTTTCTTTGTAAGGAACGGAAAGCAAGGGGGCGGAAACCGATGCAGGCATTGCGCAGGATCAACAACAATGTGGTACTCTGCCGGGACAGCAGCGGACGGGAACTGATCGCGATGGGAAAAGGCATCGGTTTCGGCACATTTCCCCGGGAACTGGCGCTCAGCGAGATCGAGCGCACGTTTTATGACACGGATGAGAAGTATCAGCAGCTGGTGGCAGAACTGCCCGAAGATGTGCTGGCTTTTTCTGCCCGCATCGTGGAGATCGCCGGAAATGAACTGCCTTATCCGCTCAGCCCGAATGCCGCATTCACCCTGGCAGACCACATCAGTTTTGCCATTGAACGCGCCCGGAAGAACATCCGGGTTCGAATGCCGCTGACCTATGATGTGGAGCAGCTTTACCCGGCGGAATACCGCATTGCACAACATGCGCTCCGCCGCATCCGCAAGGAATTCTGCGTTTCACTGCCGGAATGCGAGGCGGCGGGCATCGCGATGAGCCTGCTGAACTCCCGCCTCACGCAGGAGCAGTTGCCGGCTGCAGATCCGGACCGGGACGAGGAAATGCTGGAAGATGTGACAGAGATCGTGGAGAATGAACTGCACATTCTGGTGGAACGCTCTGGCTTCAATTATTCCCGCTATGCGACCCATATGCAGTATCTGTTTCAGCGCATCCATTCAGGCAAGGCGATCGCCAGTGATAACCTGCAGTTGTATATCAGCCTGCGGGAGGAGTTCACGGAGATCGCGGCCTGTGTGGAAAAGATCGCGCAGCATATCGAAGAAAAATGGCACAGTACGTTGACGGAAGAGGAAAAGCTGTATCTGATCCTTCATATCAACCGCATCTGCATCAAAGAAGGAATGTAACCTGCATCATGGCAGGGCATGACCTCCATCCAGCGTGGCCTGGCTTTTCCGGGCTGTGCTGCATGAGAGGTCTTTTTTATTGCTTTTTCGGCGGAAGGTGCACCCCGCCGCAAAGATAAATATCCGTTGAACACGCAAGGAAATGTAAAGGAGAAATAAGTATGGCAGCAAACAAGAATGCTCAGATCGCGGAAAGCGTTCTGGCAGCAGTGGGCGGTAAGGAGAACATCGTCTCCGTGACCCATTGCATGACCCGTCTGCGCTTTAACCTAAAGGACATGAGCGTCCCGAAAGACGAGGAAGTGAAAGCCATCAAGGGCACGATGGGTGTTACCCGCAGCGGCGGCCAGTATCAGGTCATTGTTGGCACGAATGTGGACAAGGTGTGCCAGGAGCTGTGCACCATGGCAGGGCTGGAGCAGGCAGCGACGATCAACGAGAATCTGGATGCTGCCAAGGAACCGTTGACTTTGAAGAAGGTCGGCAGTAATATTATGGCGTATCTGTCCGGCAGCCTGACGCCCATCATCCCGGTGGTGCTGGCAGCAGCTATCTTCAAGAGCATCGTGGCAGTATTCGGCCCGGATATGCTGGGCATCCTCTCCACCGACAGCGACCTGTACACCCTGTTCACCTTTGTGGGCGATGCAGGATACTACTTCTTCCCGCTGCTCATCGGCTATACCGCAGCGAAAAAGCTGAATGCAACGCCGGTCATGGGCATCTTCATGGGTGCCATCCTGCTGCACCCCACCTTTGTCAGCATGGCAACGGACGGGACGGCGTTCAGCGTTTATGGCATTCCCTGCACGCCGCAGAACTACAGCAGTACCATCCTGCCCATTCTGCTGACGGTCTGGGTCATGAGCTATGTGGAGCGCTTCTTCAAGAGATACATTCCGGATGCGCTCAAGATCATGCTGGTGCCCACCCTGACCACTGCCGTCATGCTGCCCATTGCCCTGTGCGTCTGCGGCCCTATCGGCGGCTTCCTGGGCAATTATATCTGCGCTGCTGTTGTCTGGATCGGTGACCACTTCGGCTTTGTGGGCGCTGCTGTCATCGGTGCGCTGTGGGAGTTCCTGGTCATGACCGGTATGCACCATGTTCTGATCGCGCAGATGATCCAGCTGTTTGCAGCCAACGGTTTTGACCCGGTCGTTTCTCTGGGTGCTGTTTCTGCAAGCATGGCTGTCACCGGTATGTGCCTGGGCATGGCTTTTGCCCTGCGTGATAAGGAAGAGCGCGCCCTGAGCCTGAGCTACACGGTGGCTGCGATTATCGGCGGTGTCACCGAGCCGGGCCTGTACGGCATCGGCATGAAGTACAAGAAGCCCTTCATCGGCATGGCCATCGGCGGCGCAGTCGGTGGCCTGTATGCCGGCCTTGTGGGTGTCAAAGCCTATGTTTCCGTGCCGGTGGCAAACTTCCTTGCCCTGACCGCTTACACCGGCGGCAGTGCAGCCAACATCATCAACGGTGTGATCTCCGGCATTATCGCCATTGTGGTGGCTGCCATTGCAACCTATCTGCTCTGCCGGGAACCCAAAAAGAACTGATTTTTTACGGGAGGCAATGAACCATGGCAAAACGCATCCTTGTCCGTGCCGATGACATCGGCTACTGCCGCGGCATCAACTACGGCATTGCGGACAGTATCTGGAACGGTATCATCCGCTCGGCAGGTGTCATGCCCAATATGCCGGAAGCACAGCACGGTGTGGATCTGCTGAAAGGTTCCGGGGTCTGTTTTGGTCAGCATACGAACCTCTGCCTGGGCAAACCCTGTGCAGACCCTGCCAGGATCCCCAGCCTGCTGGATGAAAACGGAAACCTGAAAAGCAGCCGCACCTACCGCGAAGCGTGGAAGCGCGGCGAGGAGATCACAAAGCTGGACGAGATGGTGATCGAGATCGAGGCACAGTATCACCGCTATCTGGAGTTGGTAGGGGAGAAACCTCACTATTTTGAGGCCCATGCAGTCATGAACCACAACCTGTCCAAGGGGCTGGCGATCGTGGCGGAAAAATATGATCTGCCGTATCTGCCCACCAGTTTTGAGCCGACCGGCACCCCGTTCTGCGGCCATACGCTCATCACCTGCATGGACAGCATGGCACCCGGCTATGACCCGTTTGCCAGCCTGCAAAAGGCGGCGCTGGCAGAGTATGGCGGCAACGAATGTCCGATGTTCGTATGCCATCCGGGGTACATCGACGATTATCTGATCCACCATTCTTCTCTGGTGGATCCGCGCCCCATGGAAGTGGCAATGGCCACATCCCCGGCCACAAAACAGTGGCTGAAAGACCACGATGTAACAGTCGTGACCTACGACGAACTGTAAAAGGTCCATCCTACAGAAAGAGCTGCTGCACCAGACAGGGTGCAGCAGCTCTTTTGCTGCAACTAACTTCTTGCGCCACAGGTAGCGGCGGCCTATAATAAAAACAGGAATGCAAATTACCCCGGATGGAGGAAACAGCTATGGATATGGTCACCCTTGGCAGCACCGGCATCACGGTGAACAAAAACGGCTTCGGCGCACTGCCGATCCAGCGCATTTCGCAGGAGGATGCGGTCTATCTGGCCCGCAAGGCCTACCGGGCGGGCATCCGCTTTTTTGATACTGCCCGCGCCTACACCGACAGCGAGGTCAAGCTGGGCGAGGCCTTTGACGGCATCCGCACGGAGGTGTACATCGCCACCAAGACGGCGGCGCAGAATGCAGAGGACTTCTGGAAGGACCTGCACACTTCCCTGACCAACCTGCGCACCGATTACATCGACCTGTATCAGTTCCACAACCCGGCCTTCTGCCCGAAGCCCGGTGACGGCAGCGGCCTGTACGAGGCCATGCAGGAAGCCAAAGCCAAGGGCATGATCCGGCACATCGGCATCACGAACCACCGGCTGGCTGTGGCCCACGAGGCCATTGACAGCGGCCTGTATGAGACGCTGCAGTTCCCGTTCAGCTACATTTCCGGTGAGCAGGAGCTGGAACTGGTCAACAAGTGCAAGGCCACCAACATGGGCTTTATCGCCATGAAGGGCCTTTCCGGCGGGCTTATCACCAACAGTGCCGCCGCCTACGCCTTTGAGGCCCAGTACGACGGGGTGCTGCCCATCTGGGGCGTGCAGCGGGAAAAGGAGCTGGACGAGTTCCTCTCCTACATCGACAACCCGCCCCGCATGACCGGAGAAATCAAGGCGGTCATCGACCATGACCGCGCTGAGCTGTGCGGCGAGTTCTGCCGGGGCTGCGGTTACTGCATGCCCTGCCCGGCGGGCATCGAGATCAACAACTGTGCCCGCATGAGCCTGCTGCTGCGGCGCTCGCCCTCGGCCGAGCACCTGAGCCCGGCGGGTCAGGCCAAAATGAAAAAGATCGAGGGCTGCCTGCACTGCAACCAGTGCAAGGCAAAATGTCCCTACGGTCTGGATACGCCCGCTCTGCTGGCCCGCAATTACGAGGACTACAAGCGGGTCCTGGCCGGAGAAGTAAAAGTATAAGGCAAGCAAAAAGCGCCCCGTGTGAAACTTCACACGGGGCGCTCTGCGTTTGATGCGGTCAGGCCGCCTGCGGCTCTTTGAAGAGAGCCATGGACTGCTTGTAGCAGTGCACAAAGTACAGGATCTCGGCAAAGGCGGTCAGGGTCCAGCTGCAGGGGTACAGCAGGTACAGTGCCGGGATGGTGTGGAAGTGGGCAAAGATGGTGTACACCCAGATCACACGGAACACGCAGGAGCCCATCACCACAATGATGGTGGGCACCACGGTCTTGCCCAGCCCGCGGGAGGCGGCGATGGTGCAGTCCATGAAGGCGGAGATGCAGTAGGCAAAGGCCATCACGGCCACGCGCTTCATACCGGCGTCGATGACAGCGCTCTCGGTGGTAAACAGCGCCAGAAAGGTGCGGCCGAAGAAGAACAGGGCACTGCCCAGTGCAAGCCCCACGCCGAAGGAGTAGCCCAGACTGATGAAGTAGCTTTTTTTGACACGGTCGGGCTTGCCGGCACCGTAGTTCTGGCTCATGAAGCTGGCGCAGGCCATGTAGAAGGCGGCCATGCAGTCGTAGATCATGTTGTCGGCGTTGGCGGCAGCGCTGTTGCCCTTGACCATGAGGGAGTCAAAGGAGTTGACGCCGGCTTGGATGAACAGGTTGGCGATGGCAAAAATGGCGTTCTGGAACCCGGCAGGCACCCCCAGGGCCAGGATGCTCTTGGTGGTGGCAGGGTCCAGATGCAGCTGGTGCACATCCAGCGCGTAGCAGTCCTGTGCGCGGGTCAGTGCCCGCAGGATCAGCGCGGCCGAGACGCACTGGGAGATGGCACTGGCCAGCGCCACGCCCACCACGCTCAGGCGGCAGACGATGACGAAGAACAGGTTCAGCACGATGTTCAGCGCGCCCGCAAGGGACAGATAGATCAGGGGCTTTTTGGTGTCGCCGATGGAGCTGAACACCGCATTGCCGAAGTTGTACAGCGCCAGCGCCGGCATGCCCAGAAAATACACCCGCAGGTACAGGATGGCACCGGGCAGCAGGTCGTCCTTGGTGTTGAGCAGCCGCAGCATGAAGGGCGAACCCAGCAGGCCGACGAACAGCAGCGCCACACCGGCGATCAGGCTGACGATGGCGGCCGAGTGCACTGTCTTTTGCACATCGGCGGTGTGCCGGGCCCCGTAAAAGCGTGCCACCAGCACGTTGATGCCGTTGCTCAGGCCGATAAGGAAGCCGGTGAACAGGGTGACCAAAATGCTGGTGGAGCCCACGGCACCCAGCGCCGTGGACCCGGCAAACCGGCCCACGACCGCCACGTCCGACATGTTGAACAGTACCTGCAGCAGGTTGGACAGGGCCAGCGGCAGGCTGACCAGCAAAATCTGCTTGGCCAGAGGGCCTTCCGTCAGGGTTTTGGTGGTTGATTTCATAGTCTCTTTTTTCCTTTTCCGCTTCCAGACACCGTGCCCGCGCACACCGGGGCACAAGCTCTATTATAAAGCCCAGCGGCGCTTTTGCAAGATGAAAAATACAGAAAAACAGGGCGAACATTTCTGTTTGCATTTTTTGCGCGGCTGTGCTATACTACTTTATACTGATGAATGTATCAGCCCTCATGCGATCGTAGCTCAGCTGGATAGAGCGTTCGGCTCCGACCCGGAAGGCCAGAGGTTCGAATCCTCCCGGTCGCACC
>ENA-UPWM01001329-UPWM01001329.1-human-gut-metagenome-genome-assembly--contig:-NODE-1329-length-10909-cov-15.620476_pt1 | contig 10909 bp, 10 predicted proteins | sample MGYA00250051_ERZ773379 | MGnify/ENA primary metagenome ERZ773379 (study PRJEB29103, sample SAMN06112020) | human gut metagenome | biome: human gut; feature: ankylosing spondylitis patient; material...
CTGGAATGACAGCTGGAGTGGAGAGTTCGAATTACTGCCATCCCAATGGTATAATGCCAGTGATTATTACGTTCGCGGAAATTTCACTTATGAAGCTCCCATGATTGCAACTGCATGGCTCCCCCTGATTGGGAAATATATAGAAGCAGAGCGTCTGTATGTAAGCAGTCTTGTTGTAAACCATTTACACCCATATACAGAATGGGGATATGGAGTAACAACAAGAGCTATTACCCTAGGGATTTTTGCAGCCTTCAAAAACACGAAGTTTAATGGCATAGGCTGTCGCTTCGGTTTTGAACTATTTAGAGATTGGTAATATTCATAAAAGCATGGATAAAACATGATTTCTAGGGCACAATATCAATAACATCATAAAAAAACAAAATATGAGTTCACAACTAACTGTTTATAAAGCAAGTGCAGGATCAGGTAAAACATTTACTTTGGCTCGCGAGTATATGACACTCGTGATAGCTAATCCTGCTTCCTACAGAACCATTCTTGCAGTAACCTTCACCAACAAAGCTACTGAAGAAATGAAAATGCGTATCTTAGGAAAATTATACGAAATTGCACACGGACTACCAGAAGCAAACGATTATGTAAATCAAATACAGCAGGCTTTACCGTATCTTTCATCCAAACAAATTCAGAAAAATGCAGAATCTGCCCTGCATTTGCTCATACATAATTATAACTATTTCCGGGTTATGACCATCGATACGTTCTTTCAGAGTGTATTGAGAAATCTAGCACCATGACGCGCTCACCGCGGTTTTTTCGAACCTTCTTGGAGAGGCAGTCCGTAACATAGGTTTTCTGCAGCAGAGCATCCCCAATGTACTTTTCGTTGGTCAGAATGTTATGGATGATGGCGGGTGACCAGCACTCCACACCCTGGGCTGTGGGAATGCCGTCTTCGTCCAACTCTCGCCTGATCTTGCCTAACGTGCAGCCGTCCAGATACCTGCGATAGATGCGGCGGACGATTGCGGCTTCCTCCGGCACAATCTCCGGCTGGCCGTCCTCACCCTTGCGGTATCCCAACATTTTCTTGTATTGAAAGTGGACATTGCCTGCCTTTGCGCTTTTCTCTTTGCCCCATGCAACATTTTTGCTGAGTGACTCAGACTCTGCCTGGGCAAAGCCGCTGAACAGGGTGACCAGGAACTCACTGGATTCCGTAAGAGTATTGATATTCTCCTTTTCAAAGTACACGCCGATGCCATTGGCTTTAAGAAGTCGGACCGTATCCAGACAATCCACCGTGTTTCGGGCAAAGCGGGAGAGGGACTTCGTGATGATGAAGTCGATGCGGCCACGCTTGCAGGCGGTGATCATCTTATTGAACTCCGCTCTCTTTTTGAGGCTGGTTCCGGAGATGCCCTCATCTGCGTAGAGCCCAGCGAACTCCCATTCGGGTTTAGCGGCAATCATCTCGGTATATACCTTCTTCTGGTTGGTATAGGATGTGAGCTGCTCCTCGCTGTCAGTGGATACCCGGCAGTAGGCCGCCACCCGTAGGTGGCGCTTCTTCTCCTGTTCCTGGGGCGTCTCCACTTTGGCTGGGATGACGATGACATTGGGCGCGGTATCGTTCATGTACATCTGCCTCCTTCCAAGGTCTGGTTATTTTTCAGCAGGACGGTGACCGTCCCGTTGCTGACGGTGATGCCTCGGACGCTCTCATGGAGCAGTTCCTGCTCCAGTTCTGCCATGGGTGTCCGTCCCTGGAACAGCCTCCGAAGGCGGATGGTTTCATACTCCTCCGGCCCGATGGCGTCCAACTGGAGGGCGGCCAGCCGGAAGGCCAGGTTCTTTGCCTGGGCCTCATCCACCGGCGGGCGGTGCAGGAGCCCGTCCAATTCCCGGCGCAGCTTCATCACCTCTGGCGGTGGCTCATCCTCCAACACGGGGCAGGTGATGCACTCCGGGTACTGGATCAGGCGGTTCAGAAGGCCCAGTACCTGCCGTTCCACCCAGTCCGGTGGGCTGCCGCGGCACAGCTTCCGCAGTTCCTTCTGGGCTGGGCTCTTTTGGCAGGGCGTTGTCCGCTCCTGCCGTCGTGCCTGCACCATGTGGAACTGCGCCTCTGAGATGATGGACGGGAATCCACCCTCGCCGGTGTAGCGGCAATCCGCCAGGATACGGGCCGCCATGTTCTTGTTCCAGGGCTTGTCCCCATCATAGGGGATACCCCGCTCCCGGAGCTTGTCCACCAGAGCGTTGTAGCTGGCCCCGGCCAGGTAGCTGTCGTAGATCCAGCGCACCGTCTCCGCCTCTGCCGGGTGGAGCATGATCTCCCCAAACTCCATTTTGTAGCCGAAGGGCCGCTTCCGGTTGCTCCCCATCACCGCACCACCGGAAGGAAACAACGCCAGCGCTTAAGCTAATCGACAATATCGGTACTATGCTGTGTTCTGCACGATGGTATCCACCGACTTGAAGCCGCTGCTCCAGATGTCCTTTACCAATCAAAATGGATTCTCTATGCTGAATGATACACAGCCTTTAATCTCATTGGCTATCTATCGATAAAATCCCCGAGAAGTTAAAATTTTAGTAGCCTCTCGCTCAATGTCTTTTTCACATATTGTATTTCTTTGCTTATTTCATTTTCGTGCTTTTGCTATCTCATAACGTTTGAATTTTTTCACTGCTTACCTCTTGTTCCAATTTCCCCACACTTCAACGCCACCCCATCCCGCTACAATCGAATCCGTCAGTACTTTTCCCGCGAGGTAGCTCATGCTTAACCGTCGTCTCCATCTGGCCATTGCCCTTTCCTCGGCGTTGCTTCTTGCCGGCTGCGCCGGCTCTCCCGAACGCTCCGAGTTCGTCGAGATCGGAAACAACACCTATACGGTCAGCGCCTCGAGCGACTCCACCGACAACGGAGGCATCGTTCGCGTTGAACTGATCAAACAGGCTCAAGAGTTCTGTGCGGACAAGGATCTCAAGTTCCGTTTGCTTAAGTCTCGCTTCAATGACAGCAACGACGACAAGAGTGCCACGGCGACCATTGACTTCGTCTGTGCATCACCTACGACAGCTTCAGCCAATCAGCCTCCGCAGCCGGATCCCAGAGATGAAGTCCCCTCAACCAAAGTTCCTTCAGTCCTAGTTCCATCAGCTCAAAAGCGTTAAGCAACGCAAGCCGATCAATAGCCAAAGAAACCGCAGGCGATCTGCAAAGCACATAGACCGCTGGCGGTCTCTTTTTGTGATCAATTAGCCTTCGACAGATCATCGCACCTCGTCGTTGGGCACGTTGAAAAATAGTCACGCCGCATCGCCCGCTCCGTTGTCAAGCGACTGCACGTTTGCGCACAAAACACGGGATATTTGAGCCACCCGAGTAAAAAAATTAATTACCAGTTAAAAGCTTGTTTTTCTTGGCTTCTCTAAGTCGATAACTGTCTCCCATAATGGTTACCGGGGTGCAGTGGTGCAGCAGTCTGTCGAGAATGGTAGTTGCAACCGTCGGATCCCCGAAGATCACACCCCAGTCGTTGATGGCTCTGTTATTTGTCAGAATGATGCTTTTGTGTTCGTAACGCCTGCTCACCAGCTGAAAGAACAAGTTTGCATTCTCTGTCGAGATCGGCAGGTAGCCGACTTCATCGATGATCAATATCTGAGGTTTGCTCAGCATTGCCATCTTCTCGTTAAGCATGGATTCCTTCTTGGCTTTCTCCAGCATGTTCACCAGTGCGGCAGCCGTAATAAACAAAACCGAGTAGCCTTTTTTCATAGCTTCACGCCCCAGCGCAATTTCCAAATGCGCCTTGCCCACTCCCGGTGGTCCAAAGAATAAAACATTCTCACCACTAGCCACCCATTCCATCTTTGCCAACTTCCGGATTGTTCCCGGATCAACTGCTGGCTGCGCTGCCAAATCAAACTCGTCCAGAGTACAGGCACGAGGAAAGTGTGCAGCCATCGTAGCCAATTTGATGCGATTGGCATCTCTTTGCTCTACCTCCTTGCCTAACACGTATTCCATTGCTTTCCTCGGCGTCATCTTTGCATCCGTGGCTGTTTGCATTAGCTCAAGCATGTGGTCGCGCATGAACGCCAACTTCAGCCGCGCAGCCATTCGCTGCAAGCGTTCGTCCGTGATTAAATCTACTGGCAAATGCACGGGAGTCGCGTTCAACGGAACGGCTTGTAATTTGTGAGGTTCTGGCTTCCTGCTGTTCCTTCTTTTGGCTTCCTTTCTTCGCAACCTCCCACGGAAAGGCCTTGAAGGCGTAGCCGAAAGGGCTATTCGTGGGAGGTTGCGTGCCGACGCGGTTTACGATGCTGCCGTCGGCAACAGCATTAGCCGATCGTTAAAACGGTATGGCCTCATCCTCCGTCTCTGACTTACCATCGACAGCTTCGCAGTTGTAGGTTGCTGCATAGACAGCATCAAGCGACTCCTGACGTCTCTTGGCTTGCCATTTTGCGTAGTATCCCCAGACACGTACTCGCTCCGCCTTAGTTAACCCTCGGCAGAGCTCTCGCAGATTCGCAACCATGCTCCGTGTCGCATCGTTTAGATTCGATTGTTCGGCCAGGATTACCTTACGAATTCTTTGCATGTTCGGCCTCCTGTCGGATTTGAGCCATGGCGCCATACTTATCGCGCATTGATTTGCCGTTCAGTTCGATGATGTAACTCTGGTTAATCACTCGATCCATGACGGCGTCTGCCTTGATTGGATCACTGAATTGCCCGTGCCATTGCTTGATCGGAACCTGGCCGACAATGATCAACGATCGAATTCCCAGAACAGTCAAGAAATCAGACGCGGTCTTGTCGTCCATTGCCTCGATACCAAAGTCATCAATGACCAGCAATTGCTTGTTAAACAGGGAATTGCGTAGATTGCTTACTTTGTTGTTGGCCTTGGCAGAATCAATCTCAGTGATCAGTTGCGCCATGTTGTAGTAGCTGACTGTGTAGCCGTGCATACATGCCTGATAAGCCAACAGGCTTGCGATGTAGCTTTTTCCGCAACCGGTGGCCCCATGGATAACAACCCATGGCTTCATGGGCGACTTGATCCACTCGCATTCACAAAGCTCTTCGAGCATCGAGCGATTCAGGCCTCGGCTTGCCTCCCAGTCAACGTGCTCGAGACGAGCCATATGCACTTGCGGCAAGCGTGCGTTCTTCAAGTTGCGGCTTTGACGTTTGTGTTGGCGGCAGCGTTGTTCCGCCTGCAGCATGCTCAACAACCGCTCTTCAAACGTCATTTGGCTGTACGCTGGTTTTTCCCATTGCGTCTGGAAGGTGGCAAAGAATTCCGGGATCTTGAGCTCCTTGCAGATTGTGGCGATTTCCTCTCTGCATTTGGTAAGCATCGTCATTTGTTTTCTCCCGTCGTTTGAGTGAGCAGTTGGTCGTAATAGGCGGATCCACGAATGTCTTCCGGACGCAGTTGACTTCGATCGCAACTCTTGCCTTCAGAGCGTCTGGTGCGGTTGTCGATGACGGCGTCGATTTCCTCGCAAAGAACCTTGTACGACAGAGTTAAGCGAGTGAGCGTTGCTTGACAGCACTTTTCAAAGAGCTCATTGCCGAGTCGCGTCCTATGACTGTTGACGCCGCGAAGCACTTTTCTGGCGACTTCACCGTGGTTTTGCTTGAGCAAAAACGTGCAAAGCTTTCGAGCTGATTCACCGCTTTGTCCGATCAACTCGATGAGTTCCTCCTTGGTTTGCATGACCGACTCTGGCATGTGCTCGCGCAAAATGATGTCTTGCGATTTGCCTTCGCGCAGGTAATGTATCCATATCCGTTCCCCGGTCCGGAGATCAAAAATGCTGACTGTTTGCGACTTGCAGCTTTTGATGACCTTGACTTGTCGGCCCAAGTAACCGAGGGGAACGGAGTATCTGCAGTTTTCGAAGCGTACGACGTTGCCCTTTTGCACTTTAAGGATCTTGCTGACGGACGACAATTCGTACGGAATTGACGGCAAAGGACGAAGCGCGATCTTTTCTTCCTCCATGAGATCAGCTCGAGACAAGCCATCGAAACGCGTCGTCAAAGGACGTGCGTTGAGTTTGAGTAGTTCTTTGCCGATGGCCCGGTTGATTTCTTCGAGGCTGAAGAATTGGCGTCCTCTCAGAGCCGTCAATATGAAGCGTTGACATTGGTAGACGGCGTTCTCAACCATCGCTTTGTCCCGCGGTTTACCGGGTCTGACAGCAACCGGGATTGTGCCGTAGTAATCGCAGAACTCCCGGTATTGCCTGCAAATCCGCGGGCAATACTTGTCCGGTTTGGTCACCAGCGAGGTTGAGTTGTCAAGATAAATATGCTTCGGGACTCCTCCGAAAAAGGTGAGCATCTTGGTCTGGGCATCAAGCCAGTCATCCCGCGTCTGACGCTCAGTCGCACAACAGAAAATGTATCCGGACGCTGGCAGAACGCCAACGAAGATTTGCGCTGCAGCTACCTTGCCAAGACCGTTCGGAGTCCACGGCAAAGTGTCGCCGCTGTAATCAATCATGGCGACGTAGCCGAAATCCCACTGATTGATGAGCTCCACTTCCCGGCATGAAACCGGCAGATTCTGACAAAACCGGGCGTAGGCCTTGCAGAAGCCCTTGTAGCCGAGAGCTGAGGCGCCTTTCGGCACGCTGTCACGATAACTGTCCCAGAGGGCTTTTAAGGTCCGTCGGTTCTTACCTCGGACATTGTGTCGACAGTAAATGGTTTCGAAATCCGGCTCATGAAAACCGGACCGAACCTTGGCTCCGACACCAAGACAGGTCTCGAGGTCGTGCGATTTCAAACCGATGGCTTGCTCGAGAGTCAGATTCGCCTGTTTTATGCGATCGAGGTAACGTTGTACGGTGGATTTGGAGATTCCGAGTTCTCTGGCTATGACTTGCCTCGAGGCACCGCTTAGCGTCCGGCGCAGAATCTCTTGCACGTCGAATGTATGCATAAGAGTCTTACTCCTATTGGGTTGATGAGAAAAATCTCCTTTGCGAACAAAGGGTTAATTCATCCTATCAGCTAAGACTCGTTGCATATCTTCTCAGCGTATATACGCTACAAGACGTCCACTCCGAAGGCGACTGCCGTTCGATGTTCGTCGACTCCCGTTCGATTGGAGTCACCTCGGAAGCTAAGTGCGGGAAATGGAAGAGAATTTTTGGGGAGCGGTTCGTTCTTGTCGACTGTCGTTCGGTCTGAAGTCGCCGGTCGTTCGGCTGGAATCGATTGGCGCCGCGGATTTGATCCAATTGATCGTTCCATCTCTGTCGACTCCCGTACCATTTTCAGTTCCCTAATTCAGCAGCTGTTCAGGAAGGCGTGGCCAAACATCTGGACAGTGCTAGAACTGATGTTGAAACAGATAACTTCAAAGTCGGAACAAAGCATGACGCTCAGTTGGCGTCGGTTCTGAATTTCAATCGTGAATTTGGCATTAAGAATTCAGGGCTGGATCTCCACAGCCGGTAAGTCCGCAGCGTCAGAGCGGGGACACGGCCAAAAGCAGATGCTGGAAGCGGCGAAAACGGCGCTTCAGATACAACGGGCCAAAGTCCTCGTGCTGATCCGCGAGTTGTCCTTGCCAGGGCTACGAACTCAAAGTAAGCAACTTCACACCGCCCGGAAACGGGCGGTTTTTGAGTTCGGGAAATCAACCGGAGACTTTGATAGCACTGTCGAACTCAGCTCCACATCGTTTGCAGTGCTACGGGATGATCATTCAAATTGGTTACGGCAGGTAGATCGTGCCTATGATTAATGTGTGTTAGCTATGTTTCGTAGGCACCGCCTAAGTGTAAATTGCGCGATGGTTATGAGCTAATCCGACTTGCTGGCATATGTGTAAAGCGCTTATTCCAGGAGGCAAGATTCATTACAGCACAACCTTTCACAAAAGGCCTTTGCCATTCACGACCCGCCGGCCCATTCATCGGGAGTTTGCTCTTGAGCTGATCCGTTCGCGCTAAAAGATCAGTGTCAGATAACGTACTCGCGCCTAGCAATACCAGGTAATAAATGGGTGAGATGAGGGTGCTTTTTCCGGACTTGTTAACGAGGGCGAAATAGGTCACGATACCTTCCCCCCCCCTGTTAGGAGTCCTTCTCATGGCTGCACCTCGCCGCAAATACACCAACGAAATGAAGCTCAATGCCGTCCACCTCGTTCAAAATGAGGGACGTCGAGCCTGCGATGTCGCTGACGAACTCGGCATTGACCGCAACACCCTCTACGCCTGGCTGCGCGATGCTCGCAACGGTAAACTCTCCACTGATGATCCTGCCCGCGAGGTCACGCCCGAGCAGGCTGAAATTTCTCGCCTGCGAGCTGAGCTCGCGCGCTCCCGTCAGGAGTGTGCGCTGCTAAAAAAATTCGCGGCGTACCTCAGCACGACCGGCCTCAAGTGAGGTACGCCTTCATTCGTGAGACCCTCGCGGATCGCGAGCTCTATGGCATGCCACTCTCTGAACGGTGCCGCATCCTTGGCGTCAGCACCAGCGGGTATTACGAATGGCTGCACCGCCGGAATGGCCGACCTCGAAAGAAACTTCATGTTCCCAAGCGAGTAATGCTCAGCGACGAGACCGTGCTTGCAAGCGTCCGCCGCCTGCGCGGACTGCTCGGCTACACGCCCGGATACCGTCAGTTCCATGAACTCCTGCGCAAGCGGGGGATCCGGGTCGGCGTTACCCGCCTTCAGCGCCTGCTTAGAACCAACGGCTTCATCGGATATCGACACAGCAAGCGCCCCTACAAGACAACGGACAGCAACCACGACATGACGGTGTATCCCAACCTTCTCAACCGCGACTTCAGCCCTGGAAAGCTCAATCGCGCTTGGGTTTCGGACATTACATACCTGCCGACGCCGAACGGAACTTCGTACTTGGCGACCTTCATGGATCTGGGCAGCCGGAGAATCTTGGGGTGGGCGATCGATACGAAGATGACAACGGAGCTCATCTTGAAGGCCCTGGACATGGCTGTGCAGACACGCAGGCAGGAGAGACTTTCCGTGGTCGGCACGATTGTGCACTCGGATCGAGGTTCGCAGTACTGCTCTCAGAAGTTTCAGGGCCGCCTGGCTCAGCTGAACATGCGGCCGTCGATGAGCCGGTCGGGGAACTGCTGGGACAACGCGCCCGGCGAGTCGATTTGGAGCTCGCTAAAGCGCGAGGTGCTCATTGGCTGGAAAAGGTTTGCCGGCTACGAAACAGCGGTCACCGCCGTGACTCACTGGATCCATGTTTACAATCATGTCCGTCCTCATTCCTCCATTGCAATGAAGACGCCGCTTGAATACGAAGAGGACTTGGCAACGAGCAAGTCCGTCAAGCCTAGCGCTTAAGCGCTTCACGCCTATCTCACCGGCTTAACAAGTCCGGATTTCGCGCCCCACCCCACGTCGGCGGTGATCGAAAATTCCGAATTTGGATCCGAGGATTCTGAATTTGGTTCTAATTCGGGGAGTATGGGTGGGGCCATCTACACTGATGGGAAGCTTGTAATCTCGAATACGAACTTCATTGGAAATTCCGCCACCACATATGGCGGCGCAATTGCTGGTACGATCGATGGAAAGGGGGATGTGAGTCTTTCTAACGGAATATTTAGCAAGAATCAGGCGGGATCTGGTGGCGCAATCGCTCTTTGGAGCAATGGGGATAAGGATGAACCAAGTGCCTCCTCTCTGGCGATTGATGGGACGACATTTGATGGTAATACAGCGAATCGAAAAGGAGGCGCAATTGCCTTCCTCCAGAATCACACGAGTGGAGGACAGTTGGTGAAGGCAACTATCGCGAACGCAACCTTTACTGGCAACAAAGCTGGTTTGACGGGTGGTGCACTTCAGCTTGAGTATGCTGTTGCGACTATCAGCGGTTCGACTTTTACAGGAAATAGCGCAACCGAGAATGGCGGAGCGGTTTACGTGGCCGATGATGCCTCTCTTGCCCTTGCCGGCAACAATGTCTTCTCTGATAACACGGCTGGAGATAAGGCCAACGATATCTACAGTGAAGGCGCTATCAAAGTTCAAAGCGGAAAGACGACTTTAGGCAGTGGACTGGTGCTTGCCAATAAGGCAGAGGTGACGATTGGCAGTGCTGAAAGCGGCGCCACGCTTGAAGTGGAAAACCTCGAAATGGGCGCAAGTACGACGATCACCTTGGGTTCGCAAAAGTCGGATGCCTTGTCGGATGCATCGTATCTTGCGGTGAGGAACGTAAAACAGATTACCGGTGGAATTATTGCCGGCGAGAATTCCGTTGTTTCTCTTGGCAGTTCCTCTGCGGAAGGCGCTGAGGCTGTGAGTGCCATGCTCGCTCAGAATGGCCTGACTTGGGGTGAGGATGTTACGTCCGCCGTTTACCTCGGATCGGCTGTCGACATTACGAAGGGGTATCTGGTTGCAGGTTCTGGTACGGTAGCCGGCGAAACGGGCACTCTTACCGTTGCCAAGCAGGGGCTTCTCGCTGCAAACCAGGCTGCGGTGGCCAGTGGTGAGTCGCTTGTGACGGGCACGGTTTCCTTCGAAGGAGGCAGTACCCTAGCCATCGTCAACGCCACGGAAGGCGAATTCAAGCTTGCAGATAATGTCGCGGTGGCTGATGGTGCGGCCGTGTCTGTGATCACCGACAATCCCTTCTATGAAGCGCAGCTTGCTGCAAACGGTTCGATCACGACTGCGCAGGACACCGCCAACGGCGTGAGCTCAATTGCTTCCGCCGGTCTCCAGGCGATGACCCGTCGTGCCGACTTCGTGTTCTCGCAGACGATTGCCGATCGTGCTTCCATCGACCAGGAACTTCAGCCCGGCGCCAACCTCTGGGTTGACGTTTCCGGCGAGAACTATCAGATGGACGGCATGGACTACGGTGCGGAATTTGAAGCCGACACCTTCTACG
>ENA-UPWM01001336-UPWM01001336.1-human-gut-metagenome-genome-assembly--contig:-NODE-1336-length-10878-cov-8.272197_pt1 | contig 10878 bp, 8 predicted proteins | sample MGYA00250051_ERZ773379 | MGnify/ENA primary metagenome ERZ773379 (study PRJEB29103, sample SAMN06112020) | human gut metagenome | biome: human gut; feature: ankylosing spondylitis patient; material...
TTGCGGCTGATCCAGTAGTACGGGTCGTTGGAGGTCAGCGTGGCGCTCTTGTAGCCGTCGGCATCCGAAGTCGTTACACGGCTATTTGCGCCCCGTTATCGTGGCCACAACATACTCTGAACAGGTGCCTATGCGGAACTTGCCGCCCCAGATGCCAAGGCCCGAACTTACATAATATTGCGTGTTGCCGCGCTGCCACGGACCGTAAGAGCACTCGTAGATGCGGTCGGTTATCCACGATATGGGCCATAGCTGCCCGCGATGGGTGTGGCCGCTAAGCTGAAAGTCAACGCCGGCACGCTCGGCGCGGTCGAGATGATAGGGCTGATGGTCGAGCAGAATGGTGTATCTGCTCTTGTCGGCACTGCGCATAAGCTCCGCCACGCTGCGGCGGCGCGGGTTGGTGCGGTCGTCGCGGCCAATGATGCACAGTTGCCCTACGTTGGCCATGCTGTCGCGCAGCAGCGTTATGCCGGCGTCGGCAAAGAACTTCTGCGCCTGCGGCTCGCCGCTGTAATACTCATGATTGCCAAGACAGGCATACACCGGAGCGTTAAGACGGCGCAGCTCTGACGCCATGTTCTCCTCGATGAGCGGACGCATGCTGATGTCTATCATGTCGCCGGCAATAAGGATAAGGTCGGCATGCTCGGCGTTAATCATGTCCACCCAGCGCGCCAGCTCCTTGCGGCGGTTGTGATAACCGAGATGAAGGTCGCTCATCATGACCACCTTAACAGGGCGGCAGAGATGCTTGTCGGTGGTGAGTTGTATGGTATGACGCACCTTGCTGTTATAGTGAATGTTGCCGGCAATGAACACAAGCGCAACGACGGCAAACAGCACCGTGGACACGATGCAGTTGGAATAGAGCCATGAGCGCGGCACTATGTGCAGAAGCCGCCCGAGGTCGAGCAGCAGAAAGGCGATGACGAGATAAAGAAGGATGAATATGGAGGAGTTGCCCACCTCGTAACATGCCGAAGCCAGATTGAGGGGAAGGCCGTCGATGGCACGCGAAAAGTTAAGAAACAGGGTGAGAAATGCCGCCATACCAACGCCCACCACGGCCCAGCGCCAGCCCGCCGACAACGGCAGGAGACACCACACATGCCACAGAACATAGGCAAGGCCGACGAACGGCAGCACGAAGAAAAGAACAAACCACATTGTTTTCATTGTTTTAAGTATGGCTGCAAAGTTACATCTTTCGCCGCACTTACGGCACGGCAGAAGCACGAAAAACGGGATAATGGTAATATTTTCGGTAAAACATGCACAACAGACAGACAAAAAAACACGCCCGAAGATTTCTCTCCGGGCGCAAGTCAAAACAATACTATCTACCTGTTAACTGAAGATATTGAAGAGTCAGTATCTTATAATTGCAATAAGTTTCAACGAAGCGGTCGCGGCTCTGCGTGTATTGCGTCTGAGCCTTCAGCAGGTCGGTCATGGTGGCGGTTCCGGCGCGATAGTAGCTGTTGTTGAGCCTCAGGTTTTCGGCAGCCTGCTCTATCGACTTGCAGGCTATGCCCAGCTGAGTGTATGCCGTGTTGAGGTCGTTCCATGCCTTCTGCATGCCGATGACGAGCAGCTGCGACTTGTCCGTAAGCTCGGTCTGCGCGTCGGCAACCTCCATCTTGCGGCGCTTTATGGCGTGGCTTCCGCCCCACCATGCCGACAGCGGCACGTTGACCGTGGCAAACACTACGCCAAACGAGCGGCTGCAGTCGAGCAGGTCGTGATACATATATCCGGCGCCTACGCTCACCGTAGGCATGTTCTTGCCCACGTCGAGCTTCTGCTTCAGCCTCGTAGCCTCAACGTTCTTTTCGAGCAGGCGGTATTCGGGCGTAAGCTGCAGTGCCGACCGGTGGTCGCTCTTCAGCGAGGCGGGCGACTCGGGCATCTCGCCCACCCTGATGTCTGACACGAGGACAAAGCTGCTGTCCTCGAGTCCGAGATATTGTGCGAGCAGCATTCTTGCCACCGCGATGTTGCCCTCAAGGCTTACGCGGTTGCTCATGTTGTCGTTCTTCTCGAGCTGCACCTGCAGCAGGTCGTTCTTCAGCGCCACGCCGGCATTGACCGAGTTGTTCACATCACGATAAATGCGCGTAAGCATGGTGTCGGCCACGTGCAGCGTGTTGAGTTTCTCGTTAAGAGCCACGAGCTGCCAGAAATACTGTTCGGCTGTAAGTTCCACGTCGTTTTCCGACTTTTCGAGCTGCAGCTTGCTCACGTCAACGCCCAGTCCGGCAAGCTTGTTGCCGTTGACAATCTGTCCGCCGGCAAACAGGGGCTGAACTGCCGTAACGCCTCCCATGAGTCCGTTTTTGCACATCTCCATGGCCATGTCGGGCTGAAGCTGCATCTTGGCCATGCCCTTGTCGGCATTGAAGCCCATGCCGGTGGCACTGACAATGGGGAAATAGTTGGTGAAGGCCTCTTTCTTTGTCTGCTCTGCCTCAGCCACTGCGTTCCTGGCGTTGACCATCTTGGCATTATGGCTCACGGCCATGCTGCGGCACATCTCGGGCGTGAGGCCCGTCTGAGCCTGCATAGCTGCCGGACTAAGAACGGCCAGCAGACCGCAGAGGGCGCGCCCGATTAGTTTTATATCATTGTTCATAACGCTTTCTTATTTTTTACTTTTATCATTCATTTTCAAGTTTCAGTCCTGCCTCACGGCGTTTTGTCGATCCGCTCATCAGCAGCCAGTAGGCCACAGGCAGCACGGTGAGTATGAGCAGCATCGTAACCAGCGTGCCGTAGCATATAACCGCACCCATGGGCATCCACAGGCCGCTGCCGCCGAGAATCATCGGGATGACACCCATTGAGGCAGCCACCGAGGTGAGGAAGATGGGGCGCATACGGCGCTTGGCCGAAAGGAAGATGGCCTCGTGAGCGGTCAGTTTCTCCTTTTCGCGCAGCTCCTCGGCGTAGTCGTACATTATTATGGCGTTACGCACCAATATACCCATCAGGCTGATTATGCCGAGGAAGCAGGTCATGCCGAACGTTACACCCGAGATAAGCACGCCCAGGCTCGTTCCGAAGATTGTCATGGCAAGCGACACGAGCAGCAGGACGGCGGTGTTGATGCGGTGGAAGTGCCATACAAGAATGAAGAAGATGATGACCACAGCCACGACAAGAGCCGACAGAATCTGCGGCAGCGACTCCTGCGACTCGGCATACTCGCCGCCCCACTCGGCCGTAACGCCTGAAGGAAGGCGCGACGCGTCGAAGCTCTTCTGCAGTTCGGTGGTCAACTCCATGACGTTCTTACCGTCCACGACATCTGCCATCACGGTGATGGTGCGAAGGCCGTTGCGGTGGGCAATCTGACTGTCAGCCCATACAGGCTTAACATCGGCTATCTGGCGCAAGGGCACCACGGAGAGTCCGCCGCTGACGGGTATAAGCTCATCGGCAACGTCACGGATAGCAGACGAGTCGGCATTGGTGCTTTTAAGGCATACGCCGTAGTTATAGTCGCCGTCCCATATCGTGCCGAGACTTATGCCGCTGCTGTTATAGCGCGTGGCGAGCGTGGCCTCAACCATAGCGTTGGTTACGCCCATGCGGCCTGCCTTGGTCTCGTCGAGCACTACGTCGGTGGTCAGCAGAGGCTCATTGACGTCGTTACGCACTAGCATAAGGTAAGGATTGTTGCGCCACAGGCGCGTTACGGAGTCGGCAACCGACTTAAGCTGCTGCCAGTCGTCGCCCGTAAGCCTTAGTTCAACAGGATTGGCATCCTGCGAGTAAGTGAGCTGCTTAAACCTCACATAAGCGTCGGGGAAATAAGAGGCATACTTCATGCGGTAGTCTTTCAGCAGTGCCTCGGTGTCTTGGTTGCTCTTCGTGTTGACGATAAACTGCGCATAGTTAGGCCCGCCAAACTGCGGTGCATAGGCCGTATGGAAACGCGGCGACGAAGTGCCCTTGAACGATGCCACCGACACCACGCGGCTGTCTTTGCGCAGGATATGCTCCAGACTGTCGGCAACGGCAGCGGTGGGCTTGAGCGACATGCCGTCGGGAAGGTAAATCTCAACGGCAAACTGGTTGCGCTCGGCCGTAGGCATCATCTTCTGCGGCAGCAGCGACATCATGGCCATGCCCAGCACAATGCTTGCCACGCCGACAGAAACGGTGATGTAAGGATGGGCAAAGCAGCGTCCTATGAGCCAGTCGTAATAGCGCTGGACGAGGTCGAGGAACGAGAACTTCTTCTTGTCCCCTGTGCCAACAGGCTTGCGTATGAAGTAGAACTGCAGGAACGGCACTATAAGCTCTGCCACCAGAAGTGATATGAGCAGCACGATGGTGATGGACCACGGGAAATAAAGCAGAAAGTCGTGATACATACCGTTCATAGTAAGCAGGAACGGGAAGAACGTGATGCTTATGGCAAGCGTGGCCGAAAATATAGACTTGAAGAAATGGGTGGCACTGCTTATAGATGCCGTCCAGCGCGACTTGCCCTCGGCAAGCATCTCCATGTAGCTGTCGATTATCACGATGGAGTTGTCGACAATCATGCCAAGCGTAACAATAAGAGCAGCCAGCGTAACCGTGTTGAGCTCTATGCCGAACGCATAGAACAAACCTAATGAGATGAAAATAGAGATAGGGTTGGTGGACGCCGCCACAAGAGCGACGCGCATCGGCAAGAACAGCATTATCACTATTACGACGGCTGCTATGGCAATGAGAAGCTCACGAAGGAAGTTTACGACGCTGTCGTTTACCACTTTGGTCTGGTCCGTTATAGTAAAGATGGTTACGTCTGACGGCAATGTCGACTTAAACTCGTCCATCACCTTTTCGATGTCAGCTCCCATGGCCGTTATGCTGCGGCCCTTCTTCATCTCCACACTCAGCACAAGACACTTCTGTCCGTTGTTGGTTACATACGACGACGGTTGGGGATACTCGCGCCTTATCTTGGCAACGTCCTTCAGGCGTACCACGTTGCCTGACGGATCGGAGTAGACAACGAGCTGCTCAACGTCGCCCACCACGTTGAGCGAGCGCTCCACCTGTATCGGACTGTCGTAGCCGTTGCCCTTCTGCGTGCCGGCAGTGGTAACGAAGCCCTTGGCAAAGAGGCTGGCGGCAATGGTGTTGGAGCCTATGCCGTAGTGGGACATCTTGTCGCTGTCGAGATATATTGATATCTGCTCCTTCTGCATTCCGGTAACGTTCATGCGGCCGATGCTCTCAATGCGGCGCAGCCTGTCTTTCAGGTCGTCCATATAGTCGTTGAGCTCGCGGTAGGTCTTGTCCTTGCTCTCCATGGTTATGAGCAGGGCCGACGTGTCGCCGAAGTCGTCCTGAACCATGAGCGCAAGCACACCTGAAGGCAGCTGAGCCTTGAACGTGTTGATGCCGTGCTTGAACTTGCTCCAGAAGTTGTCCTTGTCGGTGCCCGACACATCGTCGTTAAGCTCTATCTGTATTATGGCCATGCCGTTGCGGCTGTACGACTTGGTCTTCTCTTTCTTTACCTCCTTATATGAGAATATGTAGTTTTCGAGCGGCTTTGTGAGCTGTTCCTCAACGTCCTGTGCCGACACGCCCGGATAGACGGCTACAACCACACCCTGGCGCACCGTGAAGTCGGGAAACTCGTTCTTGTTCATGTCAGCCAGACCGTAGACGCCGAAGACCACGAGACAGCATGCCACCATTATCACTATCTGGCGATAGTGCATGGCCCACTCTACGATGTTTCTTTTCTTCTTTGTCATAGTTCTGCTATTTTAGTTCCCTCGCTGACCTTCTGCTGTCCGCCGACAATAACCTTGTCGCCGGCGCTTATTCCGCTGTTAATCACCACGCGGCTGCCTACGCTCTCGCCCACCTCCACATAAGTCTTGTGAGCCTTTCCGCCTACGGCAGTCCACACAAAGGTACGGTTGTCGGTGTCTATCAGTATCACATTGGCAGGCAGGGCCACGGCTGTGGCTGAAAGATTGTCGCCCACATAGGCCTCGCACACCATGCCCGGCAGCAGTTTGTGGCCAGAGTTAGACACTTCTATCTTCACCTCGTAAGAGCGCGACAGCGGGTCGGCAGCCACACCCTTCTCGGCCACGCGGCCGCTGCAGCTCATGTTCTGCAGTGCCGGCACGCGCACGAGGGCGCTCTGACCAACCTTTATGCCAGACATCTCGTCTTCGGGCACGGCAATCTTTATCTTCACCTTATTAATACTTACCAGCTTTATCACGGGCATGCCGGGGGCGGCATTCTGTCCTGCCTCGACAAGTTTTTCGGCCACGTATCCGCTATATGGGGCATAAAGACGGCAGTCGGTCAGGCTCTTGCGGGCAATGTTCTCGGTTGACACAGCCTGGCGCAGCTTGCTCTGCACTTCTATCCACTGCATCTCGGTGAGGCTTCCCTCATCGTGCAGCTGCTTCATGCGCCTGAAGGCATCCTCAGCCTGCTCTCTCACGGCCTTGGCTGCATTGTAGGCATTGCGCACGCTGACAGGATCAACCTCGGCTATGAGGGCACCTTTCTTTACCATATCGCCCACAGACACATATACCTTTGTTACGGTTCCGCCCGAAGCAAAACTTAGAGCGGCATCGTCTGAGGCCTCTACCGTGCCCGAAAATTCCTGACCGGCTCTGCCTTCTCTGTCTTCACCTTAACCGGCATCACCTCTCTCGCCTTCTCCTTGCCGGAGCATGATGCAAGAAGCACCACCGACAGCGCAAGGATTGCTAAAAAACTTGCTTTGTTCATTTCCTTTGTATTTGTTCAAAAAATTTTTTGCAAAATTACGGATAAAGGCTTTCACTCTTGTGTTCTTATTTCCTAAACAAAAAATCCAAAAGTGGAGAATATGAACACTACGAAGAGTTTAGGAACACTATTATCTACTTTTAGATAGTTGCACTGTTTCAGTTAATGCCTATCTTTGCGCCCGGAGAATAAATTACAACGCAACTTATGACAGATAACGAACTTAAAGTAGACATCGAATCAATAATCAACGAAGCCCAGACCGACTATTACGACGGAGACATCGTGGTAATGGAGAGTCTGAAAAGCATACCCACAAACAACCCCTGTAAGCTTGAGTTGCTGATAGTTATATATTGTGCCAGAGGAAGAGTTGAGTGCTGCATCAACGACTCTTACCACAGACTTGAAAAAGGCAATATAATGATATGTCTGCCTAACTCGCTCGTAACCGACATAAATACATCAGACGACATCGACCTAAAGATTCTCGGACTCTCGAGCAAGGCTCTTTTCAGAAGTCTTGACCTCAGCAAGAACTTTTGGAACATCGTATTATATGCATCTCATAATCCTGTTATAAGCCTCAACAGCGAAAAACAGATACTGATGAACAGGTTCTACAGTCTGTTGCAGTTTAAGCTGGAAAGCATGGACGGGCTGTATCACAGGGAAATAATGCGCTCGCTCTTTCAGTTTGCTTTCTATGAACTGGCAGAACTTATAGCATCATGCACAGACAATACTATATACAACGGGGTGATAAGGCAGGGCGACCTGCTGTTCAGGCGCTTCATGGAGCTGCTGGCCGAGAACGGAGGCATGGAGCGATCGGTGAGTGCGTATGCCGAAAAGCTGTGCATAACGCCCAAATATCTTTCGTCGCTGTCGAAAAAGGTCAGCGGAAGAACTGCGCTGAGCTGGATTCACCAGTTTACCATTGACGCGATAATAAAGAGACTGAGATACTCAAACATGACAATAAAGGAAATTTCGGACACGATGAACTTTCCTAACATATCATTCTTCGGAAAGTTTGTAAAGTCGCAGACAGGCATGTCGCCAAGCGAATACAGAAGAAACATGTACTCGTTTGACAGAAGGCCTATAAGATGAAAAACGGATTCTGCACGCCTGACTTCATCATATATCTCGGGAGAATGTGCAGGTCAAAGCAGCAGAAAGACTGCGGCTGAAAATATAAAAGACCTTACATCAAATACAAAGAAAAACACAAAAAGACAACAGCGCGTCGCCGTGTGAACGGCAGGCGCGCTGTGTCCTTATATTCATTAGCCAACAAAAAAATCAGAAATTAACTGCCGAGAGTATCTTTCCCGTTGCTCCGGCCTTGCTGCTTACATATTGCGCAGCCTTGTCGCCGTCTGCCTTGCGGAGGCTGTCGTCGGCTATATAGCTGTTCATCAGGCTCTCAAACTGCTGATAGCCGTCAATCTGACGGCCGCCGCCCGATGCGAGCAGGTCTTGTGCTTCCTGGAAACGCTCGTTGTTAGGACCGAATATCACCGGTATGTTCCATACCGCCGCCTCGAGCACATTGTGTATGCCGACACCGAAACCGCCGCCAACATACGAAACATGGCCGTAGCCATAGATGCTGGAGAGCAGACCGAAACAGTCGATAATGAGAATCTTTGCATCGGCAACGCTCTCAGGAGTGGCCTCGGTATACCTCACGGCCTTGCCCTTCAGCTTAGACAATATCTGCTGAAGATGGTCCTCGCCGATAACGTGCGGGGCAATAATAAGCTTCCAGTCGTCGCGGCCGTTGAAATATTTGATGAAGATGTCCTCATCGGGAGGCCAGCTGCTTCCGGCCACAAACACTTTATAGTCTTGTCTGAAGACCTCAACTATAGGCAGACTCTTGGCCTGGCTCTTTATCTGCAGCACACGGTCGAAACGCGTGTCGCCCGTAATCTCAACCTCAGTGATGCCGAGTTTGGCTAACAGCTGTCTGCTGACCTCGTTCTGAACGAAGAAACGTGTGAAGCACTTAAGCACATTGCTGTAGGTGCGGCCATACCAGCGGAAGAACACCTGATTGGGCCTGAATATGCTGCTCACGCTGTAGACAGGCACATTGCGGCGCTTCAGTATGTGCAGATAGTTCCACCAGAACTCATACTTGATGAAGAAAGCCACTTCGGGATGCACCAGATTAAGGAATCTGCACGCATTGAAATATGTGTCGAGCGGCAGGTAGCATATTATGTCGGCTCCCTCATAGTTCTTTCTGACCTCATATCCTGAGGGCGAGAAGAATGTAAGAAGAATCTTAAGCTCGGGATGCTCGCGGCGCAGGCGCTCCATGATGGGACGGCCCTGCTCAAACTCTCCGAGCGACGCCGCATGGAACCACACATAGCGTGAGCCGGGGTCAACGCTGTTCCTTAGCACTCTGAAGGCCTCGCGCTCGCCCCGCCACATCTTCTTTACCTTATCGTTGAACAGGCTCATCACGGCCACGCCCAGCGTGTAAAGGCTGATAACAATTTCGTACACGGCTTATGCTTGTTTGTTAGGTCTATTTAAGCACCTCGATTGCACGGCGCAGACGGCGCAGCGTCTCTTCCTTGCCGAGGAAAGCAGAAATGTCGAACATGCCCGGACCCTTGCCTTCGCCCACAAGAGTAAGACGGAAAGCATTCATCACGTCGCCCAGCTTGTAGCCCTTGCTCTCAACCCAAGCCATGACGATGTGCTCCTGATTCTCGAGCGAGAAGTCGTCAATGCCCTCAAGCACCTCGGCAAGCTCGCCCATAACCTGAGCCGAATTTTCCTTCCAGCGCTTGCGCACGGTCTTCTCGTCATACTCTGTAGGAGGAATGAAGAAGAACGAGCAGAGCGGCCAAAGCTCCTTGACGAAGCTTACACGGTCTTTCATCATAGAAACGACCTTGGTTATGCGCTCCATTGACTCGTCGATGCCGTTGCCTGCAACGATAGGCGCAAACAGCTTAGAAATTTCCTCATTGCTCTTGCGGAGGATGTATTCGTGATTGAACCAGATGCCCTTCTGATAGTCGAAACGCGCTCCGGCCTTGCTGCACTTCGTTATGTCGAACTGCTCAACAAGCTCGTCGAGAGTGAACATCTCCTGCTCTGTGCCCGGATTCCAGCCCAGCAGTGCAAGGAAGTTGATGACTGCCTCGGGGAAATATCCCTGCTCGCGGAAGCCGTTAGACACCTCGCCTGTCTTAGGATCGTGCCACTCCAGCGGGAACACGGGGAAGCCCAGACGGTCGCCGTCGCGCTTGCTCAGCTTGCCCTTTCCGTCCGGTTTGAGCAGCAGAGGCAGATGCGCAAAGCGCGGCATAGTGTCTTCCCAGCCGAAGGCTCTGTAAAGAAGCACGTGCAGCGGTGCGCTCGGCAGCCACTCCTCGCCACGGATAACGTGGCTGATCTCCATCAGGTGGTCGTCAACAATGTTTGCAAGGTGATATGTAGGAAGTTCGTCGGCGCTCTTATAAAGAACCTTGTCGTCAAGAATATCGCTCTTTATAACAACGTCGCCGCGTATCATGTCGTTAACGTGAACGTCCTCGCCCGGCTCAATCTTGAAGCGCACTACATACTGGTTGCCGTCGGCTATCAGTCTTTCAACCTCTTCGGCCGGCAATGTGAGCGAGTTGCGCATCATCATTCGCGTATGGGCATCATACTGGAAGTTCTTTATCTCCTGGCGTTTTGCCTCAAGCTCCTCGGGCGTGTCGAAGGCAATGTATGCCTTGCCGGCATCGAGCAGCTGGTCGACATATTTTCTGTATATCGCACGACGCTCGCTCTGACGGTAAGGACCATGTTCGCCGCCGAAGCTGACACCCTCGTCAAACTTGATGCCAAGCCATCTGAACGACTCTATGATCTACTCCTCTGCGCCCGGAACAAAACGGTTTGAGTCTGTATCTTCTATTCTGAAAACGAAATCGCCGCCATGCTGACGGGCGAAAAGATAATTATACAATGCGGTACGTACGCCGCCTATATGCAACGCCCCGGTAGGACTTGGTGCAAAGCGCACCCTTACTTTTCTTTCTGCCATTTATTAATGAAGATAAGATAAATTTTGTGCAAAATTAC
>ENA-UPWM01001342-UPWM01001342.1-human-gut-metagenome-genome-assembly--contig:-NODE-1342-length-10854-cov-7.125360_pt1 | contig 10854 bp, 8 predicted proteins | sample MGYA00250051_ERZ773379 | MGnify/ENA primary metagenome ERZ773379 (study PRJEB29103, sample SAMN06112020) | human gut metagenome | biome: human gut; feature: ankylosing spondylitis patient; material...
CTGTTCCCAGAATGCCCAGAATCGTGGTATCCGAGCTGACATAAAGAGTCGTTGCCAGCGTGGATGCAAAGATGATGAGGATGGGCTTGAGGTGCTTTTTCCAGTCGATCTTCCTTGTCAGCCGGATGGTGCAGTACCGCCAGGCCCGGAAAAAATTGAGCACATTGGCACCTACCGCCGCAAACACCGTGATGCCTGCATAGATGCAGTAGTCATCCCGGGTCTTGACGAAGGCAAACAGCATGAAAATAGACAGCACCTGAAACAGCAGACCTCGGATGGTGATATAGGTATACTCCTCAAAGATCGTGAACACCCATTCGGTACCGATGGTCGTAAAGAAGATTTGTAAACTCAGCACCAGCATCAGGTCGGTATAGGCATGGAGCTTTGTCCAGAAGAGCATCGTCACCGCCAATGCCGCATAGGTCAGGGCCGTGGAGATCATGTTGATAGTGAACATCTCCGAGGCAAAGGCCGACAGCTTTTCCCGGTCATTCACATAGCGGGAACCTTCACGCACTGCATAGGAGGAGATACCAAGGCCTGCAAACAGCAGAAAATACCCGCAGACGGAGCTGGCGAAGTTCACTTTGCCCAGGTTTTCCACCTGAAGAACATTGGAAGCGTAGGGGAATGTAATGAGCGGGAAGATGATATTCATCAGCGTCTTGAACGCGCTCATTGCTGCATTCAGACTGAGGGACTTTTTCATTCAGATCTCCACTTCGTAAGTTTTTCTGGCCTGTTTCTTTTTCAGCCAGCTGTTCCAGAACAGATACGAATACAACGTTTTTATAAAATACCGATACTGCCCTGCACGAAGCCAGCCTGCCAGAAGGGGAGCAGCATTTCTCTTAAACTCCCGTTCCGCTTCGGCACACGCCTGCTCCATAAAAGCATCATCCTTGCAGTATTTCACCACAATTTCTCTGCACCGGAGCGCATATCCGGCCCGTGCAGACCGGTACACGAACGGTTCATCTGCAAACACTTCACAGATACGCCGCCATGCCTTCAGCTCTGTCAGTTTTCCTGCCGAATAATGCCCGCTCGTCACCGAGTCATCGTTGACATAGTAATAGTAAAGTGCCTTGTCGATGCAGGCAATTTTTTCTGCCTTTCGGATACATTTTGCAAGAAACAGCGTATCCTCACCAATTTTCAAGTCAATATCGAACACAACATCTTGTGTGACCGCACGGCGGTAAAGCGCACCCCAGCACACTGTATGTGCCTTCCGGCTGTTCCAGTCATATCGTCTGACCGGCATAACACTGATTTTCTCCGTCTCATCACTCTTCGTCTGCGTTCGTCCGGTCGTGCCCAGAAGATCCAGACCGTAGCAATAAGCAATCTCCGCACCGGTCTCATCCAGCACTCTTTTAAGCCGTTCTATGCACTCGGCGTGGAGTGAATCATCCGGATCAGCAAAAGAAATCAGCGCGCCTGTACTTTTTTCCAATCCCAGATTTCGCGCAGAGGAAACGCCACCGTTTGGCTTGTGGTATATCTTGATCCGTGGATCTTTTTCTGCATAGTGCTGGCAGATTGCAAGGGAGTTGTCTGTTGACCCATCATCCACCAGAATGATCTCCAGATCCCGATAGGTCTGACCGAGGATGCTGTCCAGACATTTTTCCAGATACTTTTCTTTGTTATAGATCGGCACAATGATACTGACGGTATCGTTCAGCACAAATTCTCCTCCCTTATTTTGCCGCCGGGCCGTTTTTCAGCAGGAAAAGCTTTGCATACAGCCTCCGGCTGCATCTGAGCAGCTGATACTTCCGCTGGCTGCTGGTGCAGAGCAGCTTTGCCGCCGCCGGGTCGCACTCCTGCAGAAAGGCCTCCATCTTTGCGCGGCGCTCCGTATCCTGCATCAGATACGGATAGCAGTGCTCCACCACGCTCAGCATGGCGGCATCATTTTCCGACATTCCCGGGTATGCTTCCCGGATGGCCCGATATTTCTGATAGCCCATATCCAGCTTATCCTCGTAGAACTTCATGTTCCTGCGGTGAAGGATGCTGTCCGGGCGCTGATAGTAATAATACAGCGGCACCGGGCGGTACGCGACCTTGCTGCACTGCTGAAAAATACGGTATGTGGTCCCCTGATCCTCCATCATCCGCCCCAGCGGATAGCGTACCTCCCGGAACAGTTCCCACTTGTAGAGCTTGTTCCAGGCAAAATCCCCCAGCTCATCCGAAACAAGGGTGCTGCGAATGGCTTCCCGGCCTGTCATGCACTGCACCGGTACGGCGAGCTCTGCCGGGGCAAGTTCTTCCTCCCGTTCAAACATCCGGAAGCCCACCACAGCAACATCCGCGTCCTGTTCCTGCAGGTCACGGCAGAGCGTTTCCAGCATCCGGCTGTCCAGAAAATCATCACTGTCCACAAAGCAGAGATACGTTCCCTTCGCCCGTTCGAGCCCCGCGTTGCGCGCTGCAGAGAGTCCCCCGTTTTTCTGGTGGACTACCGTTACGCGTTCTTCCTGTGCGGCAGATTCGTCGCAGATGGCTCCGCTGGCATCGGTGGAGCCATCGTCCACCAGCAGGACCTCAAGATTCCGATAGGTCTGGTGCAGGATGCTGTCCACGCAGCGGCGAAGATATCGCTCCACATTGTAGACCGGGACAATGACACTGATCAGCTCTGTCTCCATGTTCAGTTCCCTCAGAAGAATGTTTCTCTGCCGATGTGGAGGATCTCCGAGGTGTACGGGCAAATGGCATTGTTGCCCTGAATATACGCCTGATAGATCCAGATGATGACCAGCATTCCCCACATGGCAGCCTTCAGCAGCTTGCGCAGACGCTCATCCTCCACGCACTTGACCACACGGCCAATGGCGAGATAACGGAAGAACGCAAAATACAGGCAGATGCGGTAGAGCGGCACATTGATGTTGCGCAGCTGGGCCGTTGCCATCTCGATCAGGATCATCACGATCCAGAAATCAGCATCCGAGCGGGTAAAGCGGCGGCGGCCCTCCCCTTCCTCTTTTGCGTACCAGCGGTACAGCACAATGGGCAGGATCAGGAACGGCAGACGCACAATGATGGGATTCAGCGTGAAACCGCCCGCATTGGCATCATAATAATATCCGTAATGTCGATCAATGAAGTCCACATTCAGGGCCAGCCTGACCACAGCCTTGCTGAAAAAGGCAAGGTAGACCGAAAATGCCGCCAGGCCACCCTTGACCCACCAGTTGTCGAAATGCTGAAGCAGGATATAAATCAGCAGCGCACCAAACGAGATAAAGGTGGCATTGTGGAACAGGCAGGAGACCGCCAGCAATAGGACAGCCCAGTGATACTTTTTCTTCCACGCAAAGCTGAACGCCAGAAATGCCACACCCAGCGCCACAGACTGCCGCTCGGCATTGTAAGTATCGCCATAATACAGGCAGAGGTAAGCCAGCCAGCCATAGGGCACAGAAACATACTCCTTATACTGCACCAGCCCGATCATAAACAGGCCGCAGGCCAACAGGTCCACCATAAAGTAAAGCCAATGGACATCGCCAAAAACATGGGCCACCAGATAGACCAGCGTCATAAACAGCGGCTCCGTTTTGTGCCGCTGCCGGATACAGGCCAGCAGACCATCCTGCAGCTTTGCATCCGCCACCCATTCCTCATACACCACGCTGTCCGTGCCAATGGACGGGTCCCGCAAGCCTGCCAATACCGCCATCACCAGCACCGCCAGCGCCAGGCAGAGATAAAAGCCCTTCTCGTTGTTTTTCTTCGTCCGCAAGTGCTCGCCATAGGCGGCAATACCCACAGAAACCGCAAAAGCCCCCAGATAAATCAGCATAACTTCTCCATTTTATTTTTCGACTGTGTGTTTATTTTTCCATTCTCCCAGCCCATAAACGGCATAGAACAGCCGCTTGCTGATCAAAAGTGTTTCCACCTTGATCCGGTCTGCCTTTTTGGCCCAGGGCCGCCGGGCAAGTGCTCGGTATTCCCGCACAAAGCGGCAGATCCGTGCCTGAGCCTCCGGATAGCTGCCAAAGCCGCCATCCAGAATGCCTTTCAGTGTCTTCAGGTATGTAACCAGCTGCAGATATTCCGCTTCTGCTTTCAGCATTGGAACCGTTTCTGCAATAAAATGGGTCACGTCCTCGCCCACATCCAGAATGACCAGATTCTTCTCGGCAATGCCGCTTTTCATGGTCGAACCGGTATGGATGCGGTAATCGTACATCGGTTCCGGAAACACTTCCACTTTTGCACAGCGGGCAATGGCCCGGTACATCACCGCATAGTCCTCGTACAGAATGCCCACAGGAAACTGCAGATCTCCCCAAACCTCCCGCCGGAAGAAAACGCCGCCTGCTCCATGCCCGATGCCCTGATGCAGCAGCATCCGGCGCATGGTCTCTTCCCGGTTCAGCAGCTCTGGGATCTGGTGCGAATTTTCCGTCCGCCCCTCCGGCTGCTCTGTCGAGAACATTTCCAACGGGGTCAGGGCCGCGTCAGCACCATCTGCCTCACAGCGCTCCACGAACTGGGCAAGGGCCGTGGAGCGGATCAGATCATCGCTGTCCAGCAGGTAAAAATATTTTCCCTGCGCCTGTTTCAACCCAACGTTCCGGGCATCAGACTGCCCCCCATTGGGCTTATGGAACACCCGGATGCGGCCATCTTCCACAGCCAGTTCATCACAAAGCTCCCCGCTGCCATCGGTGGAGCCGTCATCTACCAAAAGCAGCTCCCAGTTCTGGTAACTCTGCGCCTGCACGCTCTGCACACAGTCCCGCAGATACGGATAAACATTATAGACCGGCACAATGACCGATACAAGCGGTTTTCTTTCCTCCAACCGGATCCCTCCACTTTACTTTTTTCCACGCCACTGCGTTTTTTCATAGACCCGCCGGGTCATGGCATAGCCGCTGTAGGAAAGCGCCGCCGCCAGCCGGGCCTTTTTGCGGGCCTGCGGGTCCAGCAGAACGTTCCGGCGGTATTTTTTCACTTCCTGCCAGAGGGCCTTTTCAATCTTTTCATGCTGCCTGTCCTGAATCTGGAACAGGATATTGCAGACATTGCTCAGATAGCGGCACTCCGCCGCACGGCTCAACTGGGGGAAATCACGCTTCACATTTTCCATCAGCGCATGGCAGTGCCGCACGCTGTCCAGCTTTCTGGGGTTGAAGGCCATATTTTGGATACTGCTGCCCCGCTGGAAATAGTAGTAATCCCGGTTTGCGATATGTGCCGCCTTATGGGCACGCTTTGTCACCTCGTAGGCGACTGGGATATCCTCATAGAGCTTGCCCACCGGGTAGCGCACGCCCTCAAACAGTGCACGCTTATAGAGCTTAGTGGGGGTGGTCACCTCCATGCCCTCCTGATACAGAATGCGGCGCAGGCATTCCTCCCGGCTCAGGATCTCGAACGCTTCCAGACGCTCTGTGGGCACGGACTGCACCGGCTGGCCCTCGAACACCTCTTCAAAACAGCTGGCTGAAAAATCCGCTCCCGCCTGCTCCAGTGCCCGGTACAGGTTCTCGATGTAATAGGGAGACACCCAGTCATCGCCATCCACAAAAGAGAGGTACTCCCCCGCTGCTGCGTCCACACCGGCGTTGCGGGCATCGGACAGACCACCATTTTTCTTGTGGAGAACCCGCACCCGGGCATCCTGTGCAGCATATTCATCACAGAGGGCCTCGCTGCCATCGGTGGAGCCATCGTCCACCAGCAGCAGCTCCATGTTCTGATAGCTCTGCCCCAATAGACTGTCCACACAGCGGTTCAGATATGGCTTTACATTATAAACAGGGACGATGATGCTTACCAAAGGGTCCATCTTATCTCCTCATTTCAGCAGGTCGAAGTAAAACTCTTCCAGCTTCTTCGCCTCGGTGACGATATCAAAACCGCCCGCCCGCATCTCAGCAGAGGTATCCCGCCGCCGGGCATCTTCTGCAGCCCGGATCGCCGCATCTGCCCAGACTGCCGGGCTTTCCCGCAAGCTCAGGTACTGCATCTCGGGCAGGACCTGAGCCTCCTGCGGCACCTCTGTGGAACAGATGATCGGCAGTGCCGCCGCCTGTGCTTCGATCAGCACGATTCCAAGCCCCTCATACCGCGAGGGCAGAACAAAGGCATCCATGGCCTGATAGAACTTTGCGGGATCGCTTTGGCGGCCCAGAAAGCGGACATTCTCCTGCAGCCCCAGTGCCTCCGCTTTCCGGCGGGCAGCAGCCTCGTTTTCCCCTTCTCCGATCAGCAGTAAAACGGCATCCGGACGTTGCTTGCAGACCTCTGCCATTACATCCAGCAGAAATTCGTGATTTTTGGCATAGCAGAACCGTCCGACATGGCCCAGCACCAGTTCATCCCCCAGGCCAAGCTCCTGCCGGACGGCTTTCCGTTTGGAGGCATCATAAGTAAAGCGGTCGAGCTCAATGGCATTGTTGAACACCCGGAAGGGCTTTTCACCATAAAGCCAGCTGCCTGCCGTTCTGGAGCAGGCACAGAGCCGGGTGGGATACACTGCAGCAAAGGGACGGAGCAGGTACTTCATCACATTTTTTGCCCCTTCTCCCCTGCCCACCGTAGAATGGTTATGCGCGATCCGGTTGGGCACCCCTGCACGCTTTGCCCCCCAGAGGGAAAGCACGCTCAGGGTATTCATGTGGGAGTGAACGATCTGGTATTCGTTCTGACGGAACAGCCGCCCGATCTCCCGTTCATACTGCGGCAGGTGGGTATATTTTGGCACCACATACACCCGGCCGCCCAGCCGTTCGATCTCTTCCCGCTGGGGCAGAGTCGAGCCTTCCAGCGCGAAAAAATCGAACTGAACTCTGGAACGGTCCATGTGGCGGTAGTAGTTCATCACCACCATCTCCACACCGCCGTAGTTCATATCCGTCATCATCTGGGCCACACGGATGGGCTGTGCGTTCTGCTCCATGGTCATACCAGCTCCTTGCGGTCACAATCCTCGAACCAGTCCCGGAAGCTCTCCTCCAGCGTATAGTGGAACTTGTAATCGGTGGCGGCCAGCTTCCTGCCGCAGACATTGGTGGATACCATCAGTTTCCGGACACGGGCGGGATGGATGCCCACCTTTTTGCCCCCGATGGGTCCCAGAATGCCCGCCGCAAACAGCAGCAGTCCGGCGGGCACCAACGGCACATGGCGGTGCAGGCCGGTCGCCTTCTGCATCGCATTGCAGATCTCTTCAATGGTATAGGCCGGCTCGTAGGTACAGTTATAGATCTCTGCTCCGGGGAAAGAATGATCCAGCATCCGGTACTTGAAGAAGCGCACCAGCTCCTTGACATAGATGCACGCCTTAATGGTGTCCTTCCGGCCGGCATAGAAAAAGTAGCCCTTCTTCTGCCCCCTGTACAGGCGGGTCATGTTGCCGTGCTCCCCTTTGCCATAAACGATGCCCGGCCGCACGATGGTCAGCTCCCGGGCCGGATCACGGGCCTGCCAGATCTGGTGGATCTTTTCTGCCACCAGCTTGCTGATCCCATACGGCGTGTTGGGCGTTGGCAGAGTCTCCTCCGTCTTAAGGTCCTCAGACGCGCCATAGGGTGCAATGGAGCTGGTGAATAGGATCTTCCGGATGCCGTATTTTTCCGCAAATGCGGTCACATTTTCCGCGCCCCGGATATTTGTTTCAAAATAGGCTTCTTCCGGGTGGCCGGGGGTGCGGTGGACCGCTGCCAGATCAAAGATCACGTCCTCCGGAGTCGGAACGAACGCAAAATCGATGGGCTTACGCACATCCAGCCGGATATACTTCACCCCATCGTTCTTTTCCACAACGCCCGGCACCACGCCCTCTTCCCCGGGCATCACAAGATCCAGGTCGTAGATCACGTCGCCGGGTCTGACGCATTCCCTCAGCAGCAAATGAATGAGATGGGTGCCGATAAAACCGGACCCACCAAAAAGAATATAATTCATTTTGCCCCTTTCCGGTCAAACACAACGCCCACCGTCCTGAACAGCAGGTAGATATCCATCCAGATGGACCAGTTGTCGATGTACTGGACATCCAGCTTGACCACTTCTTCAAAATCATCAATATCGCTGCGGCCGCTTACCTGCCACAGGCCGGTAATTCCCGGCTTCATGGAAAGGCGGCGCTTGTGATGGCTCTCGTACTGCCGGTACTCATCCAGCGTGGGCGGGCGGGTACCCACCAGGCTCATGGAGCCCCGCACAACGTCAAAAAACTGCGGCAGCTCATCGATGCTGGTGCGACGGATGAAGCGGCCCACCCGGGTGATCCGGGGGTCATCCTCCATCTTGAACATCAGGCCGTTCATTTCGTTCTGGGCCATCAGCTCCTTTTTGCGTGCCTCCGCGTCCACATACATGCTGCGCAGCTTGTGGATGTAGAACACCCGTCCATTCCGGCCCACCCGGCGCTGCTTGAAGATCAGCGGGCCGGGGCTTTCCAGCTTGAGCGGAATGGCCACCAACGCAATGATGGGGATGCTGATGATGCACCCCACGATGCCGCCCACGATATCCATGGTCCGCTTCAGCACCTGATCCCGCAGCTTGAGTTCCACCGTGCCCATCGTCACAACATTGCCGCCCGCACAGCGGCTCAGTTCCCGGCTGATGCGCACCGCACTGGTCTCATCGCAGCAGGCTTTTTCGATTCGATCCAGCACCGGCAGACGGAAATGGACCGTCAGACCCATGCTCTCCATCTCCTCGAGATAGGGCAGCATGTTCTCCTCACTCTCCTGCGCCACATCCAGATACACTTCATCCAGCGCTGCCTGCCGCAGCCAGTCCATAAAATTATCGAAGTTCGCTTCGATCTTCACCCCATCGATCTCAGTGTGAAGCTGCTCCGGGGCAGCTTCCAGAATGGCAAGGCCGGTCACACGCTTGGACCAGTCCTTTTTCAGCTCTTCCAGAATAGGGCTTGCGTTTTCCTGCGTGGTCACCACCCCCACAAGGCTCTGAATCCCCTTGGTATAGCGGGAGTGTACCAGCATCTTTTTGAGGACAGCATGAGCGCCCGTCATCACAAAGACATCGATGACGGGCACAAACACCAGAAAATAGCGGGAGTGCAGCATGGGAGCCTTGGTCAGCGCCAGACAGGCCGCATCAATGAGGGTCAGCAAAAAATTGAACCGCACCGCAATTTCAACTTCACGGATCGGAGTGCGGTTCACGATATTCTCGCTCTGATCAAATGTAAAAAAGGTCAGAATATAGGCCAGCAACAACAAGAAACAGGCCTCTACCAGATCGTCCAGCTGGAAGTCTCCCATCTTGTGCAGAACACCTGCGGTCAGCCCCCACGCCAGCCCAATGCTGAGAACCAGAGAGAGCAGATCAATCAGAAACAGGTATCCATACTGCAGTTTTTCACGTTTCGTAATCATACTGTTTCGTTGTCTCCATTTATTTTTACCATTTTATCATATCGGGAGAAGGGTTGCAATAGATGGAGGTCGAATGCAGCACTGCTTTTGTCGGATCACTGCGAATGGATCATGCCATTTCACAAAAGCGCCTTATCGCATCCAAAATGGTCAGCAAAAAGCGCCCTTTCTCTCGCATCACACAAGAGAAAGGGCGCAGTTGCAGACTCTGGCGGGGCAGATGGCCCGGTTGGAGGAACAGACGGCCAGAAAAATTCAGCTGGACCGGCTCCTCCCCAACCGGGAGAAGGCTCTGAGCGATGGGGATGGAGCCCTGGCCCAGGCGCAGAGCCAGCTCGCCGCCCTCACCGCCGCCGCCCGGGAACTGGCCGATCAGGTGGCCGCCATGGAGGAGAAGCTGGTCTATCCCGACAAGATGACCTTGAACCGGGAGATCCAGGCCCGCAGACAGCAGCTGGAGGAGCTGAAAAGCGCCCTGACCCGGGCGGAGACGGCCTATAACGCCGGGAAAGAGCAGCTGGCGGCGGTGCGCTCGGCCATAGCGCAGCTGAAAGAACAGCTGTCGGAGACCCAGGAGACGGACGTGGAGGGGCTGACCCGGCAGAAAGAGGAGCTGGCCCAGCGCCGGGCCGAACTGGATGCCCGGTCCAAGACGGTCCACGCCCGCCTGACGGCCAACGCCGCCGCCCGGGAGGGCATCGCAAAGAAGGAGCAGGCCCTGTCGGCCCTGGACGCCCAGTATGCCTGGATGAAAGCCCTGTCCGACACGGCCAACGGCACCCTGTCCGGCAAGGACAAGGTCATGCTGGAGACCTATATCCAGGCGGCCTATTTCGACCGCATTTTAGACCGGGCCAATCTGCGCCTGCGGAAGATGTCCGGCGGGCAGTATGATCTGGAGCGGCGGAAAAACGCCAGCGACCAGCGCAGCCAGAGCGGCCTGGAGCTGGACATCGTGGATCACATCAACACCACCCGCCGCAGCGTGAACACCCTCTCCGGCGGCGAGGCCTTTCTGGCGTCGCTGGCCCTGGCATTAGGGCTGTCGGACGAGGTGCAGATGTCCACCGGCATCCACCTGGACACCCTGTTCGTGGACGAGGGCTTCGGCTCTCTGGACTCGGAGGCCCTGAACAAGGCCTATCTCACCCTGGCCGGCCTGACCCAGGGCAACCGCATGGTGGGCATCATCTCCCACGTGGCCGAGCTGAAGGAGAAGATCGACCGCCAGATCGTGGTGAAGAAGGACCGGACCGGCCAGAGCCGGGCCAATATCGTGGCGGGATAAGTGCAAAAATAGCCGCTGGGGCGGATGGGAGATGAGCGCATGGCGCGGCCCTGCGGGACGTTCTGGCGGGAGATGATCCGCTTAACGGTGTTCTTCGGGGAATTTTTCCCAGAGACCTCTTGCAGAAATGCCTGAAGGCGCTTATTGCGGATGTACCCTACAGCAACA
>ENA-UPWM01001359-UPWM01001359.1-human-gut-metagenome-genome-assembly--contig:-NODE-1359-length-10788-cov-16.953973_pt1 | contig 10788 bp, 9 predicted proteins | sample MGYA00250051_ERZ773379 | MGnify/ENA primary metagenome ERZ773379 (study PRJEB29103, sample SAMN06112020) | human gut metagenome | biome: human gut; feature: ankylosing spondylitis patient; material...
CCCGTGTGGGCGTCATGCAGGCCATGAGCCTGACCCACACCTGGGATGATACGCTGGCCCAGAAAGTCCGGGATGAGGAGAGCAAAGTTGACCAGTACGAAGATGCTCTCGGCACCTATCTGGTCAAGCTGTCCAGCCGTGAGCTGAACCATGCGGACAGCCAGAGCGTGAATACCCTGCTCCACACCATCAGCGATTTCGAGCGCATCAGCGACCATTCCGTGAACCTTCTGGAATCCGCACAGGAGATGCACACCAAGGAGATCAACTTCTCCACCGACGCCCGCGAAGAGCTGCAGGTGCTTGAGGACGCCGTGCAGGACGTGCTGAACCGCACCACCGACGCCTTCCGCAAGGATGACCTGCATCTGGCAAGCAAGGTCGAACCTCTGGAGACCGTCGTGGACGAGCTGGTGCGTGCCATCAAGGCACGGCACGTCGCCCGCCTGCAGGCCGGCAGCTGTTCCATCGAGTATGGCTTCGTGCTGGAAGACCTGCTGACCAACTACGAGCGCGTCTGCGACCACTGCAGCAACGTGGCAGTTGCCCAGATCGAGGTGGCACAGGACAGCTTCGACACCCACGCCTACCTCAACGACCTGCGCAGCGGCCATGCCTCCACCAAGGAGAGCGAGCAGTTCCAGCGCCGCCTGAACCGCTACCGTGAGCGCTATCTCTTCCCCGACGAAAACGTCACCGAAACGGAGGACAAACAGGCATGATCTATATCGTAGAAGACGATTCAGCCATCCGTGAATTAGAGCAGTATGCATTACAGTCCAACGGCTACGAGGCCGTGGGCTTCGAGTCCTCGGAGCCGTTCTGGCAGGCCGTCCACACCACGCCGCCGGAACTGGTCATCCTGGACGTGATGCTCCCCGGTGAGGACGGCTTCTCCATCCTGAAAAAGCTCCGCGCCGCCCCTTCCCTGCGGCGTCTGCCCATCATCATGATAACGGCCAAGTCCAGCGAGCTGGACACCGTGCGCGGCCTCGACTGCGGCGCAGACGACTACATCACCAAGCCCTTTGGCATCATGGAGTTCCTGAGCCGGGTGCGGGCAGCCCTCCGCCGGGCAGAGCCCGAGGCACGGCCCAACGTCTACAGCTTCCGGGAGATCCTGCTGGACAATGCCCGCCACAGCGTCACTGTCAGCGGCGCACCGGTGGAGCTGACTTACAAAGAATATAGCCTGCTCCGCCTGCTGCTGGAAAACACCAACCTTGTCGTCACCCGCGAGACCATTTTGCAGGTGGTGTGGGGTACTGACATCTCGGTGGAGAGCCGGACCGTGGATATGCACATCCGCACCCTGCGCAAAAAGCTGGGCGACGCCGGAAAGTACATCTGCACAGTGCGGAAAGTGGGCTACAAGCTGACGGACAGCGAGGAGGAGCTCGAGCAATGAAACCACGCAGCATGGAAGAAAAAATAAGCTATCTGCTGTTTCTGATGGGCTTTGCGGGGCTGGCGTGTACCGCTGCGCTCTGCATCTTTGTGTTCCACAAGGCGTTCCGGGAGCAGGCCTGGACAGCCCTTGAGCGGGAAGCCGACCTTGTGGCTGCCGGCTGTGCGCAGGTGGACGCCCCCAGCCAGCTGGAAACTTATGTGGACGGCTCGCTGCGCATCACTCTCATCGCCTCGGACGGCAGTGTGCTTTTTGAGTCGGCCACCAACCAGCCGATGGAGAACCATCTGAGCCGCCCCGAGATACAACAGGCCATGAAGAGCGGTGTGGGCCGCGACTGCCGCGACTCCCAGACGCTGGGCTATGAGACTTATTATTACGCCATGCTGCTGACGAACGGAGACATCCTCCGGGTGGCGCAGGACTCTGAGACGATCTGGTCCATTTATGACGCTGCTCTGCCTGCCATCGTGCTGAGCTGTTTCCTGATGATGGGCGCAGCCGCCATCATTGCCGGACTGCTGACCAAGAGCCTTGTCCAGCCTGTGCTCAAGATGACCGATGACCTCGACCACATCCAGGAGAATGTCCCCTACAAGGAGCTTATCCCCTTTGCCGAGAGCATCCACTCCGACCGGATGCTGCGGGAAAATAACGAGAAAATGCGGCAGGAGTTCACGGCCAATGTCAGCCACGAGCTGAAAACGCCTCTGACCAGCATCTCCGGTTATGCAGAGCTCATCGAGACCGGCATTGCAAAACCCGAGGATACGCCAGGTTTTGCCCGCAAGATCCATGTAGAGGCCAGCCGGATGATACAGCTGGTCAACGATATTCTGCAGCTCTCCCACCTCGACAATGTGAGCGAGACGGGTGCTGCGCCTGCAATGGAAACGGTCGATCTGCTGGATGTGGCCCGAGAGTGCGTGGAGCGCCAGAAGGTCAACGCCCGGCACTCCTATATCTCCCTGACCTACCTTGGCGAGAGCGCCCCTGTGGCAGGCAGCCGCAGTCTGCTGGATGAGCTGTGCCAGAACCTCTGCGACAACGCCATCCGCTACAACCGCCCCGGTGGAAAAGTCCAGATCATCACGGCCTGCACCCGGGACGGTCACTGCACCCTGACCGTGAAGGACAACGGCATCGGTATCCCGAAAGAGGCGCAGACCAGCGTGTTCGAGCGCTTCTACCGGGTGGACAAGAGCCGCAGCAAAGCCACCGGCGGCACCGGTCTGGGTCTGGCCATCGTCAAACACATCGCCCGCATCCACAACGCCCGCATCAAGCTGGACAGCGTTGTGGACGAGGGTACCACCATCACCGTGATCTTCGAAACGGCTTCTTAACATTTCATGAGTTTCACGTCTGCCCGAATTTCCGGGCAGACGTTTTTTGTTGTGAGCGCAAAGTGACCGTCACGCAGTGCCTGATGCGCACCGAGTCCGGAGATGTCCAGCCCCAGCGTCCAGCAGCGGCGGACGGTGTCCGCACAGAGGGCTTCCAGTTCTGCTTCGGCGTCGGCGGGCAGCGCATTGCGTGAGAGTGCGTTCACCCGGAGCAGGAAGCTCTCCCCTTCCTGCTCCACGCCGCAGAAAGCCCGGCGCAGGCGGAGCGGCCCGGCTTCCAGCGCAAAGCGATGCTCCCCTGTATCCGTCCAGCTTTTGCCCTGCAATAAGAGTGCCATTTCCGTCTGGGACTCGGTCAGCTGGCCGGTCTGTTCCGGGGTGACGATGAGGGCTTCGGGCCTGTAATGTGCATCCTCGTCTTCCAGCTCCACGACAGGCAGGATGAAGCCGCTGCTCTGCTCATAGAGCCGGGGCGCGGCCGGGGCAGCGTTTTTAATGCATTGCAGGAGATTTTCAGGCAGGACATCTGATTCATCGGTCCGCTCTTTCAGTATCTCTACCGAAAAACTTCCCCCGAATACCCGGGACGCCAGCCGCCCGTAGGGTCGATGGAGAAACAGTTCTTCACAGGCAGACAGCGTCTGTCGCACCGAATCCTGCCCGGCCAGAAGGTATTCGCAGAGCCGCCAGTCCGCCCGCTGGGGCAGGGCTTCCTCGGCGGCAGAAATGGCAGAAGAAAGCTCGGAGCCTCGGCCCATACAGAGGCGGATAGCGGCTTTGGCCTCGGAGGAATCGGCGGAGGCTTCCGGGAACTGGTACAGCAGGCCCACCGTCCAGCTGTCGCCGTTCGTCTCAACGAGAAGGGCTCGTATCATGCTTTTTTCGGTGTTGTCCCAATGCAAAAAGAGGCAGAGCCAGACGACGAGGACGCCTGCGGCCATCAGCCGCAGCCAGCCCCGGCGGGTCATCGTGCAGCCTCCGCATTTACAGGCCCTTCGGCAAGGCGCTCACAGAGCAGCCGGACGGCACGGACGATAAAGCCGAAGCGGAAGATCGCCGCCGCCAGCCAGAGGAGCAGGAACGCGGCATCAAAGCGGGAGATGCCGCCGAAGCTCCACGCCCGCAGCAGCTCATAGCCCGGGTAAGCCTGCGGTGCGCCGAAAAGAAGGGCCAGCCCCAGCGCATAACCTGAGGAAATGACGGCAGCGATGATTGGAAGCCATACGATAGGCTTTTTACTGATTTTCGCATTATTTTTACTCATACAGAGAAGCGGAAAGGAGAAATATTCCGGGTAAAAAGTGGCATCCGGAAGAACAAACGAATGTGCCGTCTCACCTGTCACGAGCACCTGCCATTGCAGCTGTCCGGCCAGCCCCAGCACACAGAACACGATGCCCAGCACTACGAGCCACCCGAGGACGGAGGCCATCCGGTCATACAGCTCACAGCCGAGGCTCCACCCTGCCCAGAGAAAGAACGGCAGCAGACCGATGAAGGCCATAGACGCAAACTGTTCCCAGCAGGCTTGTTGGAGCATTGCAGCCGTCCGGACAAGTTCGAAGAGATACCAGAGCAGAAAGACGGCACAGATGCACTTTCCTGCAAAGCCCGGGCGGTTCAGACGGGAGGCGTTGACCGAGGCAAGCGCTGCAAGGAGCACGAAGGCCGCTGCCGCCAGTACATTGCTCAGCAGGACGGCACGGACGGAGCCGGTCTGCCCTGCCCCGAAGATGGCGCGACCCAGCTCTGCCGCCGCGATGCTGAGTGTCAGCGTCCGGGCCGAGAATGTCTGTTTTTGCTGCATTCAGGAACCCCTCCTTTTCCAAATGGTGAATGGGCGGCGGGACAGCGCCCGATAGTTGCGGCGGACGACGCCGTCACCCGAAAAGACTGCGCCCGAAAGATAGGGTACCCCCATCGCGGAGATGGACGTCAGTGCGGCCAACACGCCCAAAGCCGCACACACCAGACCTACCGGCCCGGCCAGACCGGCGGCCAGCGTAACGCCCAATCGCAGCAATGTGGCCGGTTCGTACAGCGAGGGCGTCACAAAGACCGAGATGGCCGTGATGCTGGCTACGAGGATGACCGGCGTGCTCAGCAGTCCGGCCCCGATGGCGGCGTCACCGATGATGAGCGCTGCCACAAGGCTCACCGAGTGGCCCAGCGTCTGGGGCATCCGAAGTCCGGCCTCCCGGATGATCTCCAACAAGATGATGACCAGCAGCATCTCGGCAAAGAGCGGCAGAGGCGTCGCCTTTTCTGCCGCCGCGATTTTGAATAATAACTGCGGTGGGATGAGCTCGGGCAGATAGACCGCCAGACAGACAAAAACGCCCGGCAGAAAGATGCTGAGATAAAACGAGCCATATTTCAGGACGCGCAGGAACGACGAAAAAACTGCCGTGGTGGCGTAGTCGTCGAGGCAGTCGAAGTTCTCGCAGAAAAGGGACGGCAGCACCAACGCCGAGGGGCTGCCGTTGACAAGGATGATGATTTTCCCCTCACAGAGCTTTGCGGCGGCGGAAGCCGGGCGCTCTGTATAGCTCACTGGGGCGAACAGCCGCCACCTGGCCGGGAAAAGCCACGGTACAAAGTAGCTGGAATCCAGCAGGCCCTCCGGCTTTGCCTCCTGGAGCGTCCGGCGCACCCGCGCCACCGCCGTCTTGCTGGCCTTGTCTTTGCAGTAGCAGATGGCATATTCGGTCTTCATGGCACAGTCGGCCTGTGCGGTCTCCATCACGAGGGTATCGGTACGGATGAGGCGGCGCAGTAGACTCAGGTTGACCCGCAGCAGGTCGGCGAATCCCTCCCGGGAGCCGCGAAGGTTTCCTTCCCCGGAGGGCTCTTCCACCGAGCGCGATTTCAGCCCCTGCACCGAGAAGACAAGCCCCTTTTTGCACCCGTCCAGCAGAAGCACGGCCATGCCGGCGGTCATGCGGCGGATGAGGTCGTCCATGTCCTTGACCGGGCTGTCCTCGGCGGGCAGACCGGAGTGATGCATCAGAAGCTCATACACCTGCGTACCGCTGTGAGGCATCCGCTCCGGTTCGAGGCTGGGCGTATGCCGGGTGGCGGCGTCCAGTAAAAGCGACCAGAGCGATTCGAGGCTGGCCATATTGTCGAAGAGGACGATGGCCCCCGGGCAGTGATAAAGCTCAATGCGCTTGGCATAAAAATCCGCCGAAGCGCCAAACCTAGCGTTGAGCGCCGCCAGATTTTCTTCCAGCGACGAAGAAAGCTGCAGCATACGGTATCCCCCTTTGCCTGCCAGTATTCCCGCGCCGGCGGCGCTTATTCAACCCACAAGGAGGGCCTTCTCGTGAAGCTTCTGATTTTCCGCACCCTGCTCATCTATCTCTGCGTTCTGTTCGCCATGCGGCTGATGGGCAAGCGTCAGTTGGGCGAACTGCAGCCCGAAGAGCTGGTATCCACCATCCTCATCTCAAATCTGGCGTCCATCTCCATCGAGTCGGAAGAAGTACCGGTGACGGCCAGCCTCATTCCCCTCTTCCTCATCGCGGCTTTGGAGCTGCTGGGGTCGGCGCTGAGCTTCCGCAGCCAGAAATTTTTCAACCTGATGTCGGGCCGCCCCAAGACGGTCATCTTAGACGGACAAATCGACCAGAACGCTCTGCGCACTCTCCGGCTGACGACTGCTGATTTGATGGAAGCGCTGCGTGGCAAAAACATCTTCGATCCCCGGGACGTCTCCTACGCCGTAGTGGAGACGAATGGCAGTCTTTCGGCGGCACTGCGCCCCGAAAAAGAGACCGCTACCCTCGCCGACTTACAGCTGAAAGTGGAGCACAGCCATGCGACCATCCCTTTCGTGCTGGATGGGCAGGTGCTCGAGGAAAATCTGCACTGGTGCGGCAAAGACCAGGACTGGCTCGAGCGGACAGCGCAGGCCAATACCCTGCTGCCGGAGGAAATCCTGCTTTTAGTGGGCAACGAGACAGAAGACTATTTTCTGCTGAAAAAAGAGAGCCGCCGCAAGGGCAGCTCCCGGTGAGAGGTGTGGAATGAAGCGAATTTATGCGTGTCTGTGCATCGTAGCAGTTCTGCTGGGTGTCGCCTTTTACAGCAGCTGGCGGGTGCAGAAGTTTGCAGAGGATATTTCGGACGACATCGACAACGCCATGGAGGCCATCCGGGACGAGGACCTCCCTTCCGCGCGGCAGGCACTGGCCGAGGGCGCTGAACTCTGCGACAAAATGCGGGAAGGGATGAATCACCTGCTCCGCACACAGGACTTCACGGAACTGGAAGCCGCCCTCCGCGCCGCGGACGGACATCTCGAACTGAGCGCCCCCGAGGAAGCATTTGGTGAACTGCGCCGGGCGCAGGTTCAGGTGGAGACGCTGGAATGGCTGTCGCGGAGGCTTGTATAATTAAATCGTTCAGGCGTGGTTATATTTCGTGTAATCCATATTATTCGAAATTATGCCGTCTCGTCCCGGCGCAAGATAAGTCTTATAAAAGGGATTCATCTATAAGGTCGTCTGGTATTTCCATTGCATTATCATTGTTTTGCTCTTCAGCAATTCTATTTGTGCGAAACTGCTATTAAGTGTCCCTGGCTATATGAAATCTTATATGACCCATATTTCAGCGTATCTTCCGAAAGATGCAGACCTTATAGAAAGGGCTATTTTCCCGTGTCCAAGAGGCACAAAAAATCACCCCATCCCCTGCCCTGCGGCAGAGAATGGGGTGCTCGTGCTTTTTACACTTTACTTCTTACGGTCGCCCATCAGCTTTTTCAGCTCATTGAAGAAGCTCTCGACGTCCGCGAACTGCTGATAGACCGAGGCAAAGCGGACATAGGCCACCTCGTCGATTTTTTTCAGTTCCTGCATGGTCAGCTCACCGATGCGCACACTCGTCACCTCGCGGTCGTAGGTGCTCATCAGGGTCTGCTCGATGCTGCTGACGGCGCGTTCCAGAGACTCGTAGCTCACCGGACGCTTGGCGCAGGCCCGAAGCATCGCGTTGAGCAGCTTCTGCCGGTCGAACGGCTCACGGGAGTTATCCTTTTTGATGACGATGAGCGGCACCGTTTCCACGACCTCGTAGGTCGTGAACCGCATATGGCAGTTCAGGCACTCCCGGCGGCGGCGGATGCGCTCGCTGTCTTCGGTAGGGCGGGAGTCGATGACTTTGGATTCCTCAGCGCCACAATAGGGGCATTTCATGGTCGTTCCTCCTAGATTCAGGACAGATTTGCGTCAGGATAGAAGCTCAGTTTTTCTTTGCGCCCTTGCGCTCACTCCAAGTCACCCATGCGGAAGTGGAGACACACAGCGAAGTATACACGCCGCTGAGCATGCCCATCATCAGGGGGAAAGCAAAGGTGAAGATACTGTCCAGACCGTACAGCTTGGAGACGATGCACATCACACCCAGAGCCATCACCGTGGTGACGGTGGTGATGATGGTGCGGCGGGCAGACTGGTTGACGGAATGGTTGACCAGCTCTTCGAAGCTGGCCTTCTTGCCCAGCAGGCCGCGGTTCTCACGGATACGGTCGTAGACGACGACGGTATCGTTGATGGAGTAGCCGAGGATGGTGAGCATGGCGGCGATGAAGTTGCCGTCCAGCGGGGCGCGCAGCAGCACGAAGGTGCCGAACACCACCATCAGGTCATTGAGCAGGGCCAGAACAGCCATCATGCCGCCGGTGAGGCCGCCGATCTTCTTGAAGCGGTAGGCGATGTAGGCGAGGATGAGCACCAGTGCGAACACCACGGCCACCAGACTCTTCTGGAGGAACTTGGTACCCATTGCGGCGCTGACATTGCTCAGAGAGAGCTGTGCAAAGGAGTTATCCGGGCAGCTCTCATTCAGGGAGTCCAGCAGGGTCTGCACTTCGTCGGTGGTGACAGTCTCGGTGCCGGGCATCGAGATTTTCAGGGTCTGCTCCCCTGTCGCGACGTTCTCGCCGGTCTGCAGAGTCAGGCCGTTGCTGCCCAGTGCCTCGGAGGCGGTCTTCTGGACGGCAGACATCTCAAAGCTGTTCTCGTAGCTCAGGGTGATCATCGCACCGCCGGTGAACTCGGTGTCCAGATGGACGCCCAGCACCACAGCGCAGAGGACGATGGCTGCCATCAGGCAGGCGGAGAAGGTCAGGAAGCGCTTGCGCAGGCCGACGAAGTTGACCTGCTTCTTCTCTGCCGGGGTCTTGCCGGGAGCATCGGCACCGTAGAGGCGGGGGTCACGCAGAGCCTTGATCGAGGCAGCGCCCCGGATCATGGTACGGGTAGCGAAGATGCCGAACACGAAGTTGAGCAGCACGCCGGTGAGCAGCGTGTAACCGAAGGCGTAGATGGTGCCTGCGGTCGAGGGGCCGAAGGCGAAGAAGACGAAGTGCAGGGCCTTGGCGAAGAAGCCGTCAGACGGGCCGAAGGCACCCATCAGTACGATGGCGACGATGACGATGGTCACGTTGCCGTCGATGATGGGAGTCAGGCCGCGGGCGAAGCCGCTCTTGAGAGCGCCGTCGAGGCTCTTGCCGCTGCGCAGCTCTTCCTTGATGCGCTCGGCAGTGATGACGTTGGCGTCAACGCCCATGCCGATGGCAAGGATGATGCCGGCGATGCCGGGCAGGGTCAGGGTGAAGCTCTCAAACACCGGGAAGTAACCGGAGACGAAGGCCAGCGTAGCCGCCACCTGACCGGCCAGAGCGATGCAGGCCAGGAAGCCGGGCAGACGGTACAGGGCCGTCATCAGAACCATGATGAGGGCGAAGGCGATGACGCCGGCCAGCACCATGGCGCTCAGGCTGTTCTCGCCCAGACTCGGGCTGATGGTGGAGTAGCTGTCCACCGTCAGCGCAAAGGGCAGAGAGCCGGAGTTGATCTGGCGGGCCATCTTGACGACGTCCTCCTGCGTGAAGGGGCTCGACGCAGAACTGGTGATGATGGCAGAGCCGTCGGTGATGGCGGCGTTGACGGTTGTGGCAATGACTACGTATATGTAAACTGTTTAAAAGAGAAGATCAATAACCCGAATAAAGTGGCAAAATTTATCAGTGACCGGCATTTTGGAATTGGTTCTGATGGAATGATCTGTATCTGTCCGTCAGATAAGGCTGATTTTAGAATGGCCATGTATAACTCTGATGGTTCTGAAGGAGCCATGTGCGGAAATGGCGTCCGCTGTATTGCTAAATATGTCTATGATTATGGACTAACAGATAAAACGACGATCACGATCGAGACAAAGGGTGGAATCAAAGAATTAGACCTTACAGTAGAAGATGGCAAGGTTACATGGGTAAAGGTTGACATGGAAGCACCAATTACAGAAGCTTCTAAGATTCCAGCAATCTATGATGATCTTACAGAAGTGATCGATCAGCCAGTGATCGTTGATGGAAAAGAATATAATATCACATGTATTTCCATGGGAAATCCTCATGGAGTTGTATTTGTGGATTCTGTTGCAGATATTGACATTGAGAAGATCGGACCGAAGTTCGAGAACCATGAGAGATTTCCACAGCGGATTAATACAGAATTCGCAAGAGTTATCGACAGAAAGACTGTGGAAATGCGTGTGTGGGAGAGAGGATCTGGCGAGACAGTTGCATGTGGAACCGGAGCATGTGCTGTAGCAGTCGCAAGCATTTTAAATGGATATACAGAGCGAGAGGTAGAAATCCGTCTTCTCGGAGGAAATCTTCAGATTGAATGGAATGAAGAAGATAATCATGTCTATATGACAGGTCCGGCGACCGTTGTATTTGACGGGGAGATAGACCTGTAAGAAGATATCACATAATGAATAAATAAAGGAGACTAGAAAGATGTTTAAAGTAAACGAAAATTATCTGAAATTACCAGGCAGTTATCTTTTTTCTACAATTGCAAAAAAAGTAGCTGCCTATCAGGAAGCAAACCCGGATGTTCAGATCGTCCGTCTTGGTATTGGTGATGTCACACAGCCTCTGGCTCCGGCGATCATAGATGCACTCCACAAATCTGGAGATGAGATGGCTCATGCAGAGACATTTCACGAATATGCAAC
>ENA-UPWM01001362-UPWM01001362.1-human-gut-metagenome-genome-assembly--contig:-NODE-1362-length-10779-cov-10.302373_pt1 | contig 10779 bp, 10 predicted proteins | sample MGYA00250051_ERZ773379 | MGnify/ENA primary metagenome ERZ773379 (study PRJEB29103, sample SAMN06112020) | human gut metagenome | biome: human gut; feature: ankylosing spondylitis patient; material...
TTTTTTTTTTTTTTTAATGATACGGCGACCACCGAGATCTACACTCTTTCCCTACACGACGCTCTTCCGATCTGATCATGGTAACATCAACGTCTGCTGGTGGAACGATACATCCGAAATGAATGTTGAATCCATGAGCGAACATTAACATATTACCTGCCTCTAAGTTTGGCTCGATATCTTTCTTATACATATCTGCCTGTTTCTCATCATTGATCAGGATCATGATGATATCTGCTTTCTTAGCTGCCTCTGCAGTTGTATATACTTCAAATCCCTGTTTCTCAGCCTTTGCCCAGGATTTACTTCCCTCATAAAGACCAATGATAACATGGCATCCGGAATCCTTTAAGTTTAATGCATGTGCATGTCCCTGACTACCATATCCAATGATAGCGATTGTCTTTCCATCCAATAATGAGAGATTACAATCTTCCTGATAAAAAATTTTTGCTGCCATTTTAAATCCTCCTTGTTTTTCCGAAGGAAAAATCCGAATCCCATGATGAGGAGAGGATTTGTCCTCCTTGTTTTATGTACTATTATTCCATAATTTTTACATCGGCTGTTCCTCTGGACAGTCCTGTAATACCGGTGCGCGCTAACTCCAGTATGTCATATCCCTGCAACAGATCCAGAAAAGCCTCTAGCTTGTCCTGATGACCTGTAAGTTCAATGACCATGGAATCATTTGTGACGTCTACGATCTTCCCATGGAAAATCTCTGTCACATTAAGAATCGGCTGGCGTTCGGTGTCTTTTGCACGAATCTTAACCAAAATGAGTTCTCTTGTCACTGAAGAACCCGGCTCCAATTTCTTGATATCAACCACATCTTCTAACTTGGCAAGCTGCTTCTCGATCTGTTCTAGAATCTGCTCGTCCCCACTTGCTACAATAGTAATCCTTGTATACCGCGGATCAGCAGTCACCCCGGAAGAAAAGCTGTCAATGTTATATCCTCTTCGGCTGAATAATCCAGAAATATGGCTTGTAACACCCGGATTGTTCTCAACTAAGAGAGATAATACCTGTCTTCTCATAATGAAAACCTCTTCCTTGTAAAGTCTTTTGCGCTTTACAGTTTTACTCACTCATATTTAAGTTAAATAATATCAATATCATATTTCTTTGTCAACGTCTGAGACGATATTTGCCTATATATTTTGTGCATATTTGTCATAACCTGTATGACTATCTTTTGTATATTTACATAAATAATAATTATAGAACTGCATACCATACCCAGCCTGTTCAAACAATAGAATGCACGCTCCGCTCTTAAAGCATAACGCCGGATTTTTCCTTGCTTTCCTCCAGAATATGGTTCAGTTTGCGGAACGGAACCGCAAGCACAAGACCAACGATCAGGGAGATCACCGTATAAGACAGTAAAATTGTAAGATCTTTCCAATAATCATCCCGGTACATTCCGGCTACTGCCTCTTTCATTGCACCCATTGCATACTTAAACGGCTGGAACCGATAGAATGTCTGGAATACTTTTGGTAATGTCTCGATTGGGAATGTACATCCGGCTCCTGCAACCTGAATGACCATGATAATAATTGCAAGACCTTCACCGATATTTCCAAATGCAGCCGTCAGTGCATACATTAAAAAGCCAAACACAAAACTACTGCAGGATGCTGCCAGCCAGAATAAAAACGGATGTGCGCACTCAATCCCGATAAAGTACAGATCACCCAATACCGTGATCAGCGCCTGAATCTGGGCGATCAGAAAGAATGTGATATATCTTCCAAAAAACTGCTGATGCGGCTTTGCATTCTTAAAGGACGGTTCCATCTCTACTTTTGTATGTATGATCGCAACAAGGATCAGTCCACCTACCCAGAGTGCCAGCACGGTATAGAATGGCGCCATGGAAGAACCGTAAGTGTCCACCTCGTAAACTGCCTCTGTCTCAATCTCAACCGGGGAAGCCATAAAACTTCCAATCTCTTCCGGGTCATGAGCTAACAATTTAGATAAGATCTCATATCCCTCTTCCCCCTTCATCTGGTTCAGACGCTCCAAACGTCCTCCGATCACCCCACGCATATCTGTGATCGCATCTTTTGTACCCGAGAGACTGATATTCGCAGATGCTAATGTTGCAGAAAGCTGTGACAGATTTCCATTCGAAGTATCCAATGCCTTTGCGATAGAGCCAAGCGCATTGCTGATACCTCCAAAAGTAGCAGATAATCCCTTTGAAATTGTTCCAAGGGATGCCAATCCTGTTCCCGTCACATTCTGCAGATTGCCCATTGCACTCTGTCCACTTGTGATCGCACTCTTCATGTCCGGATATACAGCTGAAAACTGATTTGTAGTAGATGCAGCATTTCCTGATACCGACATCAGAGAATCCAGCAAATTCTCATACACTGCAAGATCTGCATCTGCTTCCTCTAATTTTCCGATCAGCATATCAATGACATTGGAAGATCCTGTTTCTTCTTCCAGAACCGAAGAATCAATCAGTCCATCTGAAACTTGCATGCAGCTTTTGATCAGCGTAGAGATAAACTGTGTATTGACCGTCTGCTGAACTGCAGTTTTTGCTTTGTCTGTAATCTTTGGAGCGATCGCATTTTTCTTTTCATTTGTGTAATAGGTGATCTCAGGATGCTCCATCTCATCCGCAAGAAAACTTACCATGTCTTCCGTAAAATCTTCCGGCATAATAAGGGCAGCATAATAATCACCACTGTAAACACCATCGATCGCTTCCTCTGTCGTGTCTGTAAACACCCAGCCAATCGTTGTATTTGCTTCCAATCCCTCGATTACAGTTTCACCCATATTAAACTCGGTGTCGTCAATCGTGATCCCTTTGTCGTCCGATGCAACTGCAACTTTAATATTCGACGTTGCATCCGGTCCATACGGGCTCCAGTTCGATAAAATATTAAACCATGCATACAAGCAAGGAAGAATCGATAAGCCGATGACTATAACAACCGCTACAACATTTGTTTTTATCCTTTTAAAATCCGATATAAAAATCCGAAAAATGTTCAACATATCTAATCTTCCTTATCCTTTTTCCTGTCTTTTTTCTTCTCTTTCTTCTTACCGTCTCTGTTCCCGGATATCTGTTCTTTGGAAGATCCGTCAGAATCTTTCTCCTCATCTGTCTCTTCCTCTTTTTCTTCCAGCAATGCCTCATCCGGCATAATCCCAGACTCTCCAAAATATTTTGCAAGGATTGCGCGGTCGGCAGCGATCTTTCGTTCCATCTCTGCTAACCGGCTGTCTATACTGCTATTTGGAAGAAGCGTGTCAATTTTGCCATCCTCTTTAATTCCAAGCTCTGTCAGACGCTCCTGCAATGTATAATCCATATATTCCACATAGATCAGATAGGCAGAAATTGTAAACAAAGAAACAATCCAAAGCACCAGAAATACTACTTTCGAACTGTCCATGGAAAACATCAGCATCAAAAATATCATTGGAATCAGAATGACACAACGGATTCCCCACCGTATTTTTTTCTGGTTACGCAGATGTTCTTCATTCTGGTATTCCATGATCCTGCGATAAGATTCTTCATAATTTGTTTCCATTGCATCTTCTCCTTACATCATTTTCGTATCTTCCATACGCTCTTCCACAAAGTGATTCATTTTCATAAATGGTTTTCTCACAAACAGTCCAATGATCAGCGCTGCAATTGCAAATACCGCCAGCTGGCTCATGTACATCCAGTAATCATTCTCATACATGCCACCGATCGTCTCACGCATTGCATTGATCGCATATGGGAACGGGAAGTATTTGTAAATATTCTGGTTAAACTGCGGCAAAATCTCGATCGGATATGTTCCGCTGGATCCTGCGATCTGGATAACCATGACAACAACGACAAATGCCTTTCCCACATCTCCGAAAGAAACCGTCAAAGTATAGATCAACAGGTTAAAGGTAAAACTTGTAAACGCAGCAACGATATAAAAAAGTACCGGTTCTAAACACTGTACCTTTAACAGATACAGATCTCCCAGGACAACGATTGCTGCCTGTAACTGTCCCAAAACAAAAAACAGTAAAAATCTTCCAAAATATCTCTGATATGATCTGGTGCCTGCAAACTTTTCATCCTCCACCTGCACTTTGATCAGCGCAACTAAAATAACAGCTCCAACCCAGAGCGCAAGTATTGTATAGAATGGTGTGACAGAAGATCCATAGTTTTCAACCGGATAAACTCTCTCTGTTTGAATCGTAACAGGGGATGCAAAGAACTCTCCCATCACTTCCGGATCCGTGGACAGGATACGGATGAACTGATCGTATTTCTCCCCATCTTCCACTTCATTCAATTCTGATAAGATCGTATTCAGCTCCTCTTTCGCAGAACTTATGATTTCTTTTAAAGTGTTAAAACTTCCATTGGAACTGCTCACTGTGTTTCCGAGACTGCCCAAAGCCACACCGGTACCTTCCAGACCTTTATTCATGCTGTTTAAGGAGGCTACCATATTGTTGTAAGCAGCAGAAATATTTGCCTTCATCGTTGCAACATCTGCCTGTAACTGTTTTTCTACGATTGGCATGACCGCATCGATCAGATTGGCTGCCGCTTTGATTGCTGTATGATCTCCTGAGACAGCATTGTTAAGATCACCTATCCGGTTCTGCAATACTCCCTGTACCGCAGTTGTTGTCTGCTCAATGCTGTCGAGCAGTTTAATGATATCATCCTTGTTGCTTCCGGCAGGAATCAGATCACTCTGTAACAGTTGTTTTAACAGCTCAATCTGCTGGGTAGAATTCGATACATTATCTGCGGCATTCGCAATTTCTTCCGCAGTTGGAAGTTCTTTTGACAATGTCGTATTCACTTCCTGCAAATGAGTATGGATACTCTGGTATACCTGATCCATCTGGGACTGTAACGTTGTAATGGTCTGCTGTGCGTCTGTTTTTGCCTTGTTGACCTGTGCAACACCATTATTTAATTTACCGGACGCACTGGAAACCTCTCCGCTTGCTGTTTTTAAATTTGACGCAAGGGTTGCGTTGCAGGACATCAGGTTATCAATTGTCACAAGATAATCATCCAGATTCTTATTGACAGAATCCAGTTTATCAATAATTTTAGTGATATACTGCGTCTTTTGTGCATCATCTGCGAGTTCATTCATACTCTCCATGACAGTGGAAACTGCAACATTCACAAACTCTTCATTAATACTTGTCTGCAGTGTTCCTTTTGCTGTATCCGTAATCTTGGAAGCAATTGGATTCTTCTTCTCATTTTCATAATAGGTAACAGAAGGATGTACCAGGTCATTGTCCGCAAAACCGTACATGCTCTCACTGAAATTCTCACCGATGACGATTGCTGCGTAATAATCACCGCTGTATACACCGTCGATCGCATCATCCTCCGTCTTTACGAACTGCCAGCCAATCTTGTCATTTTCCTTCAGATTGTCGATAACGGTATCACCCATGACCACAAATTCGCCATCACTCTTGGTATATCCTTTATCCACAGAAACAACCGCAACCGGTATCGTTCCCGTATTGCTGTAAGGATCCCAGTTCGAATAGATATTAAACCATGCATACAGGGATGGAAGCACGCAGATTGCAAGTGCGATCAAAAGCGCAAGCTTATTTCTCCACAACCCCTTCACATCACTTTTGAAAATCCTGAAAATAGTCCTCATTCTCTCGTACTCCTGCATTTATTTCTCTTTTTGAGTTCCAATATTTATTATAACGTATTTTGTTACTGAAACACAAATTTTTCCATAAAACAGATATTATTATAACGTTAATTATATCATTTTGAAACATACAATTTCCTTTTTTTGTAATTATGGCAAAGAAAAACAGATACTGCACGGAATTCTTTTCTTTCCTGCAGTATCTGTTTTATGTATCATTCCTGTATTCTATGATTTTTATTGATAATAGGTAAGGTCAAAATATGTAATACCATTTTCGTCATTTACCTCAAAATCAAGATGTCTGTTGTACTCCTCATCCTGATAAGAATAACTGTTATATTCTTCAGCTTCATATACATCATCACATTCTCCCATGATTGCAACCGCTGACTGTTCATCCATTCCAATCGTCAATCCACCGCTGACTGACATAATCGGGAATGCGTCTACCTGATCAAATCCATAACAGGTATCCAAAGAAAATGCATAAATGTCACATTCTGTAATATCTTTTGCTGAACTGTCCAGATTTACAAAGCCAATCTTTACTGTCACATCTGGATAATCCGGATTTTTCAGTTCAATTGACTCATAAGTCTGGTCGCCCGCATTCATCACATAACCATCTTCGTAACCATAATCCGCTATATCAAACGTCCATCCGTTCGCCTCTATCTCACTGTAGGCAAATGGCAAGGAATACTCATGTCCGTCAAAGAAAAATGACATATCCTCCCATGTTCCGTCCATCGGCTCTGCATCTACAACCGGTCTGTCTTCGGAAGTATCTGGAAGTGTTGCGGCTCCGGAATCGTGATTGAAGATGTCCTCCGCCTGATCTCCGTCATCATCCGCTGCATAATAATCGCTTGTCACGCCTGTGTCTATTTTGCTGGAGCCACTCGAACTTCCACCGACCAGCGTTGAAACCGTCAAAGCAATAATTGTGAAGATCAACATAATTCCAAATATAATAAGACCCATAAATAACTGTCCTCTTGCCCAGTTTTTGCGGATTGCATCTTTTGGATTTTTTCCGATCAGCCAGATAATATACATAACGATATTTACAATTGGAATGTTCACCAATAAATAGGTCAGCATCCACTGTCCAACACTCATCTGTGGCACAAGCTCCTGCTGCTGATTTTCCATCCCGGACTGATACTGTGGCTGATTGTTATAGCCATATGTATTTTGCGTACCGCCGTAACTGTTTTGTGTACCTCCATAGTTGTTTTCACTGCCATATGAATTCTGGGTATCACCGTATGTAGTCTGGGTGTTTCCGTAAATGTTCTGGCTTGTGCCATATTCGTTCTGGTTATTTTCGTTCTGTTCGTTAAAATTTTCACTCATAACTCTTTTTCTCCTCCGTGTGTGTATTTGCTACCACTTTATTGTAGCAAATTGTGAAAGTATTTGCAACACGAAAGTTTTTAATATCAAATTCTTAAAATTTTTGTCCAACTTTTTTAATTTATTTTCCAATAACCCTTTCTGTCTGAACCCACACGCTCTATCACTGATTTTTCTTTCAAAGATTTTAAACGCATTGCCACTGTTTTTCTGCTGATTTTTAATTTTTCCGCCAACTGTGGCATAGTATAACCCGCATTTTCTAATAATAATGCGAGAATCTCCTGCTCTTTTTCAGTCACCCTATCAGTTACCCTATCAGTCACCCTTTCAGTTACCTTGTAAAATTCACCTGGTCCAACCTGCAAACTCGCAACAGATTCCATTGGAATCACAATTTCAAAAATATTATCCTCCAAAAACACAGGTGTTCCACCCGAATATAATTTTGTATACTTATTGGTATTCCTCATACCAGAGCCGAGTTCATCCGCATAACCAATTTCACGAAATACTTTTGAAATTGGTGGATTTTTCGGAAAAGGTTCAAACTGATTCAGTTTCAATTCACCATGTCCGTGAGGCAAATTGCTGTTTTTAGTAAAAATTCTGTTACTTTCAATCACAAATTGTGCAGTGTAGGCATTGGAATAATCGCGATGTGCTAATATATTAGAAATGATTTCCCTCAATATTTTATCTCTGGCACTGACACTCTGGTCACCATCCAGCACAAAAGAATCATTCAAATGCTTTTTTCCAAAATCCATTAATCTGCGATAACTATCTATTAAATTTGTAATAATAACCTCTCTGTCATCATAACGATCCATATTTTTCACACGATAAATAGCATCTGTCTTATACTGTGGTAATACAGACATAATGGTCTGATCTTTACCAAACAACAAAATTGCCGCAAGCGTAATTCCCTCCTGACCGGTATCTGGATCTGCTAAAATAAGTCCTGTGCTTCTCAGAATTTCTTCTTCATTCATATTTGACCATGGGTGATTATCCACCCTTGAAACCGCCATCTTTTTTGCTCTTTGAATCACATCAAAATCAAGGAAATCCAATCCAAGCTTCGGATAAACCTTATTCACAAAATAAGTGCTCTGCTTCCTTGCATACATTTTGTATACCAATTCCGCATTGTCTGTAATATCAATATCCCCTTCATGTGTCCTGTCCCATATACGACCATTCAATCGTCTAAGCTGTGTTCCCTCTGGCACCCAGATATAAATGACTGTCTTTCCATTTATATCAAATATCTGTGGTGTAAGATAAAGCGGTGGATTTATTTTATTAGCATTATTAACGGACGTTGTAAAATCCTTAAGCATTTTATCTGTCTTTTGGGGATTTACACCCCGAATTTCTTTTGTTTGGTCAACTACGCCAAGAATAATATGCCCTCCATTACGATTATTAAAAGAACATACCGATTGATACACATCTTTTGTCAAATCATTCTCAGACAATTTAAATTCAACATTTATCTTTTCGCCGGATTCAATTATCTTTTTCAGCTCATTTACATTCATACCCACACCTGCCTTCAGACTATTATTTCCTTCTATTTTTTCTATATACCCCATTTAATTATATCATATAAAAGAGGTCTCCGGGTTTTCCCGGAGACCTGCCAAATCTTTATATTATTCGACCTTTTAGAACTTACCAGCCTTGTGAGCTTCCTCAACACTTACAGCTACAGCGACAGTAGCACCTACCATTGGGTTATTTCCCATACCGATAAGTCCCATCATCTCTACGTGAGCTGGTACGGAAGAAGATCCTGCGAACTGTGCATCAGAGTGCATACGTCCCATTGTATCTGTCATACCGTAAGAAGCTGGACCTGCAGCCATGTTATCTGGGTGAAGTGTACGTCCTGTACCACCGCCGGATGCTACGGAGAAGTATTTCTTACCCTGCTCGATACATTCTTTCTTGTATGTACCTGCTACTGGATGCTGGAAACGTGTTGGGTTTGTAGAGTTACCTGTGATAGATACACCTACGTTCTCATGATGCATGATAGCAACACCTTCCTGAACATCATCAGCACCGTAACATTTTACAGTTGCACGAAGTCCGTTAGAGTATGGTTTCTCATATACAACATTTAATTTTGCTGCTTTGTAATCATACTGTGTCTCAACAAATGTGAATCCGTTGATACGGGAAATGATCTGTGCAGCGTCTTTTCCTAAACCGTTTAAGATAACTCTTAATGGTTTCTGACGTACTTTGTTTGCTTTCTCGGCGATACCGATCGCACCTTCAGCAGCTGCGAAAGACTCGTGTCCTGCTAAGAAGCAGAAGCACTCTGTCTCTTCCTCTAATAACATTTTACCAAGGTTACCATGTCCTAAACCTACTTTTCTGTGGTCAGCAACAGAACCTGGAATACAGAATGCCTGAAGACCTTCACCGATTGCTGCAGCAGCATCAGCGGCTCTTGTACATCCTTTTTTAATTGCGATTGCAGCACCTACAGTGTAAGCCCAGCAAGCGTTCTCAAAACAGATAGGCTGGATTTTCTTCACCTGATCGTAAACATCAAGTCCAGCATCTTTTGTAATTTTTTCAGCTTCTTCGATAGAGCTGATACCATAGCTGTTTAATACAGCATTGATCTGGTCAATTCTTCTTTCATATCCTTCAAATAATGCCATTTTCGTTCGTCTCCTTTCCTTACTCTTCTCTTGGGTCGATGATCTTAACAGCATCTGCTACACGACCATACTGTCCTTTTGCTTTTTCCCATGCTGTGTTAGGGTCATCACCTTTTTTGATGAAGTCAGTCATTTTTCCAAGAGAAACGAACTGATATCCGATAACTTCATTGTTCTCGTCAAGGGCGATACCTGTTACATAGCCTTCTGCCATCTCAAGGTAACGAACACCTTTTTCTTTTGTTGCGTACATTGTACCAACCTGGGAACGAAGTCCTTTTCCTAAGTCTTCAAGACCAGCACCGATTGCTAATCCGTCATCAGAGAATGCACTCTGTGTACGTCCGTAAACAATCTGTAAGAATAATTCTCTCATAGCTGTGTTGATAGCATCACAAACTAAGTCTGTATTTAAAGCTTCAAGGATTGTTTTTCCCTGTAAAACTTCTGCTGCCATAGCTGCAGAGTGAGTCATACCGGAACATCCGATTGTCTCAACTAAAGCTTCCTCAATGATACCATTCTTTACATTTAATGAAAGCTTACAGGCACCCTGCTGTGGTGCACACCAGCCTACACCGTGTGTAAATCCTGAGATATCTTCAATTTTTTTAGAGTGAACCCATTTTCCTTCTTCTGGAATTGGAGCTGGTTCATGTTTTGCGCCTTTTGCTACTGGGCACATGTTTTCGACTTCCTTAGTGTAAATCATTTTAAGTCTCCTTTCACATATAAATAGATATGTCATCTGCTAAACATTGTTAGATGCTTAACATACTTCAAACATTTTCGCACATTTTTTTCATTTTCACAAGTAGAAACCATAAAATTTATGTACTTTTTTGTAAAAAGGAAAAACATACCACAAGCAATATATCATTTCGGAATTTTTACTGCTTTTCTACAATTTCATTTTTATTTTTGTAAATAGAGTTTGCCGGAACAACACCACGCACCATGGACAGCGGATAAACATTGCTGCCGGATCTTATGGTGCAGCGACCGCCGGAGATCGTGGTGCAGCGACCACCGGATATAGT
>ENA-UPWM01001368-UPWM01001368.1-human-gut-metagenome-genome-assembly--contig:-NODE-1368-length-10769-cov-15.751122_pt1 | contig 10769 bp, 10 predicted proteins | sample MGYA00250051_ERZ773379 | MGnify/ENA primary metagenome ERZ773379 (study PRJEB29103, sample SAMN06112020) | human gut metagenome | biome: human gut; feature: ankylosing spondylitis patient; material...
CAATGGAGTATCACCAGTTGGAAATTCTGCAACATCAACAAGATACCGATAAGCACATAGAGGCAACCAATAAGCGTGGCAAGTTATAAGAACCTTCCGCTTTCAGCATGGAAGGGAACACGATACAATGGAACACGATATTATCTTTACCGATGAAATGGACCATTTTAGTCTCCGGATCCTTCCACCAAGTCTCCCAGCTATCCGGCAGCAACTCCTTCGTATTAGAGATATAACCGATCGGAGCGTCGAACCATACATACAGCACCTTTCCTTCCGCCCCTTCTACGGGAACAGGGATACCCCAATCCAAATCGCGACTCACCGCACGGGGTTGCAGACCCATATCCAGCCAACTCTTACACTGCCCGTAGACGTTCGGCTTCCATTCCTTATGATCCTCCAAGATCCATTTACGCAAGAATGGCTCCCACTTATCCAAAGGCAGATACCAATGCTTCGTCTCACGCATCACCGGCTTGCTGCCACTGATAGCGGATTTCGGATCTTTCAAATCCGTCGGGCTAAGGGAAGTACCGCAAGCCTCGCACTGGTCGCCATATGCCTTCTCGTTTCCACAATGCGGACAAGTACCCGTGATATAACGGTCGGCCAAGAATTGCTTCGCCTCCTCATCGTAGTATTGCTCGCTTGTTTTCTCGATGAATTCGCCTTTATCATACAATGTACGGAAAAAATCCGAGGCCATCTGATGATGCGTAGCGGAAGTAGTACGTGAATAGATATCAAACGTGATGCCGAACTCCTCGAACGATTTCTTGATAATACCGTGGTAACGATCCACCACATCCTGCGGTGTGATCCCCTCTTTCTTCGCTCTCAACGTAATGGGTACCCCATGCTCGTCCGAACCACCAATCATCAACACTTCCTCTCCCTTCAAACGAAGGTAACGGGCATAAATATCAGCAGGCACATACACCCCGGCCAAGTGTCCGATATGCACCGGTCCGTTCGCATACGGCAACGCCGTAGTAATCAGCGTTCTCTTAAAATGTTTTTCCATACCTTGTGTTCTCTTTTTGAGGGGCAAAGGTACGGAATAATTTCTTTTCCTTGTGGAAGCGCAGGAAGTCGGCGTAGTCCTGCTTGCAGATCTGGTCACCGGACAGGATGATGACGTACTCCGGATCATAGCTGTCGATGAAGCTGATGTTCTGGTAGATGGCGTTTGCAGTGCCCTTGTACCAGTCGGTGCCCTTTGCCTGCTCGTAGGGGGGCAGGGTGTGCACGCCGCCGTACAGGCGGTCCAGATCCCAAGGCTGGCCGTTGCCGATGTACTCATTCAGCTTCTGGGGCTGATACTGGGTCGCGATGCCCACAGTATCAATGTTGGAGTTGACGCAGTTGGACAGCGGGAAGTCCACGATGCGGTATTTGCCGCCGAACCCCACTGCAGGTTTTGCCGTTTTCTGTGTCAGCGCGTACAAGCGCGAGCCACGTCCGCCGGCAAGGATCATTGCCACAATTTCTTTTGCCATAGCTTTATTCTCCCCTTTTACACATTTCCGGATTTATTGGATTTGGAAATGGTTTGACTGTGTTGTGCGGATGCGCCCCGGTCACTCCTCGGTCTTGGCGGCCTTTTTGGCGCGGGGCTTGCGGGCAGGCTTTTCGGCTGCCGCGGGGGCAGCTTCAGCGGGCTCGGCTTTGGGTTTGCGGCCCCGCTTGGCGGGTGCTGCTTCGGGTGCGGCAGCGGCTTCTGCCTTGGGCTTCCGTCCGCGCTTGGCCGGGGCCTTTTCCGGTGCAGGTTCCGCTTCTGCCTTTGCCTTGCGGGTGGAGGTCTTTTTGGGCTTTTCCTCCTTCACGGCAGGCTCAGCCTTGGCGGTCTTCGTGGTCTTGGCGGCTGTCTTTTTGGCAGTGGTCTTTTTCACGGTCTGGGCCGTCTTGGCCGGATCTGCTGCCTTGCGGGTGCGCTTGGTGGGCACCTCAAAATACAGGGTGCTCATGGGCGGCAGGGTGATGGTAATGCTCTGCTCAAAGCCATGCAGGGGCTTCTTGTGGGTGCGCACGGACTTGTTATGGACCGCGCCGGAACCGCCGAAGGCCTCGTCATCGCTGTTCAGCACTTCCTTGTATGTACCTGCCACAGGTGCGCCCAGGGTATAGCCCTCGCGCAGGACGGGGTTGAAGTTGCAGACCACCAGGATCTGCTTGCCGTTTGCGTCCTTGCGCAGGAAGGCGACCACGCTCTGCTTGGAGTCATCGGGCACGATCCACTGGAAGCCCTCCCAGCTGTAATCGATCTGCCAGAAGGCGGGGTGCTCTTTATAGAAGGCGTTCAGGGTCTTGACGTAGTTCTGCAGCTCGGTGTGCTTGTCGTAGTCCAGCAGCATCCAATCCAGCTGCTTTTCCTCGTTCCACTCCGTGAACTGGCCAAACTCCTGCCCCATGAACAGCAGCTTCTTGCCGGGGTGGGCCATCATGTAGCCGAAGAAGGTGCGCAGGTTGGCAAACTTAGCATCGTACTCGCCCGGCATCTTGTTGATCAGGCTGCCCTTGCCGTGCACCACTTCATCGTGGCTGATGGGCAGCACAAAGTTTTCGCTGAAGGCATAGAAGAAGCTGAAGGTAACCTTGTTGTGGTTGCCCGCGCGGAAGAGCGGGTCGGTCTTCATGTAGCTGAGCATGTCGTTCATCCAGCCCATGTTCCACTTGAAGTTGAAGCCCAGGCCGCCGTCCGAAGCGGGCTTTGTGACCATAGGCCATGCGGTGGACTCCTCCGCGATCATGTACTTGTGGGGGTGACGGCCCAGCACGGTGTTGTTGAGCTTGCGCAGGAAGGCCACGGCCTCCAGGTTCTCCTTGCCGCCGTCCTTGTTGGGCTCCCACTCGCCGTCCCTGCGGTTGTAATCCAGGTACAGCATGGAGGCCACGGCGTCCACACGCAGGCCGTCGATGTGGTACTGCTCCAGCCAGTACAGGGCACTGGAGATCAAAAAGCTCTGCACCTCGTTGCGGCCGAAGTCGAACACCATGGTGCCCCACTCCTTGTGCTCACCGCGCTTGGGATTGGGGTCCTCGTAGCAGGCCTCGCCGTCAAAGTTGTACAGGCCGAACTCGTCCTTGGGGAAGTGGGCAGGCACCCAGTCCATGATCACGCCGATGCCGGCTGCGTGCAGCTTATCCACAAAGGTCATGAAGTCCTTGGGGGTGCCGTAGCGGCTGGTGGGGGCAAAATAGCCGGTGACCTGATAACCCCAGCTGCCGTCGAAGGGATATTCCATCACGGGCAGCAGCTCCACATGGGTATAACCCATCTCGGTGATGTAGGGGATCAGTTGGTCGGCCAGCTCTGCGTAGTTGTAGGGCTTGTCGCCCTCCTTCATCTTCCAGCTGCCGGCGTGCATCTCGTAGATGTTCACGGGGCCGTTGATCACGTCGGCCTTCTTCTGGGCGGCCTGCCAGGCCTCATCGTGCCAGGCAAAGCCGGAGATATCATAGACCTTGCTGCCGTTGGACGGCCGGGTCTCGGCGTGGAACGCATAGGGGTCAGCCTTGTAGACAAGGTCGCCTGCACGCGTGGTCACGCAGTATTTGTAAACGTCGAATTCCTTCATGCCAGGAATAAACAATTCCCACACAGAATCCCCATCCACCTTGTGCATGGGGTGGCTGCCGGGCTTCCAGCTGTTGAAGTCGCCTACCACGCTGATGGCCACAGCGTGCGGTGCCCATACGCGGAACACGACGCCGGGCTCGCCTGCGCGTGTTTCCAGATGTGCGCCGAAGTAACGATAGGCCTCGCAGTTGTTGCCCTGCTTGAACAGATACACCGGCAGATCCGATGCATTGCCCTGAATCTTTTCTTCGGTCGGTTTCATAGACTGCTCCTCCCCGTACAGATCCGCATACGCGCACCTGTAGCTTTTTACTCTTTTATATTAAAGAATTCCGACCGGTTTTTCAAGGCCTTTTCTGGAAAAATACCCATAATCTTTTCTTCAATATTTCTCCCTTATATACACACCCGCCAATTTTTTACAAAATTTATCGTGAATCTTACCAATGCAATGAAAAAAGCGGAGCCTCTGCACCTCTCTCTTTTGGGAGAAACGTACAAATGCTCCGCTCTGCGGGGTCCTTTTCTGTTATGGGGGTCATGCGGCGGACCGGTCAGCCCACCACATACACATTCACCTGAATGGCACCGTTGATCACGCTCTCGGCGTAGGTCTCATAGAACAGGTCCACCAGGATCTGGCCCTTCTGCACCGCGATGCCGGTGTCGGTGGCCACCGCGTAGCCGTACACGAACTTTCCGTCCGTAGAAGTGATGTACAGCTTGGTGCCGTAGGGGATCACATCCGGGTCCACGGCCACGGTGCCGTAGCCAAGGCCAAGGCCGGAAGATCCCTTGCCGGTTTTAGAATAATAACCGGTGGCCTTGCCGGTGAGCACCTTGCTGTAGGAAGCAGGGGCATTGGTGGTGCCGTCCGGGCCGGTCAGGGGCGAGACGGGTGCGCCCGCGCCGTAGGTCTTGATGACATGGTTCGTGGGCTGCACGGTGGTGGTGGAATCCACCACGATGCTGTTCTCCAGCTCACCGTCCACATAGCGGTCGCGGGTGGTCACGGTCTGCTGGCCCTCGGCACCGTGCTGCACGGTGGTGGTGCGCCCGGTGTTGCGGAAGTACAGGCTGGTATAGACATACTCGGTATCATAGGGGATGGCCTGCGTTTCCACGCGGTCCTGATAGTCCACGCGGTGCACCACGATCGGGGTGCCTGCGGTCACCAGGCGGTCCAGGGCAGGCTCGGTGTAGTCATCGCCCTCCAGGGTGATGCCGGCGCGCTGCAAGGCATCGGCCACAGTGCCGTACACCATCTTCACCGGGTAGGTCTGGCCGTCGGCCTGGATGTTCACCGAGAATGCGCGCTCAATGTTCAGGGTGGCAAGGTTGCCGCTGAACGCCGTGTAATAGACCTGGTCGCCCTCTTCGGACTGGATGCCGGAGAGGCTCATGACCTTAGCGGGGTCGGTGGCAGAGGTGAGGATCACCTGCTTGGCCCCATTGGAGTCGGTGACGTAGGTCAGCCGCAGATTCGCAGCGGTCACACCAAGGGTAGCCACAAGGCACACGACCATGACACAAAACGCCAGCACGCGGGAAGAGACTGCAGATCTGCAGCCCGAGGATGCTTTTTTCAAGTTTACGGAAGCGATACGAGACAACTCCTCTCTTCTTGTTTTTGGTGCGGCCGCGGATGCTGCATTGCACCCCGGCCGCCGGGACTGCGGAGCACCAAGGGCTCCACAATCAAATACGATGCTTTTCCGGCTGTGGAAGCCAAGCATCGTATTGCGTCGGAATCCGTTCCAACGGGACATTGCTCCGTCCCCCGGCACAGGCCCCCATTGCCTGCACCGTACCGTCCGCTCAGACGGCATTTCACTTCATCCAGATAAAATTTAAACGCTGCAACGTCCGTTGCTCCGTTGCGCGGTATTATCTTACCAGACCGGAGCCGATTTGTCAAATCGGGCGCCTCCACTTTGTTAGATGCTTGACATTCTTTTTTGTGCAATTTTAACAGTGTTTCCTGCAAAATATTGTTTTTTAAGTTATTTCCTCCGGATTTTTCGCCTTTTTTCGTCTACGTTCTGTTCATGAATTTTTAACATTTGCATCCGTCCCGGACGCCCCGGAACGACCCATTTCTGGCCCTCCCGCACGGAAACAAGCGGCCAAATACCGCAGTTTTCTGCACAAAACCAGGCCCGCCGCCGGGCATTTTCCGCACCCGGAATTGCCCCCGAATTACCCCCAAAAACACCCCTCCGGCAAAATGCCGAAGCCCAGAAATCTGCGGAGAAAAAGAACACACTTCTGCTGCCGCGCGCCCCGGCGTACAATCAAATAAAAAACCGGAAAGGAAGGTCAAAACCATGAAGATCCAGATCATTCAACGAGCCTGCGGCGGCACCGAATTCCTGCCGCAGCCCAGCCGCCTGCACCTGGGCGCACAGAACGCGGAAGGCGTGGACCGGCTGCAGTTCCAGCTGCCCGAAAGCTGGGCCGACTGCGCCATTGCCCTGTACCTGCGCCGCAGCGACGGCACCCAGCTGGCCCCGGTGCCGCTGGACGGCGATGCCTGCGTGACGGTGGACCGCCGCCTCACCGGCTGCACCGGTGGGCAGTGGATGCTGGCCGCCGTGAGCGGCTCCGGCTACACCGCCTACACCCGCCCCGGCCGGTACGACACCTATGCCACCCTGCCCACCGACGGCGGCTCCGAGGACCTGCCGCCCACCCTGTACGAGCAGTTCGTGGCCCGCGTGCTGGAAAGTGCCAGCACAGCCGCCACGGCGGCCCAGAGCGCCTCGGCCAGCGCCGAACGCTGCACTTCCAGTGCCGCACAGGCACAGACTGCTGCCCGGCAGGCCAGCACCAGCAGCACCGCGGCGGCCGGGTGTGCATCCCGAGCCGAGGCTGCTGCCGCCCGCGCCGAAGAGCTGGCCCCGGCAGACGGTCAGGTACTGAGCGTGAACGGCAAAAGCGGTGTAGTGGTCCTGCGTGCGCAGGACGTGGGTGCCCTGCCCCGGCCTGCGCAGCCGGCAGCCGGCTCCTTGCTGCGGGTTCTGAGCGTGAACCCCGACACCGGTGCCCTGCTCACCGACACTACGCCCCCGCCCGACCTGACGCCCTATGTGCGCAGCAGCACCCTGCCGGACGCAAAGACCCCCGGCCCGGTACGCATCGACCCGCAATACGGCGTGGCTGTGCGGGAGGACGCCACCCTGACCCTTGTGCCTGCCTCCGCCGAGCAGCTGGACAGCATGACCGACGGCTTTGCGCCGCTCACCCCGGCCCTGCTGCCCTACGGCGTAAAAAAAGCACTCACCACCGCCAGCACTACCGCCGGATGGACCGGTGCGGAAAAGACGGCCGCCCTGCGCACGCTGGGTGCCGACCTGACCGCCTACTATACCCGGCTGGAGGCCGACGCCAAGTTCGGCACGCCGTACACCCTGCCGCCCGCTACGGCGGACCAGCTGGGCGGCGTGAAGGTGGGCGACTATCTGGACGTGGACGAGGACGGCACCCTCAGCGGCAAGACCCTCAATGATAAGATCGCTGCCGCCGTGGCGGTAAAGTCGGAGGCGCGACTGGTGTGGAACACCCATGTGACGTCTCCTAACAAATTCACAACTTGGGATGTTCAGATTCCAGGCAATGTTGATAAGATATGCATTACCAAAGGCAAGTACAACAGCTACGATAATAACACTGAAAAAAGCATTGCACGCGGTGGCACGACAACTTATGACTGTAACATCAATTTTACAATCACATTCCAAACAAACGGCATCCTTCATGTTGTTTCTCCATACAAAACAGTGTTCCCTTTGGAACTCTGGATTGACGGCTACCACTACCCCACCCTTGCCGACCTGCTGACGCAGGTGACCGCCGTGGAGAGCAGTGTCACCGATCTTCAGGTGGCCCTGTGCGAGCTGTACGAAGAAAAGGAGGAAAATTGATGGCGAAAATTTATGCAGCCCTGATCCGCAAGGGTATCAAGACGCTGGACGAGGTGCCCGCCCGTCTGCGCAGCACCGTGAAAGCCCTGCTGGCCGAAAACGGCATCTTCGCAGTATCCGAGAAGGACGAAGAAACAGAAGAACCTGACGAAACAGAAAGGACGTGACAAAATGGCAATCAAACAGTACAGCCTTGCCAAGGACGGTGCCAGGCAGCTGTCCCCGGCCTTTAAGGTGCGGGAGTTCCGGTGCCGCGACGGCAGCGACGCCATCATGGTGGACGAGGCCCTCACGGTGCTGCTGCAGGCCATCCGGGAGCACTTTGGCAAGGCGGTGGTCATCACCAGCGGCTACCGCACGGCCACCCACAACACCGCTGTGGGTGGTGCAAAATCCAGCCAGCATCTGCTGGGCCGGGCGGCTGACATCCAGGTGCAGGGCGTCAGCGTCGAGGACGTGGCCGCCTACGCCGAGAGTCTGATGCCCGCCTGGGGTGGCGTTGGCCGCTACCCCGTCAAGGCGGGCCGCGCCAAGGGCTGGGTGCATGTGGACACCCGGCCCAACAAGAGCCGGTGGGTGGGCTGATCGTCTCACGGCGCACCGCTTTGAGACGATTAAAACGAAAATGAGACGAAAGGAGGAAACGACATGAAAGACACCTTTTGCATGGCCGTGGGGGCGCTGGGGGCCGCCATTGCCAGCCTGTACGGCGGCTGGGATGCGGCGCTGCAGACGCTGATCCTCTTTATGGCCGTGGACTACGTGACCGGCCTGATCGTGGCGGGCGTATTCCACGCCAGCCCCAAGAGCCGGACCGGCGCGCTGGAGAGCCGTGCGGGCTGGAAGGGACTGATCCGCAAGGGAGAGACCCTGCTGATCGTGCTAGTGGCCTGCCGGCTGGACGCCGTGATGGCAACCAGCTTTGTGCGGGACGCCGTGGTCATCGGCTTTATCTGCAACGAGACCATTTCCATCGTTGAGAATGCCGGATTGATGGGCCTGCCGATCCCGGCGGCGCTGACAAAGGCCGTGGACATTTTAAAGCAGCGCTCGGAAGAGCAGAAAGGAACCTGAACATGAACGCACACATCACGAAGAACAACAACATTTCCGCCGGCACCGTGGCACGCACCGCCGTGCTGGGCCTGGCCCTGGCAAACCAGATCCTCAGCGCCTGCGGCAAGCCGCTGCTGCCCATTGACAGCGCACAGCTGGAGCAGTGGGTGACGGCAGGCCTGACCTCGGCGGCGGCCATCTGGGCGTGGTGGGAGAACAATTCTTTCACCAAAGAGGCGCTGGCGGCGGACAGCTATCTGGAGCAGCTGAAGAAGGGCGTGCACTGACCCCATACATGACAAGAGCCGCAGCCCCGTGATAAGGGTTGCTGTTCGGAGTACGTCGAACCTGAACGGAGTCAACGCAAAACAAAAAAATCTCTCGTATTCGACCGTAAACAAGGCGGATAGGGGAGATTTTTTTGTTGTTAGTGGTTAGAATGTGTGCTATAATGACCTTGTAACTACCATAGTGTATCAGTATGATTATCGGTTAGGTCGGTGATGTGTATGAAGAACGTAACCCTGCTTGAGCGGCAATTGCGGAATGCGACATCCGCTAAAGCACTTACACCTGTTTTTCTACCAGACGGGAAATCCTGTTTGTTTTATGGAAATCAGCAGTTGCTGACGGTTGACACGGTTTCCGAACTCATTGCCGGGCTTTTTCTTACCGTGCACAACAACAGCCAGATTTCGTCTATTTTAATCGCATTTCCAAACGGTGTGTTCGACGAAAAATTTACATATGTTCTGTTAGAATGCTATATCGAGCATATTATTGCGGATCACGGTATATCTGTACAGTTTCATTACAATAAGAAAGAAACGAATATTTTTACCGATGGTATTGGACTGTCACCTCTATATATGTTGGAAAGACCTGCGCAGCCTGCCATGGATTTTGTCCGTCAATTTAGGCTTGGTGTTGGAAAAAATTATTATCGCAAACTTTTTTTAGCCAATGAAAATGATGATGAGACATTGTCCTCCGCAATCACAACATTGTGCTTGTTTTTTGAGAATCTTGGAATCACAAAGTCTCGCAGTGACTTGCTTGCTGAAGTTGCTGTAGAGTTGGTGGGAAATGCACTTGAGCATAGCCGCTCAGATTGTTTCCTTGATATTGATGTGACACCACGTGACTATGTTCGCCGGAACGACCCGACTGGGCCAAAGTATTACGGTGTGAATATTTGTGTTGTTAATTTTTCTGCGACGTTGCTCTCGTCGCAAATACAGACAAAGTTATGCGTTAATTCTGAACTACGAGATAAGAGCGACAGTGCACGATATTGGAGATTGCGCGAAATCTACATGCATCACAGAAGATTTTTTAGGGAAGGCTATGGAGATGATGAGTTTTTTATGTTGAGTGCCTTCCAAGATCGCATATCTGGCAGACCGAATGAATATCTTATCGGGGGAACGGGCCTCCCTACTTTAATAAAATGGCTTGAGGTTCAACCAGACGGAAACAACTGCTATGTTCTATCAGGAAGACGGAAAATGCAATTCATACGGTCGCTTTTGGAATATGATGAAGATCACTGGATTGGAATGAATCATGAACATGACTTTCAACATTGCGCTCCGGACAAGCATGTTTTTTCAACATTTCCAATCTACTTCCCTGGGACTGCATACAATTTGAATTTTGTGATGGAAACGGAGAATGCATTATGAGTAAACAAGTGATTCCTCTTGAAATAAAAGATAGGAGTTTAACAAAACTTGCGGGAAATAGTTATGGCCGAAAACTGTTTGATGCACAGGTCGATGGTCAGATCAACTTGAATGAGCCGTTTACAATTGTTTTCCCTGAGCAGATTGATTATTTGGCATCTTCATTTATCCAGGGGTTCTTTGGAAAAATTTATACTGAAATCGGACGTGAGGGAATGGAGAAAAATTTTGATGTCATTGCCCCCAAGATTTCCAATCCTAAAAAAACCATTCTGGATCGTCTAATGCTGATGTAAAGGATGTGTGAGTGAATGATTGATCCGGTTTCTGCGTTCTTTTCAGGACTTGCAATTCTAGTGGCTATTTATGCAGCTATTACAGCGAATAAGTCCGCGGTTGCTACTATTCGTTCGTCTAATTGCAGCACAATTTTTGACGAATATCTTATGATTACTTCCTATTAGGAACACTGTAAATACAAGGCTTTTCGGAGCCTACAAACCAGAAAAAATAATATTTGAT
>ENA-UPWM01001385-UPWM01001385.1-human-gut-metagenome-genome-assembly--contig:-NODE-1385-length-10705-cov-4.658638_pt1 | contig 10705 bp, 12 predicted proteins | sample MGYA00250051_ERZ773379 | MGnify/ENA primary metagenome ERZ773379 (study PRJEB29103, sample SAMN06112020) | human gut metagenome | biome: human gut; feature: ankylosing spondylitis patient; material...
TAAAGATCATTAAAAAGCCGACTACATGATGACCGGTGCCATCGTTGGCTTTGAAGGCGGTCATCGCTTTGACCTTACCAGATCTGCCGATGAGTGCTCCGGATGTGCCGTGCAGCGGCGGTCATAATACAGCAGCAGTTCCCCGTCGCTCAGGTTCTCCACCTGCTGCGACAGGATCTGTTCCTTTTCCGCCCCGCTGCGCTTGCAATAGAGGTGATCCGCCTTGAGCTCTTTTGCATTCTCTGCAACGGAGTCGTTGCTGGCATTGCTGAAGAGCGTGATCGTGTGCACGCCCAGCGCACGCAGCTCTTTGAGCGCGGGCTTCGTGTCCGACTGCACAACTTCCTGCAGCAGGATCTTGCCTGCATACTGCTCACCAACGGATACATAGACCACATAGCCGTCTGTCAGGTCTGCATCCGGGATGTCCACACCCTTGAGGATCATCAGCTCACGCGTGCCGACGCAAACGCGGGTCGATTCAATGTAAACCTCCACGCCGCTCTCGGGAATATCCACCGCGCGGGAGAGATACTGCGTGAGAATGGGGCCGCTGTAGACAGCGCAGATCGCGCGCGCCGTGCGGCTGTTCGAGCAGGACTCCGCATTGGCCGCCAGTTGCAGCAGGGCCTCCGGCGTCAGCTGACTGGATTTCACGCTGATCACCTTCGGAAGCTGGCTGTCCCCTTTCCCTTCATCGACTGCAACCGCACGCACGGCGTTGAGCGCGCGCATGCTGCGGCAGCTGCGAAACAGCACGTCGCAGCGGTATGCACCGTTGACGGCACTGTACCACACCAGCGGCACAGAAGACCCCCGATTCGACACCGCCGCCATCGCCGCTCTTTTGCAGGCCCGGTGCGAGAAGCTCACGGACATCCCGGAGAAGGTGGACTTCTTCGATGCCCTGCCGGAGTATCCCGTGGACTACTATACCAATAAGAAATCCAAGACCAACCCCGACGTCTCCCGTGCCATGCTGGAGGCGGTCATCCCCGTGCTGGAGGGCCTGACGGAGTGGACGGACGAGGCCATTCACGACGCACTGGTTGATCTGGCGCAGCGGCTGGAGGTGAAGAACGCCACCCTCATGTGGCCTGTCCGCATCGCCGCCGCCGGTAAGCTGGTGACCCCCGGCGGAGCCGTGGAGATCTGCCGCATTCTGGGCAAAGATGAGACGCTGCGCCGCCTGAACGCCGGTCTCGCCATGCTGGGGGCATGATGGACTGGCTGGAACAGCAGCGCACCCGGCTGCACGGATTTTACCGCACGGAGTACCGCTACTCCCTCCGCATCACCGCCATCGCCTTCGGCGCACTGATCCTGCTGGGCTTTGCCGGCAGCCTGCTGCTGCCGGATCTGGCAGACCAGCTGTTCCTGCAGTTCGCCCAGCAGATGGCGGAGCTGGGCATCATGGACACCACCGGCCGGGTGGATGTGCTGGCGCTGTTCGGCAACAACGTCCGGGCGACGGTGTTCAGCATCGCCTACGGCTTTATCCCCTTTATCTATCTCCCGGCCCTGTCCATCGGCATCAACTCCCTGCTGCTGGGGCTGTTTGCCGGGGTGTACGTCAACAACGGCATCTCCCTGCTGGCGTATTTTGCGGGCATCGTCCCCCACGGCATTTTCGAGTTGCCGGCCCTGATCCTGGCCCTCAGCAGCGGCATCTATCTCTGCCGCAAGGTCACAGACTACGTCCGGCACAACGAAAAGGGCGTTATGGGTCCCCTGATGAAGGATCTGCTGCGCCTGTTCGTCATGCACATCATCCCACTGCTGATGGCAGCGGCGGTGATAGAGGCCTATGTGACACCGCAGCTTTTGAAGCTGTTTCTGTAAAAACTTTAGTGCCGCAGCGTGCGGCGAAAGGAGCATCACATGAACGAGAAGAATGTACGAAGCATCCCGGAGCTTTTTGGCAGCATGGTATTCAGCCAGGCTCAGATGCGACAGCGTCTGCCGGAACGGGTCTATGACGCATGGCAGCAGTGCCTGATCCAAGGAACTTCTCTGGATCGCTCCATCGCCGACGAGATCGCCGCCGCCATGAAGGACTGGGCCATCGAAAAGGGCGCTACCCACTACACCCACTGGTTCCAGCCCATGACGGGCTTTACCGCCGAGAAGCACGACAGCTTCATCGCCCCCAACGTCCCCGGCACCATTTTGATGGAGCTGTCCGGCAAGGAACTGTCGCAGGGTGAGGCGGACGCCTCCAGCTTCCCCTCCGGCGGTCTGCGGGCCACCTTCGAGGCCCGTGGTTATACGGCGTGGGATCCCACGTCCTATGCCTTCATCAAGGATCAGACCCTGTATATCCCCACCATCTTCTGCTCCTACGGCGGCGAGACGCTGGATAAAAAGACGCCTCTGCTGCGCTCCATGAAGCAGCTGGATACGCAGGCCGTCCGCATCCTGCGGCTGTTCGGCAACACCACGGTGCAGCACGTTACCGCTCAGGTGGGGCCGGAACAGGAATACTTCCTCATTGACAAATCCATGTATCGCCGCCGGGAGGATCTGATTCTCTGCGGCCGTACTCTGTTCGGTGCCAAGCCTCCCAAGGGGCAGGAACTGGACGACCACTACTACGGCGCCATCAAGCCCCGTGTGGCGGCCTTCATGCACGAGCTGGATCAGGAGCTGTGGCAGGTGGGCGTGCTGGCCAAGACGGAGCACAATGAGGTAGCTCCCGCCCAGCATGAGATCGCCCCGGTGTACTCCGACGCCAACAGCGCCTGCGACCACAATCAGTTGACCATGGAGTTTCTGAAGAAGGTGGCCGACCGCCACGATCTGGTGTGCCTGCTCCACGAAAAGCCCTTTGCCGGGGTCAACGGCAGCGGCAAGCACGACAACTGGTCTCTGGCCACGGATACCGGTGAGAATCTGCTCAAGCCCGGTCGTACCCCCAGTCAGAACGCCCAGTTCCTGCTGTTTCTGGCGGCCTTCATCAAGGGCGTGGACGAGTATCAGGAGATGCTGCGCTGCTGCGTGTCCTATCCCGGCAACGACCACCGACTGGGCGGCAACGAGGCGCCTCCCGCCATTGTGTCTATCTTCCTTGGCGACGAACTGACGGCCATCCTCCGCTCCATCATCGACGGCACGGCCTATGTGGACATCACCAAGAAGAAGCTGGAGATCGGCGTGGACACCCTGCCGGAGCTGCCGCAGGATACCACCGACCGCAACCGCACCTCCCCGCTGGCCTTTACCGGCAACAAGTTCGAGTTCCGGATGTTGGGCTCCTCCCAGTCCATCGCCAGCCCCAATGTGGTGCTCAACACCATCATGGCCGACGAGCTGAAGCAGTTTGCCGACCGGTTGGAGAAGGCGGAGAGCTTCCATCAGGCCCTGCAGGAGCTGCTGCGGGATACCTTCCGGGATCACCAGCGCATTATCTTCGACGGTAACGGCTACGACGACGACTGGGTACAGGAGGCCAAGCGCCGGGGGCTGAGCAATCTGCGGGACACCGTGGACTGTATGCCCGCCTACATCGACGAGAAGAATGTGGCGCTGTTTTCCCGCTTCGGCATCCTGACGCCGGAGGAGATGCACGCCCGGTATGAGATCCATCTGGAGAATTACTGCAAGGTCACGGCCATTGAGGCCGCTACCCTGCGGGATATGACCCTGCGGGGCATCCTGCCCGCCGTCACCCGCTACACCGGAGATCTGGCCAAGGGCGTTGTGAGGAAGCGGCAGGCGGAGATGACCACCTCCTGCCGGGTGGAGAGCTATCTGGTTCAGCAGCTGGACGCCCTCAGCGGCGACCTGCTGGACGCCTGCCAGGCTATGAGCCGGGCGCTGGAGGCCGCTCCCGCCGCCGATGCCGGCATCGACGCCGCCCGGTACTACCGGGATCAGGTGGCCTCCCGGCTGGAGGAGATGCGGAGCATCATCGACCGCATGGAGCCGCTGGTGGGGGCCGACTACTGGCCCTATCCCACCTATGCAGACATCCTGTTCTCCGTGTAATGATACCCGATACGAAAAGAGAGTGTGTTCCGGATGGAACACACTCTCTTTTTCGTCAACCGGCGGGGTGAGCCAGACGGCTAAGTAAACTAAACGGAGGGATCAATAGTCGGAGTTCAGCCACGGCTTCTGGCCGTAGTGAAGAAGCTGCGCCAGCTGCTGCCAAGGGCCGGTGACGGCGACGGCTCCCAGCCGCACCATGCCCTCCAATCCGCAGGAGGCCATCAGCAGGGATGCCAGATCCCCCTGCCGGCACGTCACCGTTACCTCGGCGGGTGCTTCCTCCGGGAGGGCGGACCAGCGGCCGCCGTCGAAGCGCAGCACCGTGCGGCAGTCCCGGTGAGCCAGCTCATCACGGTAGCAGAAGGCCGCTGTCAGCGTCCCCTGCGGGAGGGTGCGATAGGCGGTGGCGGTCACGAAGGCCGCCGGGTCCAGAAGCTTGAACATGGTGCCTATGGCGGAGACGTTGGTTTGCAGGAAGCCGTAGTCGATGTAGTTACCGGAGACGTCCTGCGGATCCTCCAGCAGGTGGTGGAAATCCTCCTCCCCGGTGCGGAGGAGCACCGTCTGGGCCAGATCCTCCTGCAGCTTCAGCGCTCCCAGCAGCGCCCGGAGGACAACGCCGTCATCGTACACCAGCTCCTCCACCGACAGGCGGTTGCGGGTGTAGTTGGTGTCGCTGGCGCTCTCAAAGCGATAGGCCACATAGCCCCGCAGCGTCCCGTCGTCGGCGCAATAGCCGATGCGGCGCACCTGAATATCCGTGCGGGCGGCCCGGACCTCCTCCTCGAACTTCTCCACCATGCCGTGGTTCTGGGCGGCGAAGCGGCTGTGACAGGCCAGCACCCGGTCAAAGTCCTCCGGCTGCAGCAGGCGCAGATGGCGGCGGGCCTCCCCGTCGGGCTTGGGCAGCACGGCGGTGGGCAGATGGTACTCGTAGAGCTTCCCCGCAAAGCCATAGCCCATGCGGCGGTAAAAGGAGATCTGGAAGGGCAGCAGCAGCGTCAGCAGAGCGCCGTGGCGGCGGGCGTAGTCCTCGAAGTAGCGGATCATCTCCAGCGCCGCCCCCTGCTTTTTATGGAGGGGGTGTACCTCCAGCGCCATCAGGCCGCAGGCCGTCTGCATCCGGCCGAAGCAGTTCATGGAAAAGAGGATCAGCTTCATGGTGGCAATGAGTACGTCCCCTTCAAACAGGCCCACCGTCTGCACCTGACGGTCCTCCCGCAGCTCCAGACGGTGCTTCTCCCGGTAGTGCTCCCGGCACGCTTCGTCCAGCGTTTTATAGGCCGGGTAGGCGTTGAGGTAGATGTCCAGATAGGCCTCCAGATCCTGCTGGGTCAAGGGGCGGATGGTGCGGTTGGTGTGTTCCATGGCGGCGGGCTCCTTTCACATGATTAGATGAAGCTATTGTACCGTGTTTTGCCGGTTCCGTCAACGATGGGTAAGAAAAAAGCCCATCCGCTCAGACGGATAGGCTTTCAAGGGAAACTACTTTACAGGGACAGGCTCTTCGTCCACGCAGAGACCTCCTGTGCGGAGGCATGGCTGGACAGGCGCTTGCCCTCGTTCCAGCGGGTATCGGGGGCGCAGGAGGATCGCAGGAGCTCCACGGTCTTGCCCATGCCGCTGCCGCCGGAGGTAGCGAAGGGAATCACGGTCTTTCCGGAGAAATCGGCGCTCTCCAGAAAGGTCTGGATGATGCGGGGCGCCTGATACCACCAGATGGGGAAGCCCACAAACACCGTATCGTAACCCGCCAACCGAGGGGTCTCCGCCATGGCCGGGCGGCTCTTGGGGTCGTTCATCTCCACGCTGCTGCGGCTTTTGGCGTTGTTCCAGTCCAGATCGGCAGCGGTGTAGGCCGTCTGGGGACGAATTTCGAAGAGATCGCCGCCGATGACACCCGCCAGCGTCTTGGCCAAACGGGCCGTTTCGCCGCTGGCAGAAAAATAGGCAACCAGAATTTTGCTCATGTGTATGCTCCTTTCAACATTTCTCCGGGATCGCTCCGGGCGGCGGGACATCCCGCTCTCCCCCCATTGTATCAGCCGAGGGCGGCGGATGCAAGGCACTTTTCCCGGAAATGGGTGCTTATCGGACAGTGAAGCCCAGCCCCGTCAGCCAGTCCGCCACGTCGCTCCGGGCGGCGCTGCTGCCGAAGCGCTGGCCCTCCTGCCAGTCGCCGGTGCCGGCCAGCTGAGCCAGCGTCTCCCCGCTCTGGCCGAGGGCGGAGGAGGCGGAGGTACAGAAGGGGATCACCGTCTTCCCTGTGAAGTTATTTGCCTTCACAAATCCGTTGACAGACCATGCGCTGCCGCCCCACCAGATGGGATAGCCCACAAACACCGTGTCGTATCGTTCCCAGCTCTCCACAGCTGTAGAGGTGAGGGCCACATCCTGCAGGGCGGGGTCAGCGTGCTCCTGGCAGACACGGCTCTCGCTGTTGTTGTAGTCCAGATCTGCCGCCAGATAGGGTTCCTGCGGTGTCAGCTCAAAGGTATCGGCTCCCAGTGTCTCGGCGATGTATCCCGCCACAGCCTTGGTGCTGCCGGTGGCGGAGAAATACACCACCAGCACCTTGGTCTGCTCCTCGGTGGGGGTGCTATCCTGCGGGGTACCGGTGTCCTGCACCTCGTTCTGCGAGGCATCGCTGTCGGGCTGCTGCTTCTTTCCGCAGGCGGCCAGCGCCGGCAGCATCAGCAGAGCCAGCAGCAGGCAGCTCCATTTTTTCAGTTTACGCATCATTCTTCTCCTTTCACGCCAACGGCTTGCCGCTGAACACCGGAAATCCATTGTAATCGCCGTAATCCGTCAGGTGCTCCATGCTCCGCAGCGTCTCCATGTCCTCCGGGGAGATGGCAAAGTCCACGGCGGCGTTGGAGCGCATATGGCCGGGGTTCGCCGTCTTGGGCAGGGCCACCGCTCCCAGCTGCAGGACATAGCGGATGCACAGCTGCGGCACGGAAACGCCGTATTTCTCCGCCATGGCGGTGATGGCCGGATTTTTCAGGGCCTCGCCGTGGGCGATGGGGGAATAGGCCTCCACCCGGATGTCCTGCTGGGTGCAGTAGTCCAGCAAGGGCAGGTCCGTACCGGCGATGTGCAGCAGCAGCTGGTTCACTGCCGGACGCACCCGGCAGCCGGTCAGCAGGTTCTCCAGATCGTCCCGCAGAAAATTGGAGACACCGATGACCCGCACCTTTCCCGCTGCCTGAGCATCCTCCAGCGCACGCCAGACGGCCCTGTTCTCCTGAAAATACCGCTTTTCGGCCCGGAACTCCCTCCACGGCTGGGGAGAGTGGATGAGCATCTGGTCCAGATACGTCAGGCCCATTTTCTCCAGCGTCTCGTCAATGGAGCGGGCGGCGTCCTCATAGGTCTTGTGCTCCGCCGCCACCTTACTGGCCACGAACAGCTTCTCCCGCTTCAGGCCACAGGTGCGGATGCCCTCGACCACGCCCTGCTCGTTGCCGTAGGCCTGAGCCGTATCGATGAGCCGGTAACCCAGCTCCACCGCCGTGCGGACGGCCTGCGCCGCCTTGTTGTTGTCAATGAACCATGTGCCAAGCCCCAGCTTGGGGATGGCTATACCGTTTGCCAGCGTATAGGTCTCCTGCAAAATCATTTGGCATCCTCCTCCGTCCAGATCCCCTTGGCCATGCGGAACACCGCCCACGCCTTGGGCCAGCCGCAATAAAAGGCCGCATGGGTGACGATCTCTGCGATCTCCTCACGGGTGATACCGTTTTTCTTAGCGCTGAGCAGGTGGTAGCGGAAGGATTCATCCGTCAAGCCCTGCGCCATCAGGGCCACCACCGTCACCAGCGAGCGGTCCCGCAGGGATAGCCTGTCCTCTCGACTCCATACCTGACCGAACAGGACATCGTCATTGATCTCTGCGAATTTCGGGGCGAACTCCCCCAGGGCGTCCCGCCCCGCCGTCTGTTTGACTGCCATATGGCTCTCCTCCTTACAGTTTGCTATATGCTTCGTCGCTGACCGGCTCCGAGAAACGGAGTCTTGACAGTAACGCTCCTACGCTGTATGATGCTCTTAAAGCTTATCTATACTCTAAAACTGAAAGTACACTTTAAGTCAAGGGGTTTTGCAAAATTTTTTCGGAGGAATTGGAAAATGGTCTATACCGTGGGTGAAATGGCGAAGCTGCTGGATATCCCGGCATCCACGCTGCGCTACTATGACAAGGAGGGGCTGCTGCCCTTTGTGGAGCGCTCCTCCGGCGGAATCCGTCTGTTCCGGGAGTCGGACTTCGAGTGGCTGCAGGTCATCGGGTGCATGAAAAAGGCCGGAATGTCCATCCGTGACATCCGGCAATACATCCAGCTGGCCATGCAGGGAGACGACACCATCGACACCCGGCTGCAGATGTTCCACCACCAGCGGCAGGTTCTGCTGGATCAGATCCGGGAGATGCAGCACACGCTGGAGACGGTGGAATACAAGTGCTGGTTTTACGAGACGGCGCAGGCCGCCGGCACCACGGACGTCCCCATCCGCATGGCGGAGGAGGAGGTCCCCCAGCGCTTCCGGGCCATCCGGCGGGAGCTTCACGGCGAGGAGCCGGTGAAGGACGATGCGTCGGCGTGAGATTTTCCCTCTTGACAAGCTCTTTACGGGATGGTATGATGTCCGTGACAAGTGAACATCAAAAGCGATGACGAAGACGGAGCTGGCAGCACGTCGCATAGAGAGCCGGGGACGGTGGAAGCCCGGCGGACAGCGCCAGAACTCTTATCCCTTCCGAGCCGAGTCCCCCAACGCATCTGTCAGTAGGAGACTCCGTGTAGGCTACGTGAGTGCATAGGGCTTGATGGAGCCTGAAGTGGCAGGACGTTTTTCGTCGTGCAATTTGAGTGGTACCGCGGGTATTGTATAGCAAGACTCGTCTCAAAGGAATTTGGGACGGGTCTTTTTTTGCGGAAATTTTGAAAAAAACAAGGAGTATCGACATGAAACTGAGTAGGAACAAAATGCTGCTGGTGAGCTTTATGCTGTTTTCCCTGTTCTTCGGAGCGGGGAATCTGATCTTCCCGCCCTTTCTGGGGCAGAACGCCGGAAGCCACACCCTGCCGGCCATGCTGGGCTTTCTGGCCACGGCGGTGGTGCTGCCGGTGCTGGGTGTGGTAGTGGTAGCCCGCTTCGACGGGCTGGACCGGTTGGGGCAACAGGTGGGCAAGCGCTTCGCCATCGTCTTTACCCTGCTGATCTATCTCTCCATCGGGCCCGGTCTGGGTATCCCCCGTGCTGCCTCTGTCCCCTTCGAGATGGCGGTGGCCCCCTATCTGCCGGAGGGCGCCAATACCACCGTGTGGATGCTGGTGTACTCGCTGGCGTTCTTTCTGGTGGCCCTATGGCTGTGCATGACGCCGGGAAAGCTGGTGAACCGCATCGGCCACTTCCTGACCCCCAGTCTGCTGGTGCTGCTGGTGTTCCTGTTCGTTTGCTTTCTGTTCCGGGGAGAGGTGAACGTGGCCCCGTCCCAGACGGCCTATGACGCCGCCCCCTTCCTGAAGGGCTTTTCCGAGGGCTACCAGACCATGGACACCATCGCCGCCCTGAACTTCGGATTGGTCATTGCTACCACGCTGGGTTCCTTCGGCATGACGGAAAAGCGCGATCGGATGCGCCACACCGTTCTGGCAGGTATCTTCGCCGGAACCATTCTGGCGCTGGTGTATGCCATGCTGTCCTACATGGGGATGTGCAGCTCCGGAGTCTATGCCATTCAGGAAAACGGCGCATGGACCCTGCGGTGCATCGTCTACCAGCTGTTCGGCGCACCGGGAGCCGTGCTGCTGGCGGCCATCTTCACGCTGGCCTGTCTCACCACCTGCGTGGGGCTTATCAACTCCATCTCCCAGTATTTCTCCACCCTTTTCGGAAAGCTCTCCTACCGCCAGTGGGTGCTGGTGATGACGGGCTTCTCCTTTTTGGTGTGCAATCTGGGACTGAACGCCATCCTCAGCATCTCCATCCCCATTCTCAACGCCATCTACCCCGTGGCCATTGTGCTGATCCTGCTGGGGCTGACCCACAGCCTGTGGGTCAAGAATCGTTGGGTCTACTCTCTGGTGGTGGCGGGCACCGGAACCGTCAGCGTCATCTATGCGTTGGATGCCGCACAGCTGTCGCTGGGCGCTGTGACGGAGCTTTGCCGGAAGCTGCCCCTGTACGATATGGGCTTCTGCTGGGTCAATGTGGCGGCGGTGATGCTGGCAGTGAGCCTGCTGCTGGGTCTTGTGCGGCGGGAACGGGCGTAAGGGGCAGAAAAAGCTTGCCCTTCTCCTCCAAGGCTGGTAGAATGAGACATATTCTCCACCGAAAGGAGTTTTTCTCATGAAACTGATGATCGCCTCCGACCTCCACGGCTCCGCCGCCTACACCCGGCGGCTGCTAAAGCTCTATCGGGATACCGGCTGCCAGCGGCTGGTGCTGCTGGGAGACCTGCTGTACCACGGCCCACGAAACCCGCTGCCGGAGGGCTATGAACCGCCCGCCGTGGCCAAGATGCTCAACGACATGGCGGACGAGCTGCTGTGCGTGCGGGGCAACTGCGACGCCGAGGTGGACCAGATGGTTCTCCACTTCCCCATTCTCTCCGACTCCGCCCTGCTGGTGCTGGACGGCCTCTAATCCGACGCATCTTGCGCCGTGCCGTACGTTACGCTTACACATTCCTCGGCCAGAAGCAGGCATT
>ENA-UPWM01001386-UPWM01001386.1-human-gut-metagenome-genome-assembly--contig:-NODE-1386-length-10698-cov-19.717070_pt1 | contig 10698 bp, 9 predicted proteins | sample MGYA00250051_ERZ773379 | MGnify/ENA primary metagenome ERZ773379 (study PRJEB29103, sample SAMN06112020) | human gut metagenome | biome: human gut; feature: ankylosing spondylitis patient; material...
GTGGACGTGCTGGAGCGGATGGATGAGCAGCTGTACAACGAGTACCGCGGCATCATGGCGATGTTCAAGCAGACCATCGAGGACGTCCACAAGTTCCAGGACGAGGAGACCGGCATGTTCTGGCAGGTGATGGACCACCCCGGCGTCGAGGGCAACTACCTCGAGACCAGCGGCACGGCCCTCTTCGCCTACGCTGTGCTCAAGGGCGTGCGTCTCGGCTACCTGCCCAAGCGGATGGCCGCATGGGCTGAGAAAGCCTTCTACGGCACCTGTGACAAGTATCTGAGCAAGAACCCGGACGGCAGCCTGCAGCTGGACGGCATCTGCCTCGTGGCCGGCCTCGGCGGCAAGGACCACCGCGACGGCTCGCTGGCTTACTATTTCAGTGAGCCGGTGGTCTGCAACGACGCAAAGGGTGTCGGCCCGCTGGTGCTGGCCTACACCGAGATGATCGCACGGAAGTGACCTCTCCCCTATAGCAGAAGACCTCCGCAGCCTTTCAGGGCTGCGGAGGTCTTTTTTACATTGGAATTTATTGTTTCTGTTCAGGGCCAAAGAAATGCAGGACCCTCAGCGGAGCCTCCGCATCCAGTGTAAATCTTCCCGTTCCAGCGGGGACAAAGAGCTGGTCGGTCTTTTTCAGAGGCAGGCTGCGGCCGTTTGCGCTCAGGGTCCCTGCGCCTTCCAGCACATAGATGCCGCTGCCGCGGGGCGGGCAGTCCACCGTCAGGGTGTCGGAGACGTTTACTTCGTCCAGACGGAAGAGCGGCGTATTGCGATAGCCCACCAGCGTCGTGATGCTTCCGCCCGCCGTTTTCAGCACCGTTTCCGGTTCGATGAACCAGCGGTCGTGGATCTCCTCACGGCTGTGCGGCTCATAGTGGAAGCATTCGAACATCTTTTCAAAGCCAAGCCCCTGATGGCACATACTGTCGGCCACGGCAAAGCCGCTGGGCGTCGTGCGCTCCACCCGGATCGTATAATCCGTCGGCTCCTGGATCTCCACGAGGAAGCAGCCCGCGCCGATGGCATGGGGCATACCGCCCTCGATCAGGATGGTGTCGCCCGGATGCACCGGGTATTTCTGCATCCCGGCCAGCATCCCGGGAATATCCTGTGCGTGGAACAGCGCTTCCCACCGCGCGCGGGTCATGTCCGGCTGGAAGCCGTAGTAGATGCAGGGCTCTTCGCCGTTCACGGGGTGGCCGCTGAGGATGTGCCAGCACTCGGTCTTGCCGTACTGGCTCTGGAACAGCCGCAGGGCCGTCGGCCTGTCGGGATGCACCTGCAGAGTCAGGCGCTCGGCGCTGTCGATGAGCTTGGTCAGCACGCCGAGGGTGGGCTGTGCCGCGCCTTTGCCGAGATAGCCCTCCGTATCGCTTTCCAGCACCGATCTCAGGGTGACGTCGGTACCGCGCAGGTGGCTCATGCCCTCTTCGGGGAATTGCTCCCGTCCGGCGTTGCGGGCGGCGACGGTGGAAAGGATCCACTCTTCGGGGAAATGCCCGTCCTCGCCGTTGGAGTCACCGTGCAGGGCGTCCAGCATCCGGCCTCCCAGATAGGTGCGCCACGCCCGGGGGTTGTCCAGCAGGAACGGGAAATCTGTTGTCGGTTTCATAAAACCCTCCATAAAAGGCACAGAGCCTGCCTTTCCAAGGCAGGAAAGACAGGCTCTGCTTTATAAGATAGAAGAATCAGAGAGATGTGGAACGCTTGATTTAAGCGCCGTACACGAGGTTCGGCAGGAAGAGCACCGCCTGCGGGAAGAATATCATGAACAGGATGACACACACGATCGCGAGGTAGAAGGGCCAGCCTTTCTTGAAGGTCTCCTCAATGGGACACTCCATGATGTCAGACACGGCATACAGCGCGGTACCGACAGGGGGAGTCATGACGCCGAAGGTGACGGTGGTCATCATGATCATGCCGAACACGACTTCGTTGACGCCGATGCTGCGCATGACGGGCAGCAGGATGGGGGTCAGGATCAGGGCGATAACGGTGGTCTCCATGAACATACCGCAGATCAGCAGGAAGACGACGACCAGCAGCAGCAGGATCGCGCTGTTGCTGGTGATGCCCAGCAGAGCGTTTGCAATGGTGACAGTGATGTTATCGAACACGATGCCGTAGCCGAACACGCCGGAGAACGCCAGAATGATGGTGATGACGGTGATGTCCTTCACGCTGTCGCGCAGGGTCTGCAGCAGGCTCTCCCAAGTCAGCTCGTGGTAGAACACGGTGCCGACCAGCAGGGCGTATGCGCAGGCAAAGGAGCCGGACTCGGTGGGGCTCATGATGCCGAAGCGGATCAGGACGATCAGCAGGACAGGGAACAGAATGGCCCAGATACTATCCAGCAGAGCCTTCAGGATCACAGACAGCGGAGCCGGATGGTCATGCTCGGGCTTGTAACCGAAGCGGCGGGCGCTCCAGGTGACGGCCAGCATCAGCAGCACGCACATCAGGACGCCGGGGACCCAGCCAGCCATGAACAGGCGGCCAATGGACACCTCGCCGACGGTGCCGTAGATGATCAGGCCCATGCTCGGCGGAATGGTGGCGACGATCAGGCCGGACAGGCCGTTGATGGCGGCAGACCAGCCGCGGTCGTAGCCCAGACGGGTCATCTCAGGTCCGAGGATGCGGCACTCCATCGAAGCATCTGCAACCGCAGAACCGGAGACGCCGCCCATCAGGGTGGACATCAGGCAGGAGACCTGACCGATGTTGCCGTACATATGGCCGGTGCAGGCGTTGGCAAAGCGCATCAGGCGCTTGGTGATGCCGCAGCTGTTCATCAGGTTGCCGGCCAGAATGAACAGGGGGATGGCCAGCATGGTAAAACTCTGAGAAGTGGAAATGGATTTCTGCACCAGAACGGTCATGGGCAGGTCGCGGATCATAAAGAACGAGAAGCCCGACAGACCGATGGAGAATGCCACGGGCATACCCAGCAGCAGAAACACAAAGAAGATACCGATTGCAATAAACATTAGCCGACGTCCCTCCCTGCTTCGTGTTTGACTTCCTGACCAGCAGGCGTCTTGACGCGCTCAATGATGTTCCGGATGGTGGAGATGAGCATAAAGAAGGAGCCGACAGGCACAGCCATCGTGACCCAGCTGTAGCTGATGTGCAGAGAAGTGATCTGACGCGCCCAGCCGGAAGTGGTCATGCCGTAGCCGTAGTAGATCAGCACGCAGAGGAACGCTGCAATGATGACCTTGAACAGGATGTCCAGAACCTTCTGCACCCCGGCGGGGAACTTCTTGACGAACAGATCAACACCAATCAGGCCGGAGCCGCGCATTGCGACGTCGCTGCCGAGGAAGATCAGCCATGCGAAGGCGATCAGTGCAACGTCCTGTGCCCAGTTCAGCGGATGGCCAATGGTACGCATCAGCGCCGAAACAAAGACGAGGACCGCAATGCCTGCAACCAGGATCAGAGCGATCAGCTCTTCCAGCTTACAGACTTTTTCATAAAATTTCTTCATAGAAAGTCGTCCTTATTCACAATACCTCCTGCACAGCGAGCTGCCATGCAGGAGGACATTTACGTTATGGTCGATTCAGCTTTTTAAGGGATCAGGCCTCGACGCCGGCTTCCTTGTACAGCTGCTCGCGCAGCTCGGTCCAGCCCAGCTTCTCGTATGCGGGCTTGACAGCCTCACGGAAGATGTCCTTATCGACCTCGACGATGGTCATGCCGTTGTCGGTCAGGGTCTTCTCCATGTCATCCTGAGCAGCGATGATGTCCTGAGCATTGTTGTATGCGCAGTCGTTGAAGTCCTTCTTCATGACTTCCTGATACTCGGCGGGCAGCTTGTCGAACCATGCCTGACCGCAGATGACCATGTTGAACAGGTTGATGTGCTCGGTCTTGCTGACGTACTCGCAGACCTCGTAGATCTTGCTGGAAACAGCAGAGGTGTACTGGACTTCGCAGCCGTCGATGGACTTGGTCTGGATGCCGTTGTAGACCTCAGACCATGCGATGTTGTACGGGGTAGCGCCCATAGCGGAGATGGACTCAACGTACGGGTCAGCACCGGGGGTGCGGATGACAGCGCCCTTCAGATCGGCGGGGGTGTTGTAAGCCTTGTGGCCCATGAAGGAACGAGCACCGTCGTAGTAGTTGTAGCACAGGCCGCAGATGCCGTTGTTGGCCAGGTCAGCGTCCCAGCCCTTGAAGGTATCGGTAGCCATCAGCTTCATGCCGTCCTCGTAGTTGTCCACGATGTAGGCCATGTTCATGATGCCGATGTCGTTGACGTAGCTGGACAGACGGCCTGCGTCGGTCAGGACGGCGATGCCCATGCCCTGCAGAGCCTGGTCGATCATGTCTTCCTCACCGCCCAGCTGGCTGGAAGGATAGATGGTGACCTTCACATGGCCGTCGGTGTCCTCAGCGACCTTGTCGGCAGCAGCCTGCAGGCCCTGATAGATCATGGAAGTATCGGTCTGGGTGGTGGAGAGCTTCAGCTCAAAGACCTCACCGGATGCAGCAGAACCGGCAGTGGAGCCGGAAGCAGCGGTGCCGGCGGTAGAAGCGGAAGAACCGCCGCAGGCGGTCAGGGCAGCAGTTGCAGCCATAGCGCCGCAGACAGCGAGAAACGAACGACGAGAGATCTTCTTCATGTGATTTTTCCTCCTGATTTTTCCAAACAGATCTTGCTCTTCTCGGATGAGCCTCGCGCAGGCCCATCTGATTTTCATGGCTTTATCATACCATGTTCATGTCCTGTTCACAGCTGTAGAATGTCACAAGCAGAATATGACATTCTGCCAAACAAAACATGACAAATGTCACTTCTTTCGTCAAATAGTCGAATAAAAGCCCGCTTTTATGCAGCAGTTTGCACAAAAGCGGGCTTTCTGCGTGGATTTTTTGTCAGCTTGTCAATGCGACGTCGAGCTGCTGCTGAATTTGCAGCAGCTGCAATTCAAAGTTCTTGTCTGCCGACATGGCCTCGGTGATCAGGCGGTCGGCGCTCTCCATCGCCTGATGATACCGCGCAAAGCGGGGCGTGGCAAGCGTATCCTCCATGATGGCAGGCAGAGTAGACATTCCGCGGGAGGCGGTGTCCTGCGAGTCCAGCTGAAGCAGCCGGGCGACCTCATCCGATTCCGTCACACTGTGCAGGGCGGACACGCCGCTCAACTCGGTGTAGACCATCGTCTGCATCTCCTCCGTGCAGGCAATGGTCTTCAGCAGCTCCCACGACAGCCGGGAATGCTTTGTGCGCTGGCTGATGCCCAGCATGAGGGTGCTCAGCCGGGAGTAGTTGCCGCCGCCGACGCTTGTGCCGCTGGGCATGGCGATGCAGTCCCACTCAAAGTTCGACGAGCGCTTGATGCGCCACGGATACGGCTCATAGCTGCGGTACTCGGAAAACAGCATCGGGCGGAACGCCACTCTGCCCTCGTCGAAGGTCTTTTCGCTCAGATCCGTTCCGGCGTTGAGCTGGTAGATCTTCCGCGCAAACTGCATGGCGGACTCCTGTGCGCTCTGGTTCAGCAGGCAGTGCTGGCCGTCCTCACTGAACAGAGAACAGCCGTTGGCCACCAGCGCCTCTTCCCAGCCGTAATCGTAGACGCCGAACTGGTCAACGATGCCGTCCCCGTCCGTGTCTCTCGTCAGCTGCTCACACAGGCTGTAAAACTCATCCCACGTCCAATCGTTATCCGGGATGCGGATGTGCTCTTTTTGGAGCAGTGTCTTATTGATGAACATCATCTGCGGCACGCATTCCAGCGGCAGCGCATACTGTTTCCCCTTGTCGGCTCCGGCCTGCAATGCCGCCGGGTAAAAGCCGCTCAGATCCGCTTCCGGGTCTTGCTTCATGAACGGATCCAGCTCCCGCAGGGAAGCTGTATCGCTGAAAATTACAAGGTCCTCGGGAAGGATCACCATCACATCCGGCTCCTGCCCCAGCAGGTACTGGCCGCTGAGCCATTCGGTGTAGTCTTCGACCCGGATGCCGCTGGTGTACTCGACTTTCACGTTGGGGTGCTCTGCCTCAAACTTTTCAATGGCGGCGTCAATAAAGGTATAGTAGTTCTCGCCCGGGACATTCCAATAGCTGTCACACGGGAAGCCGATGTGCAGCACCACCGGACGGCTGGCAGCCGCCAGAATGATGACCGCTGCCAGCAGAAAGGGCAGCGCGGCTTTCCAGTACCGGCTCATACGTCTGCCTCCGGCTGGCTGTTCTGGTTCTGCACCGCCCAGATGGCCAGCTGGGTGCGGTCACGGAGTTCCAGCTTGCGCAGGATGCTGCTGATGTAGTTGCGCACCGTGCCTTCGGAGAGATAGAGTCTGCCCGCGATCTCCTTGTTGGAGAGGCCGCAGCCCACCTCGCGGATGACCTGCCACTCCATCTTGGTCAGCTCCAGCGCATTCTTTTTGTTCACACGCACCTGCACGTCGCCCTGTGCCATGCGGGAGAACATCTGCAAGACCTTGGACGCCACATCCGGGGCGATGATGGAGCCGCCACGCGCGGCCTCCCGCACGGCGTTGGTCAGGCCGTCCACCGAGACGCCCTTGAGCAGGTAGCCGGAAGCGCCGTACCGCAGAGCGTCAAACACATAATCGTCATCGTCAAAGGTGGTCAGGATGATGACCTTGATGCCCGGAAACTCCTGCTTGATACGGCGGGTACACTCCACGCCGTCCATCTCGGGCATCCGAATGTCCAGCAGCACCACGTCGGGCTGCTTTTCCTCCACGAGTTCCAGCGCTTCACAGCCATTGGCGGCTGTACCCACCATCTCAATGTCTTCCTGCTTGCTCATCACAAAGCTGAGGCTCTGACGGATCAGTTCCTGGTCGTCGGCCAGAAGCACCTTTATCATACCGTTTCCTCCTGTTTCCTCTTTTCACTGCCCGGGGTCTTGCGCAGAGGGATCTCTGCCCGGATGCAGAACCCGTCGCTGTTCTCATACCAGAACGTGCCGCCCAGCATGAGCATCCGCTCCTGCATATGCTGCAGGCCAAAGCCCGGCGTCACGCTCTTGCAGCCGATGCCGTTGTCCCTCACCGACACTTCCAGCACGCCGTCCTCGATATGGCACCGCACCTGGACCCGGGTGGCGTGGCCGTGGCGGATGGCGTTGGTGATGCCCTCCTGCACGGTGCGGTAGACGCAGTCTTCCTCATCCTGCGAGAGCGTCAGCCCGGCCAGCGACTCTTCCAGCTGGATCTGCGTGCCGCTGCTCTGCGCCATGCTGGTACACATCTTGTTGAGCGCGCCCGAGAGGTTTTCTTTTTCCAGCGAGTCCGGCCGCAGTGCCTTGACCGAGCGCCGGACATCGTTCATTCCGTTGCGGGCGGTGTCGGCTATCAGCTCCATCTGGTGCCGTGCCATCTCGGGCGAGTCGTCCATCATCTGGATGCAGGCGTCTGCGCCCGCTGTGATGCCCGTGAGCACATGGCCTAACGTGTCGTGGATCTCCCGCGCAAGGCGGTTACGCTCCTGCACCTGTGCGGTGTGGGCGCTCTCCTCGGCGTAGATGCGCAGCTGCTCGTTGGCCTGCTGCAGCTGCTGGTTCAGGTTCAGGATCTCCTGTTTCTCGCTGGTCTGCTGGCTGATGAACAGCACCATGTACAGGATGAAGAGTATCATTTCCAGCGCCGACAGGCTCTCGATCACCAGCTGCAGGACGCTGCGGGTGTGCAGGCTGTAAAAAGCCAGGTATTGTTTCAGCGTCACGGCATGGAGGGCGCTGGTGGCGGCGTCCATGTTGCAGAAAAGGTACACCACGATCATGGCGCTCAGAAAGCGCTTCTGCCGGAGAGAGCGCGGGTCGTCCACCATATCCACGATCGCAAACAGAGCGATCTTGTCGCAGTTCTGCTGGAAGATCAGCGCCGAGGCACTGTACAGCACGCCCTCCAATAAATATAGCTGCCAGCTGCTGCGGGAGAGAAAGCCGCTGTCCACCTCGTGGGAGCACTTGCTCAGGATGGTGCCCACCGCTGCCAGCATCACGCCCAGGGCAAGCACACCGGGGCGGTACGGCAGCCATTGCAGCTGCTGCAAAAACGAGTCTGCACGGCCAACTCTCACCGCGTAGAGCGGCGTGATGATCTGCACCGCAAAGATGAGCAGGATCAGAAACACCGTCAGCCACTCAATGGCATGGTAGAGCACCCGGAGACCGATGGACAAATTTTCAGTTTTCATTGCCAGCCCTCCGTGCCGTAGCGCAGAATATCCTCCTGCGTGATTTGATTTACCGGCACCACGATGTTGGTCAGGTACGGCTTGCCCTCCAGGATCTCGTACACCACCTCTGCCGCCATCCGGCCGATGCGGAGGGGCGACTGTGCCGAGGTTGCCGTCATCAGCCCCTCGGAGATCAGGGCTTTCGCCTCCGGTGAGCCGTCCACGCTGTAGACCAAAGTGGACGAGAGCGCGCCCTTTTCTTCCAGCGCCGCCATTGCGCCCAGGGCTGCCTGCTCGTTGACGGCCATCACGACGTCAATGCGCGGGAACGTCTCCAACAGCTGCACCATCGCGCGCATGGCACGGTTCAGCTCGCCGCCGCAGTCCCGCAGCTCCAGGATCCGGTAGTCGTTGCCGCTTTTGGTCAGGGTCTGGCAGAAGCCCGAAAGCCTGTCCCAGCTGGAGAACGAATCCGAGTTGGACAGCAGCACGATGCGGGCGTTCTTGGTCTGGCTGATGAGGTGGCGGGCGTCCAGCAGACCGGCGCCGTAGTTGTTGGAGGTGATGGTGCAGGTGACAAGCTCCGGGTCGTCCACCTTGGAGTCGATGAGGATGACCGGCACACCCTTTTCCCTCGCCTTTTCCAGCGCAGGCGTCACGCCCACATAATCCACCGGGTTCACGATGAGCAGCTCAATGCCCTTATTGAGCATATCCTCGATCTCCTGATTCTGCCTCTCCTGGTCTTGCCCCGGGTCGCGCACCAGGAGCAGATCGCCGTTGCTCTTGATCTGCATCTGGATCTCATCGTTGATGGTCTCATAAAACGGGTCACTCAGGGTCGTATACGTCGCCCCGATCATCCGCGTATGAGTCGGCAGACGCACCGCGTCGATAAACCTTCCCTGCACCCAGATGCCCACTGACACCGCAACCACCAGCATCAGCAGCCCCGCCAATGTCCGCCGAAACAGCTCCATCTGCATCCCCTCCTTCCGGCTAATAAGTGGCTTTATTATAGCCCAGTTTCCCGCTGGCGACAAGGGCAAGTTTTTCGGTACACCGTCTCCCCTTCATCTTGACAACCACACGGCGGCAGGGTATGCTTTAACCATCCAACCACATCTGATTTTACAAGAGGGTCTATGAATATTTACGATATTGCACGGGAAGCCGGAGTCTCGATCGCCACCGTCTCCCGCGTGCTCAACCACAAAGATACTGTCCGCGCCGACACCCGCGCCAAGGTGGAAAAGGTGCTCAGGCGCGTGTGGCGGAGCCCTGCGGGTCCAGATAGGCCGTGGCGTGCCCCAGCGTGCCGTTGACGATGCCGTTGGCTACGCACCAGCTCAGGGCGTCTGTGGCATAGGCGCTGACGCTGCCGGCATCCGGGAAGAGCTTGAGATCGGCGCGCGCGGTGACGTCCATACCGACCTTCCCGGCATAGCGGTACAGGACGGCGGCCAGCTGCTCGCGGGTGATCTTGGCGTCCGGGTCAAACTTGTTGTTGCCAACACCGTTGACGATGCCGTTCTGCGCAGCCCATGCGACGGCCTGCGTGTACCACTGATCGGCGGGAACGTCCGTGAAGCCGTTCGTGCCCTCGTTCGGAGCCCCGGCGCGGCGCAACAGCACCGTGACGAGCATGGCGCGGGTCATGGTGGAGTCCGGCTCGAACGTCACGGGGCCGGTGCCGTTCATCAGGCCGCGGTCGACGATGTCGTCCACGCCGTCGGCATACCACTGCGTGCCGTCGAGGTCGAGAAAACGGCGGGAGAGAATGTGCGTCGCCTCATGACCGCAGACGGTGCAGTTGATCTGCTGCCAGCCGTGGCGGCTGGCCGTGGGGGCCTGCTCGGTGAGGACGTCGCCGGGGTGCGGCGTGACGGTCACGGCGCAGGACGCAAGACCGGTGCGGCCGTCCGGGAAGGTGAGGGAAGCGTTTACAATGGTAGAGCCTTCACGCAGTGCGGTGATGATGCCGTCCTGCGCAACGCTGACGATCTGCGGATCGTTTGAGCTCCAGACAGCCTTCGTCTGGCCGTCATCCGGCGAGATCGAAAGGGTGAGCTTCGCAGAGGAGCCCTCGTGCAGAGTCTGCTCCTTCTGGGCCATGGAGGCGGTGTAGCCGCGGACGGTCAGGCGGAAGCCGCCCATGTAGCCGCCAAGCAGGACATAGAACGTCGTGCTGCCCGGCTGCTCGGCGCGGATGGTGATGTCGTTGCCGAAATCCAGAGCGCTGAAGACGGATTCGTTGCTGATGCTCAGCTCGTAGTTGCGGCGGGCCGTCGTGTTGGCGGGGCTGAAGGCCACGCGCGTCGTGATCTCCTGACCGGGATCGAGGTACATGACGTCCTTGACGCTCTCCATGTACACGCCCTGCAGCGGGATGGGATCGTTGACGACCTGGATCTGCGTTTTGGTCTCCGTGCCGCTCACGGGGCCCAACACCGGCTATGATGAACGTAATGCTGCCATCCTGCTCAGCTGCGGAAGCATCCAGAAAACCGTTACCGTAA
>ENA-UPWM01001388-UPWM01001388.1-human-gut-metagenome-genome-assembly--contig:-NODE-1388-length-10692-cov-14.822515_pt1 | contig 10692 bp, 10 predicted proteins | sample MGYA00250051_ERZ773379 | MGnify/ENA primary metagenome ERZ773379 (study PRJEB29103, sample SAMN06112020) | human gut metagenome | biome: human gut; feature: ankylosing spondylitis patient; material...
GCTTAGCCCCGCTTACCGCGAGTATCACAAATCCCTGCAAGCAGCGAATGAGGTTTTCTTGCGGTATTTCCAGCAGGAGTGATTTTGTAAAAAAGTTCATAGAACTATTCCCGCCCAGCAAAGCGCAATCGACGAAAATCGGTTGCGCCTTTCTTTTACCCAAAATCAGGAAAGGAGCGACTGCCCATGCCAAGAAAAAAACTGCCGCAGACCATCGAGGAATGTAATGCCGAACTGGAACGCACGCAGAAATAGTTGCAGCAGTACGAAAACCGAAACAAGATACTCAACCGCAAGTTGTCCGTTGAGAAACGCAAGGAGCGCAATCACCGTATTTTCCTGTTTGGCGGCTTTATGGAAAGCATCGTGCCGGAGCTGAAAACCATGACGGAGGACGAAGGCAAGGACTTTTTGTATCACATTGCAAAGAGTTCAGAAGCGCAGGAGTATTTGAAAAAACGAGCCGAGGGGGTGGAAGCCAGATAATACCCTTGGTAACAAGGGCGCACTTATACACCTCGTCGGGGCAAGCTCCATATCATTCGTTTCGCCGCAAGCGGCAAAACTCATTCATTCTGCTGCCCCTCCTCTCCCCACAAAGTTTTGCAACTTTGCGGGGACCCCATGAGGTGTCGTGCGCTCTGCCGAGAGCTTGTGAGCGCATGGAAATCTCCACGCGCCCACATTGGTGGCTTGCGCCGCACAGGGAAAACTGCATTTTCCCTGCGACAGCCTGTGCTGTCTACCCTTTTGCGCCTCCATGAAACGGAACACCTTGCTGTGGCAAAGCGTTCCATTTCATGGGGCTGAATCACGAAGATCGGAGGTAAACCGTTATCGCAATTTATCATTGCAGCATCAAGATCATCAGCCGGGGGAATGGCAAATCAGTCGTTGCCGCTGCTGCCTACCGAAGCGGCGAGAAAATCACAAACGAGTGGGACGGCATGATCCATGACTACACTCGAAAGCGCGGCATCGTCCATTCAGAAATTCTGCTGCCGCCTAACGCGCCTTCGGACTTTCAAGACCGGGGAGCGCTGTGGAACAGCGTGGAGCAAATTGAAAAGGCGTGCAACTCCCAACTGGCGCGAGAGTTGGAGGTTGCCCTGCCTATAGAGTTATCCAGAGAGGAACAGGTACGGCTTGTCCGTGCGTACTGTTCCTCTCAATTTGTTTCCAGGGGAATGTGCGCAGACTTCAATATTCACGACACAGGCAGCGGCAATCCGCACGCCCATATTCTTCTCACCATGCGCCCAATGGACGAACGGGGAAAGTGGCTTCCGAAATCCAGAAAGGAATATGTGCTGGACGAAAACGGCGAGAGAATCCGCCTGTCCAGCGGCAGATACAAAACCCGCAAGGTTGACCTTGTGGACTGGAACAATCAGGAGAACGCCGAGGTCTGGCGCAAGGTGTGGGCTGACCTTGCCAATGAGTTTTTGGAACGGAACAACCGCCCGGAGCGCATCGACCACCGCAGCTATGAACGGCAGGGGATCGACCAAATCCCAACCGTTCATATCGGCGTGGCAGCGTCACAGATGGAGAAAAAAGGAATCGCTACCGAGCGCGGCGAACTGAACCGCAGTATCAAAGCGGCAAATCGTCTGCTCCGCGACATCAAGGCGCAGATCGGCAAGCTGAAAGAATGGCTGCTTGATGTGTTCAAGGCAAAGGAGAGCTTGCGCACCGAGCCACCGCAGCCAAAATCCCCCGACCTCTCCACACTGTTGTTCCGCTATCTGGATATTCAGAAAGCCAAAGGCAGAAAGTATTCCCAAAGCTGGCAGCAACAGCACACCGCAGACGAACTCAGAGCCATTTCCAAAGCCGTCAATCTTCTTTCGGAAAAGGGCATTTATACGCTGGAAGAACTGGATGCAGCCCTGTCCGCTGTCCATGACAAAGCAAGCGAAATCCGTAGTGCTATGAAACCGAGGGAAGCGAGAATTAAGCAGCTCCAAAAGCTGATTGAGCAGGCGCAGAACTTCCAAAAGACACAGCCCATTCACGATGAATACAAGCAAATCCGCTGGAAGGGCAAGCGGGAAAAGTTTGCCGAAGCACATCGCGCCGAGCTTGCAATATGGGATGCAGCAAACCGCTATCTGCGGGCAAATCTGCCGGATATGAAGCTAACGCCGAAAGCATGGCAGACCGAGCTTGCCGCGCTGACTGCCGAGAACGAAGCAGAATATGCGAAGCTGAAAGCCCAGCGGGAGGAAGTTGCCGAGCTGCAAAAGGTACGCCGCTATGTGGATGTTGCCCTGAAAGCAGACGCACCGCAAAAGAAGAAAACCAAACATCACGATATAGACCGATAACCCATCGGAGAAAGGACACCACCATGAACGAGAACAAAAAAATTGAACACGAGATCGGCCCTGATCTGCTGGCAGAAATCGAGGAATGGGAAAAGGCAGACCACGACGAGCCAGCAGAATATTACTTCTCCAATCCAGACCCGTATCTGAAACCGCAGCCCCTGCCGCCCAACCACCCACGGCACAACTGCTACTTCAACGAGGGCGGGCATCTCTGCGTGAAAAATCTGTCCGCATTCTGGCTGCCGGAGTTTACCTTGCAAAAGGAAATCGGCGGCACAGTCTACACCGTCACAGGCAGCTATGACGGCGTGGAAACGCTGGACAGAAAGATGGAGCGCATCATGGGCGAAAAATTTGCAGAAAAGATGGAGGATTCTGAATGACAAATACGCAGTCTCTTGGTACAATAGAAGCAACCAATCCTGTACTGGCAGTTGCCCCTTTGAAGGAGGAAACAGAAATGTTATGGGCAACTGATAAAATCACCGCGCTTTACTGCCGCTTATCCGTGGAAGATTTGAAAGAGGACAAGAAGGGCGGCAAAGAGGACGAATCCAACAGCATCCAGAATCAGAAAATGATCCTGCTCCAATACGCAAAGGAGCACCGTTTCCCGAACCCGACCTTTTTCGTGGATGACGGGTACAGTGGCACTAATTATGATCGCCCCGGCTTCCAAGCCATGCTTGCGGAAATCGAAGCGGGCAGAGTGGCGGTTTGCTGTACGAAAGACCTATCACGACTGGGGCGTAATTCCTCGCTGACAGGGCTGTATATCAACTTCACTTTCCCAAAGTACAATGTGCGCTATATTGCCATCAACGACCATTTTGACACCATCGATCCCAACAGTACCGACAGCGACATTGCGGGCATTAAGAACTGGTTCAACGAATTTTTTGCCAAAGACACCAGCCGCAAGATCCGTGCTGTCAATAAGGCAAAGGGTGAACGTGGCGTTCCTCTGACCGTCAATGTTCCATTCGGCTACCGTAAAGACCCGGAGGACAAGACAAAGTGGGTCGTGGATGAAGCGGCGGCATTGGTAGTCAAGCGCATTTTCAAGCTGTGCATGGAAGGGCGAGGCCCGATGCAGATTGCAAAGCTCTTGCAGGAGGAAAAGGTACTTAACCCCACCGCCTACAAGAAGCGTGAGGGCATCAAGACACCCAGCCCGGAAACCGCTGATCCGTACCATTGGAACACCAACACGGTCGTTCACATTCTGGAACGGCGGGAATACACGGGATGCACCGTCAATTTCAAGACCTACACCAACTCCATCTGGGACAAGAAGCAGCGGGAAACGCCTATTGAAAAACAGGCGGTTTTCTACAACACCCACCCGTCGATCATTGAGCAGGAGGTCTTTGACAAGGTGCAGGAGATTCGCCAACAGCGTCACCGCAGGACAAAGACGGGCAAGAGCAGCCTGTTTTCCGGCATGGTTTACTGTGCCGACTGCGGAGCGAAAATGCGGTACTGCACTACCAATTACTTTGAGAAGCGGCAGGATCACTTTGTATGCGCCAACTACCGAAGCAATACAGGAAGCTGTTCGGCACACTTCATCCGAGCCGTTGTTCTGGAAGATTTGGTCTGGATGCACATGAAAGCGGTCATCTTCTATGTGACACGGTATGAGAAGCACTTCCGGGCAGTTATGGAACACAAGCTCCTGCTGTCCAGTGAAGAAAAAATCTGCGCAAGCATCAAGCGTCTGGAACAGGCGCAGCGGCGCATGGGAGAACTTGACCGCCTGTTTATCCGCATTTATGAGGACAATGTGGCAGGACGCATCAACGATGAACGGTTTTCCATGATGAGCAGAAGCTATGAAACCGAACAGGAGCAGCTTAAAGTGGAAATCCAGACCTTGCAGCAGGATATTGAAGTACAGGAACGACAGATTGAAAATTTGGAGCAGTTTATCCAGAGGGTACACAAATACAAGGATTTGGACGAGCTTACGCCCTATGCTCTGCGGGAACTTGTCAAGGGAGTTTATATCGAAGCCCCCGACAAGAGCAGCGGCAAACGGCGGCAAAATATCCGCATTTCCTATGACCTTGTAGGCTTTATCCCACTGAATGAACTGATGAAAGAGGAAACGGCATGACCAAAGCCATGCCGTTCCTATAAAAATGCGATATTACTTTCTTATGACTCCCGCTCTTTCTCCGGGGGCATTGTTGTTTCTATCGGTTTTTATTTTCTCAGCCAGCCGTCCACAGCGGCCACCAGCGCCTTGCCGCGGCGGCCCAGCAGGCGGGGCAGCAGCACACGGGCCATAGCCCACACGCCTGCAAAGTTGATCAGGATGACCACTGCGGTGACCAGGCCGGTCCACAGGCCGTACAGCGGGGTCTCGGCCAGCAGCACAAAGGCCTCGAACACCAGCAGACCCACGTTCAGCAGCACCCGGCCCGGATGCACATGCATATGGATCATGCGGTTTGCGTCGATGGAGCGCAGGGTGAACACCAGCGCCAGCCCCAGGAAGGAAGCGTATGTGGCACCGATGGGGCCCCACCACTTGATGAAGAAGTAGTTCATGATGCAGTTGCTGATGGCACCGGCCATCATGGTGACCATGCTGCGGCTGGACTTTTTGGTCACCACATACACGCTGTTCATGAACTGGTTGAAGCAGCTGCAGGTGGAGGCCAGCACCAGGAAAGGCACAAAGTGCCAGGCGTAGTAGTAGTTGGACTTCATGATGTGCATCACCGGGCGGCACAGCCAGATGATGCCCGCCGCACAGCAGAACAGCACGCTGGAATAGGTACGGAAGATCTTGGTAAAGAACCGCGCCCGGCCCTCCTCCTCGGTGACAGCCGAGAGCTGCCAGGCGTCGTAGAAGATCAGACCCAGCGTGGTGAGGATGGTGGGCAGGAAGTAGCCCGTGGAGAGCAGGCCGCTCCAGGCGTTGCCGTCCCGGCCGTCCAGACCGTTGCACATCTCGCGCACAAAGAACAGGTCGGAGGCGTTGATGATCCAGAAGCTGATCTGCGCGGGGATCATGGGCAGCGAGAAGTGGAGCATCTGCTTCCACAGGTCCTTGTTGATGCCCTTGAGCTCCACATAGTTCCACAGCTTGCCGGTGATCATGAGGAACAGCACGCTGACCAAATCACCGCTGATGATGGCCAGCAGGTAGCCGTTGGCACCCCACTTGAAGCCCACCAGATACAGTACATAGAACGCCATGGTGGCCACGGTGCACAGCACGCCGTCCACGGCCACCAGCTTGTTCCACTGGCGGCTGCGCACGAACTGGGTGCACAGGGTGCGCAGGCAGCTCATGAGCACATAGAGGTAAATGAGCAGGCCGTACTGGGCCATGTCGGGCAGGAACCGTGCAATGGGCCAGCACAGAACCAGGATGCCAAAGCCGCCCAGAATGGTGAGCAGGCCGTTGGTGAACACCTGCTTTTCGCTGTTGCCCTTGTCCAGACCAAAGCGGATGATCGCATTGGACATGCCCATGGACACAAAGGGGATGAGCAGGTTCGCGTACTGGCTCAGGATCTTGGACAGACCCAGATCCGAGATCTCGGCCATGGCGTAGGTCAGGAACGGCTGCACGATCAGCGTGAGCAGTTTGGACGAAAAGCTGGAAATGGCAAAGATGAGGGTGTTGCCGGCCAGTTTGGAGTATTTATCGCCGCCGGACTTTTTTTCGTTTTCCAAGGGAAGTCTGCCTCCTGTTTCTACTTCTTCAATAGCTCCCGCCGGGCTTTCCAGTCCGGCAGCAGCTTTGCCACCTCGGCCCAGAACGCCGGGCTGTGGTTGGCCTGCAAAAAGTGGCAGTATTCGTGCACCACCACATAGATCTGCGCCGCAGGCGGCATGTTATACAGCTGCAGCGCAAAGGTGATCTGCTTTTTGCCGGGGCAGCACACGCCCCAGCGGGTGGTCATGCTGCGCACCTTGAGGGTGGGTTTCTGGCCGCCCAGCACCCCGGCAAAGGCCGGGTAGACCTGATCGCTCATGGCGGTAAAGTAGGTCCGTGCGGTCTCCTTATCCGGCAGGTCGGCATTGTCGCGGGCCGCTTTTGCCATCACTTTCTGCCGGGTGTCGTGGATCCACTGTGCGTTCTTGCACACAAAGGCGTCCGCCTGTTCCAGGCCGGTGCGCAGCGGGATGCTGACCATCACGGTGCCGTTGTCCCGTACCCGCAGATGCAGCTGTTTGATCTTTTTGCGGTACAGCTCGTACTGGATGCCGCCCGCGCTGCGCAGCTGGACTTCCGGTTTTTGTGCGGCCACGTCAGGACGCACGCTCTGCCCGCTGCGGGGCCGGCAGCTGGGCCAGCACCACGGCGGCAAAGATCAGCACACAGCCCACGCCTTCGCGCGGGGAAAGGCTCTGATGCAGCAGCACCCAGCCGCCCAGTGCGCTGAACACGCTTTCCAGGCACATGATCAGGCTGCCCACGGCAGGGTTCATATCCCGCTGGCCCAAAATCTGCAGCGTGTAGGCCACGCCGCTGGACATCACGCCGCAGTACAGCAGGGGCACCGCGTTCACGGCAAATTCCGCCGGGGCCGGGTGCTCCAGCAGCAGCGCTGCCACCGAGCTTTCCACCGCCACCACAAAGAACTGCCGCAGGCTCAGGCGCACGCCATCCACCTGCGGACCATAATGGTTCACCGCCATGATCTGGAAACTGAACAGCACAGCACACAGCAGCAGCACCATGTCGCTGGGTTCCACGCCGCCAAAGCCGTTCTGCATGCACAGCAGATACAGCCCGCACACCGCAATGGCCACGCTGAGCCACAGCTGGGGGCTGCCGCGGCGGCCCAGTGCCAGCCCGAAGATGGGCACCAGCACCACATACATCGCCGTGAGGAAGCCTGCTTTGGCCGTGGAGGGGTTCAGTGTCAGGCCGAACTGCTGGGCAGCCGACGCCACAAACAGCAGCGTGCCGCACACCAGGCTGGCCCGGCGCAGGCAGCGGCGCTCCTCCGGCGTTTTCGGTGCCCCAGTGGTGCCGGTGCTGCGCTGACGCACCAGGTCAAACACCTTGACCGTGGGCAGCAGCACCAGCACCGCCAGCCAGCTGCGCCCGGCCAGAAAGCTGCAGGCTCCCATGCCGGAACCAGCGCTCTGGGCCACGAAGGCCGTGCCCCAGATAAACGCGCACAGCAGCAGCAAAAGCGAATTCTTGCGTTGTGTATTCATCAGCCGACGCCCTCCACCTTGAGCAGACCGTAGAGGTAGTAACGGCTGGAATCATAGGAAATGGTCATGCGGTAGATGGCCGCCGGGTCCAGCCCGGAGATGGTGCAGGTGTAGTCGGTGCCGTCGGTCTTGATGTAGTAAGTGCTGTCCGGCACATACTCCACGCCGCCGTCTACCTTTTTCCACAGCGCCACCTTGAATTTCTGGGTGCCCTCGGCGGTGCCGCAGGCCATGACGGTCAGCGTGCCGGTGGGGGCCGCAAAATAGTTGGTCTGGCGGCTCCAGATGCCGTTGAACACAGCGTACAGGGTGCCGTCCACCATGGCAGTGTCAAACTTTGCCGAAGCGTCCGCAATGCCCTGAATGATCAGCGGGTCTGCGGTAGCGTCCGCCCAGCGGGTGGTGTCCTCTTCCTGCACCTCGCCGGAGCTGCCGGAGATCTTCTGCGCCACACCGCGCAGTGCGTCCTTGCAGCCGGTCAGACCGGCCACCAGCAGAGCGGCGGCCAGCACAACGGCCAAAAAGCGTTTTTTCGTTTTCATAAACGTTTCCTCAACCTGTCAAAGGGTTTGATGTTCCTGTTTTTTCGGGTTCCGGCAGAGCCGGGTCCATCTGTATAGTATACCGCATTTTGCAGCACCGCACAAGAGAGCCGCCCGGCTTTTGCGCGCGCTGCCGCCCGATTTCATGCAGTTTCTTTGCCGTCGGCGGCCGCCAGTGCCCCACACTCGGCAGCGGCGAGGGAAGTCTGCTCCGGCCCGAACAGCGAACCGTACCGGTACAGGGCCCAGCCCCCGGCTCCCTGCTCCCGCAGAAAGGCCACCTGGTCGGCCAGCGCACGGCCGGTGCTCCAGCCCGACAGGCTGTTTTCGTTGCTGCCGCCGTCGCCCACCCCCACACGGTAGGCTCCCAGCCCGAAATACAGGGCCACGTCCGCCGCGCGGGGATAGGCGAGCCATGCGGGCACGATGTTCTCAAAGGCAAAGCGGGTGCTGCCGTTGTGCAGGGCAAAACCCTGCCCCCAGTACACCTGCGGGCACAGATAATCGACCACCGCATCCCCGCCGCCGGACGCCAGCCAGCCGGTCACATCGCTGTACTGCTGGTTTTCGTCGTTGTCCGGGTTGCCCTGGGGGCTGATGCCGAACCGCAGGGTGGGGTCCGCTGCTTTCACCGTGTCGTGCACGGCCCGCACCAGCGCGGTCACGTTCTCCCGCCGCCACGCGGCAAGATTTCCCGCCCCGGACGCCGCAAACTGCGCCGCGTCGATGCTCTCATCGGTGGTAGGGTAGAAGTAATCGTCAAAGTGGATGCCGTCCACCGCGTAGTTCTGCACCAGCTCGGCCACGCCCTGCACCACATAGTCGGCGGCGGCAGGCTCGGCGGGGTTCAGGTAAAGGCCCTCGTCCACCGTGCATACCCACTCCGGGTGGGTGTTGGCCAGATTGTCGTCCGCAAGGTTCGGCGGCATGGCCGCCGAGGAGCGCAGGCGGTAGGGGTTGACCCACGCTTCCACCGAGATGCCCCGGGTGTGGGCTTCCTGCAGCAGCACGTCCAGCGGGTCAAAGCCGGGGTCCTGCCCCTGCACCCCGGTGCACAGATGGCTCCATGGGAACAGGGTGCTGCGGTACAGCGCATCCCCGAAGGGGCGCACCTGGGCTAGGACTGTGTTCAGCCCCAGTCCGGTACAGTTGTCCAGCAGCTGCACCACTCCGGCGCGGAAGGCATCCTCCGTGGAAAAGTCCATGGCGGCCCATTCCAGATAGCTCACCCACACGGCCCGCCACTCCCCGGCCGGCAGCGCCGGGTTGGGGTCTGCCGGGGGCTCCGGGGTGCTGTCGGCGGCCGCAGGGGAAGTGCCCCGGCGCAGGGCCAGCCCTGCCGCGGCACACACAGCCGCCCCAGCCCCCAGCAGAAAGGTGCGCCGCCCCATGCGGCGGTTTTTGCGTCCTGTCTTTTTCCGGCTGCGCCGGGTCACAGCTCTTCCTCCTGCAATTTATACAGGGTCAGCGCCGCCCAGCCGCGGGCACAGGCCAGCAGCACGAACAGCAGGTTCGTCCAGAAGGCAAGCCCGGCCATGCCCGCATAGCGGGTGAGCAGCCAGAACACCGTGCGCAGCACCTCCGCCGCGCACACCAGCTGCAGCTGCCGCTGGATGGGCTTGCCGCGGCTGTACTCGATGCCCAGCAGGGCAGGCCACACCAGTGCCGAGCACAGGTCGCCCGCCCAGCCGCCGGCCGCCAGCTTACTGAGCATCAGCAGCACGAACACCAGCGTGTAATTGCGCTTTTCGGCCGCCGGGGCACCCTTTTGTGCTGCCAGAAACAGCGCCGCGATGCCGGTCAGGCAGAACGCCACCAGTTCCAGTGCCGAAAAGTCCATGCCGCCCAGCACGGCAAAGCCGCCCAGCATGGAAACCGCCGCTGCGGCCAGCAGAAAGAAGTACCAGGTCTTGCGTGTGAATTTGAGCTTCATTGCGTTCCTCCCGCCCGGTGCAGCGTGCAGCGGGCCTGCTGAATTTTTCAAAGAATTAAAAATATTATAGCACAAAACCGCGCAGGTTGTGTTACAATAAGGAAAACTATTCCGGAGGTTTTCCATGAACGCTGTTGTTTCCATCGTCCTGCTGGCCGCCGTGCTGGGCGTGATCGTGTTTCTGCTCTCCCGGCGGGAAAACGGCCGCCGCAGTCAGTACGGCCCGGCCGGGCTGTCCGAGTTCCGCACCGACCTTGCACTGGACGAGTGCTTCGACCGGCTGGACGAACACAACGACTCCGACGTGTTCGTCTACGACTGCCGCCGGGAGCGGGACGGCGGCTTTTTGCTGCACCTGACCCTGCACCAGCCCACCCAGCAGCCGCTGGACACCCTGTACACCCTGCGGCTGGACCCCGGCCGCCAGACCGTGGTCACCCTGATCTTCATCCGGGAGGCCTTTGGCTACAAGGAGCCGCTGTTCCCGCAGGAGATGCTGGACGAATTCATGGCCCAGAAGCTGGACGCCCACCGCACCCGGTGATTTTTGCGGGCAAAGGGGCTTTTCATTTGCCGCAGAATTTGTTATACTAAATAATGGCGCTGCGGCGCTCTGCGGGCTAGTAGCTCAGTTGGTCAGAGCTGGCGGCTCATAACCGCCAGACCTTACCGTTTCCACCTCTTTCAAACAGCG
>ENA-UPWM01001400-UPWM01001400.1-human-gut-metagenome-genome-assembly--contig:-NODE-1400-length-10636-cov-8.431291_pt1 | contig 10636 bp, 6 predicted proteins | sample MGYA00250051_ERZ773379 | MGnify/ENA primary metagenome ERZ773379 (study PRJEB29103, sample SAMN06112020) | human gut metagenome | biome: human gut; feature: ankylosing spondylitis patient; material...
AATGGCTGCGGCAAATCCAATGTGATTGACGCCATCCGCTGGGTGCTGGGCGAAGCGCGCGTCTCCGAATTGCGCGGCTCGACGTCCATGAGCGAACTCATTTTTTCGGGTTCGGTGAATCGTCCGGCATCTTCCCGCGCTTCGGTCGAACTGGTGCTCGACAACTCCGACGGCACGATCAAGGGGGCCTGGGGGCGCTATACGGAGCTTTCCGTCAAGCGCGTCGTCACGCGCGACGGCAGCAATGCGTACCTCATCAACAATCAGCAGGTGCGCCGCCGCGACGTGCAGGACATCTTCATGGGCACCGGCCTGGGGCCCCGCTCCTACGCGATTATCAGCCAGGGCATGATCAGCAACTTCATCAAGGCCAAGCCTGAGGAGCTGCGCGTGTATCTGGAAGAAGCCGCCGGCGTGAGCAAGTACAAGGATCGTCGCCGTGAAACCGAAACGGCGCTGGCCGGTACGCGCAACAATCTTGAGAAGGTCAGCTACCTGCAGGAGACGAAGCGCACCGAAATCGAGCGCCTGACGGCCGAAGCCGAAGTGGCCGCTCGATGGAAGGAACTCACCGGTCAAAGGGATACGGCGGAACTCTTGTGGTACTTCCTGCAGGAGCAAGATGCGGGAGCGGCGGTCAACAAGGTCAACGCGCAGATTGCGGCACGTGAAGCCGATTTGCTGCGGGGAAGAGGCGAACTGCAAAAACTTACAACGCAGATTGATGCTTTAAAGGAAGAGGCCCGCGTTAGGCGCGAAGCGGCTGACAAGGCCCGCGAAGCGGCCTGGCAGGCCAATGCCCGCGTCACTGAACTCGAAGGGGCGATTGCACGCATCATTACGGAAAAGGATTCGCTTGCCCGCGAAATCGCCAATGCGGCAGAGAGCATTGCACGACGCCGCAACGAACGGGATACCGCTTTGAGTCGGTTGGCCGAACTCGCCGCCAAGGAGCAGGAACTGCGCGAAAACGCTGAGGCCATGACCGAAGAGTGTGCGGCCGCTCAGGAAAGCGCTCTGGAACTTCAGCAGGAATGCGAGGAGAAAAAAGAGGCTTACGAAAAGGCCCGACAGGATGCTGCCGCACATGAAAAGCGAATGGAAGTTCTAAACGTCCAGATGCAGGCTTTGACGCGTGAATTAAACGACGTTGAAGCGCGGCTGGAAGCGATCGAAGCCGAGCGCCGCTCGGGGCAGGCGCCCGATGAAGAGCGCTTTGCCGAGCTTTCGGCGCTGATTGAAGAGACGCAGGCGCAGTTTGAAGAACTGACGGCAACGGTTGAGGAAAAAAAGACCGAGCTTGAGTTGTCTCGCAACGCCAACGATGAGACCCGTGCTCAAAAGGAACGCCTGAGTGCGATTCACGCCCGTACCGTAGCGCGACTGCAGGCGCTTGAAGCGCTGCAGCAAAAGTCGCAGGCCGAAGGCAAGCTTCCGGCATGGCTCGGCAAAATGGGACTCTCCCAAGCCGCGCGTCTTTTCGAAAAGATCACGGTTGAAGACGGTTGGGCCGTGGCGCTCGAAGCGGTGTTAAGCGCCAAAGCAGGGGCGCTCAACATGAGCGTTCTCGAACGAGCGGCCGGTTTTGAATACGATCCGCCTCCCGCGCGCCTCGTGTTTTACGGTGAGACCAAGGGGCAGACGGCATCTCTGCCTAAGCTTGCCAAACCGCTTGCCGAAAAAGTCGCCTCGGACGACCCTAAGGTAAAAGGGGCGCTCGAGGAATGGCTTGCCGGCGTTTATGTCACCGATACGCTCGATGAGGCGGTGGCTCGACGCTCGGAACTTGCCCGTGGCGAGCGTTTTGTCACGCCAAAGGGCCATATTGTTGACGCGATTTCGATCAGCTTCTGGGCTGAGGAGAGCGAAAGTGCCGGCGTCATGTCTCGGGCGGCCGAAATTCGCACGCTTTCGGAACAGTCCACACGCGAGCGCGATGAGCTCGATGCGATTGACGAAAAACTGGTGGCTCAGCAGGGGGCCCTGAAAGTGGCTCAAGCGCAGGCTGCCGAAACGAGCCGCGCGGCTGATGCAAGCCGCAACGAGCTGCACATGCTGCAGGTCGAATATTCGGCACTGTCCGCCGCCATTGATGCCTGGCGTGAAAAGAGCCGTCGAACGGCCGATCAGGAAGCCGAACTGAAAATGCGTCACGAAGAACTCATGGCGCAGCAGGAAGAAACGGATGCGGCGTTCGAGCAGGCCGATCAGACGCTTGCAGAGGTTCAACAAAAGACGCTTGACGCCAAGGTGGCGCTTGAAGAGGCTGAACACGCTTCGTCGGCTCTGACGGAAAAAGTCAGAAGTCTGGAAAGTCAGATCGAACTCATGCGCGTGCAGTTGCAGACCAATCAGGAACGCGTGCGCGATGCGAAGGAACGACAGAGCGGAGCCGACGAGGAAATTGAAAATCTGACGGCGCATATGGAAGAACTGGCCGCTCGCCGCGAAAGCCTGGACGAAACTGCCCAACGCGAGGGGCTATCGCGCGTGCTTGAGGAACTCAACGGCAAAAACGAGGCGCACAAGGCGGCCGAGGCTGAGTGCGCCCGAGCCGAACAGGAACTTGAAGCCGCACGAACCCGCAATGCAGATTTGAATGCCGCCCAGACGCCGTTGCTGCAGGAAATCGCGGACCTCAAGGTGCGCCGAGAAAGCTGGATTACGCAAAGCGCGGTCTTTACCGAGCACTTGGATGCCGCTCAGGCCGATCGTCAGGCGCTGGCGCTGCAGGTGCAGGAAGAGGGGGTGCGCGCGTCCACGCTCAAGAGCCGCGTTTCGCGACTAAACGAAGCCATTGCCGCGCTGGGAGCGGTCAACCATGCCGCGCTTGAGAACCTTCAGGAAAGCCGCCGCGCGATGGAAGAAACCGAACGACAGGTGGCGGACTTGGAAGAAGCCATCGCCAACCTGGAAGCAACGATTCGCAAGATCGATGCCGAAACCCGAGAGCTGTTGCGCACCACATTTACGGAGGTCAACAAGAACTTCCGAGAGATGTTTACGGGGCTTTTCGGCGGCGGCAGTGCCGAACTGCGGATGAGCGGCGAAGAGATTCTGGAAGCGGGCGTAGAGGTGTCGGCTCAGCCGCCGGGCAAGAAAAACGCCAGCGTCAAGCTTCTTTCGGGCGGCGAGCAGGCGATGACGGCAACGGCTCTGGTGTTTGCCATCTTCAAACTCAACCCGGCTCCCTTCTGTTTGCTTGACGAAGTCGACGCACCGCTCGACGAAGCCAATCAGGATCGACTGGCCCGTCGCATCCTGCAGATGAGCAGCAACACGCAGTTCATGATGATTACGCATCACCGAGTGACGATGGAACACTTGCGAACCTTGGTCGGCGTTACCATGAAAGAGCCCGGCGTTTCTCGTGTCGTATCAGTAGATGTGGAGCAGGCCTCCGAGATGGCAGCCCAATAAAAGGGTCTCTTGCACTACAATTTCCGGTTGTTCAAACGTTAACGGAGTCAGGCGCATGCCTAATATTGAACCCCTGTACATAGCTATTTTCATTGCGATTGTCATTGGTGTCGTCTGGTACTTCCAGCATAAGAAAGACAAGCACGCGGAAGAAGTTGGCGGCACTCTTCGCAAAAAAGCTGAGGGCGACAAACGCAATGCGGGCGTCCTTTCCGACAATGCATCCGTTGACGAGGAGTCGGTGCCGGTACTTACGGCTGCCGATGAAGATCCTGAGGTTGCGGCGGGAGCTGCTGCCGCGGTTTCCACTCAGCCGCTCGAAGAAACCGTTTCGGTGCCGGTTCAGCAGCCGGCTGAACCTGTTGCGCAACCGGTTGTGTCCCAGGATGTCCTGCGCGCGCCGACCGTTCAGCGCCGCAAGCCGGAAGTGGATCCGGCGGTAGAAGCCGTGATCAACATCACGCCGCTTGACGGTTCTTTTGATATTCGCTTGCTCAAGCAGCGCATTGCCGACATTGAAGCCGAACCGCTTCTGACGGATCTCGTGCGCGTTCAGTGCTTCGACAAGGTCAGCGGCCTGTGGTACGACGGCGCCGATCGCGTGACCGAATGCACGCAGATTTATCTTTCGATGCTGCTTGCCAATCGTTCGCGCTGCGTCGATCAGCCGACGGCTTCGAAATTCATGATTCATGCCGAGCAGTTCGCAATCGAACTCAAGGGCGAATCCGAAACGCCCGACTCCAACGAAATGATTCAGGGCGCCGAGCGCATCCAGCGCATCATTCAGGCCTTTGACAAGCGCCTGTGCGTTAAGCTCGTGGCCGCCAAGGACATCGGAGAGGAAGAGCTCGACGCTGCGGCCAAGGCTTGCGGCTTCGTGAAGGAAAGCGATCGATATCAGAGGTACGTGCCCGGTATTTCGACGGCCGTCTTCCATATCCTGCCCCCGCAGGCACTCGGCAACGAAATCGAGCTTTCGTTCGAAGTGCCGCTGATGGCGCCCGCTTCCGATCCCCTGAGCCAGTTCTTTGCGATTGCCAACGATCTTTGCTGCCGAATCGACGCCGTGATGACGGATGCTTCGGGCAATCCGATTGGCTCGCGCGCTGCAAGCCGCATCGAGTCGGCTCTCAAGGCCATGCACAACACCATGGCCGAGCATGGCGTTCCCGCCGGTTCCCGCCGTGCCTGCCTGATTTTCTCGGCTGACTGACGGCCGAGGATTTTGCGGTACAAAGAGCCTCCGGCGCCGCTTGCTCCGGAGGCTTTTTCAAGTTGAAAAAAGGAAACAAGACCGTGACGGACGACCGTTTTGATGGGCCCGACGCAGAAGTGCGCACACGCATGCAACAGTACGCCGAGCTGTTGGATCGGTGGAATTACGAGTATTACGTATTGGACAACCCGTCCGTGCCGGACGCCGAGTACGACCGAATTTTCCGGGCTTTGAGCGAGCTCGAAGAACGCTATCCGCAGTTGAAGTCGGCTACGTCCCCGACCTTGCGTGTGGGCGGAGAGGTCCGCAGCGATCTCACCAAGGTGCGTCACGCAGTGCCCATGCTTTCCATCCGAACCGAAACGGATTTCACCGATGAGGGTGCTCTGGCCTTTGACGAGCGTGTGCGCAAGGAATTGGGGCTCGACGAAACGGACGCGGCGATTGTCTACGACGCGGAACTCAAGTTTGACGGGCTTGCCGTTAATCTTCGATACGAAAACGGCGTTCTCGTGGGCGCGCAGACGCGTGGTGACGGAACCTTTGGCGAAGATGTGACGGCCAATGCCCGCACGATTCGTTCCATTCCGCTGCGAATCGATCCGAAGCTTGCGCCCGCAGTGCTCGAGGTGCGAGGCGAAGTCATCATGCACAAAGATGACTTTGAAAAGCTCAACGAAAAGCAAAAGGAACTTGGAGAAAAAACGTTCGTCAATCCCCGCAATGCCGCAGCCGGTGCCTTGCGTCAGCTCGACAGCCGCATCACGGCGCAGCGTCCGCTTCATTTCTACGCCTACGGTACGGGGGAGGTGAGCGACGCAGAATTCGCTCAGTCCATGACCGAACTTTTCGCAAAGCTCACAGAGCTGGGCTTTCCGGTAGCCGAACAGCGCCGCACGGTTCGCGGCGCGCAGGCGCTTGCCGAGTTTCATCGCGACGTGTTGGCGCACCGCGCTGAACTGCCGTTTGAAATCGATGGCGTCGTCTACAAGGTCGACTCGTACAGCCAGCAGCGAGCACTCGGATTCGTGGCCCGTGAACCGCGTTGGGCCTGCGCGCACAAATATCCTCCTGAAGAAGCGTTGTCGGTTGTGCAGGCCATTGATGTTCAGGTCGGACGCACGGGACGCGTGACGCCGGTGGCGCGTCTTGTACCCGTCTTTGTAGGCGGCGTGACCGTGAGTAACGCCACGTTGCACAATGAAGACCACATCAAGGAATTGGGGCTTTTGATCGGGGATACGGTTGTGGTGCGCCGCGCCGGAGATGTGATTCCGGAAATTGTGCGTGTGGTGACCGACAAGCGCCCTGAAAACGCACAGCCCTTCGTCATGCCGTCCGTCTGCCCAATCTGCGGCTCTGCCGTGGTGCGTGACGAGGAGGAGAAGGATTCGAGGTGCACGGGCGGACTGGTTTGTCCCGCGCAGCGAAAGCTCTCTTTGGTGCACTTTGCGCAGCGCCGTGCCATGGGTATCGATGGGCTGGGCGAAAAGATGGTCGACATGCTCGTTGAAAAAGAGCTCCTCAAGACGCCGGCCGACATTTATCGATTGACGGTGGAGCAGCTGACGGAACTCGAACGCATGGGGCAAAAGAGTGCCGCCAATCTCATCGAAGCAATCGAAAAGAGCAAGGAAACGACGCTTGCGCGCTTTGTGTTTGCGCTTGGCATTCGTCACGTGGGCGAAGCAAGCGCCCGCGATTTGGCGCTCTTTTTCAGAACGCTCGACGCTTTGCGCAGCGCCTCGGTCGAAGACCTCATGCAGGTGCATGATGTGGGCGAGGTTCTCGCGGAGTCAATTCGCGCTTTTTTCGACGAACCGCACAACAACGCCGTGGTGGACGAACTCATTGCCGAGGGGGTTCACTGGAAACAGGAGGAAGTGCAGGTCAATCCCGAGGTCGCCGGAAAAACGTTCGTGCTCACCGGAACGCTTCCGACGCTTTCGCGAGACAAGGCCAAAGACATGATCCTGTCGTTGGGCGGCAAGGTTTCGGGATCCGTTTCTAAGAAAACCGATTACGTTTTGGCCGGAGAGGCTGCCGGAAGCAAGTTGGAAAAAGCGCAGGCGCTCGGAGTGACTGTGATTGACGAAGCGCGCTTCTTGCAGATGATCGGACCGGGTGTCGGGCAATCTGAGCAAGTGTCTGATGCAAAAGAAAAAACGTCCGAAACCGAGACCGCACGGGAATTGGCGATCGGGGAGACCGGATCTCTCTTCTAAGGCTTGATTTTTTAGAAAATTTGCGCGTAAAATTGCGCCTTTCGCAAAGCGGCTGCGTGCGGCGGTTTTGCGTCCCGTACTTGCCGGTTGGCAAGACGGCAAATTTTGAAAGCGCCTGGTACGGGCGCATTGATTTAAAAGAGGAAAAATACAATGGTTATCATTCGTCTGTCCCGCTCGGGCTCCAAGAAGCGTCCCTTCTACAACATCGTCGTGACCGATTCCCGCAATCGTCGTGACGGCCGCTTCAACGAACGTCTGGGCTTCTACAACCCGATGATCGCCGAAGGCCCGCAGCGCCTGACGTTCAACGAAGAACGCGTGGCTCACTGGGTCAAGAACGGCGCTCAGATGAGCGACACCGTCGCCCGCATCCTCAAGGGTGCCAAGAAGGCTGCCGCCTAATCAGCGACAAGACGACGTAAGACGGAACTTTCAAACGAAGGAAAATTAACCCGACCGTCAGACGGACTGCCTGCGAACCTCGCTGCTTCGGTGCCGTGCCTCTCGTGTCCAAGCACACCCGAATGCGCCGACGGCTATCCTCTTTGAGATGGGTTCGGTATCTAACTCGCAGTACCCGGCGGTTTCCTGATCAAGAATAGTGACGTCTCACCAACGCCGAAGGCGGTCTTTCCGGAAAACGGAGAGGCCGCTTTTTTAATTTCCGATTTTGGTTTTATGTCCGACAACAAAATCCTAACAGTGGGCCGTACCAACGGCGCTTACGGCGTACGCGGCTGGGTTCGCGTGGTGCCTTTTGAAGAACCGGAAATTCTTGCCGCGACCAAGCGCTGGTTTCTGACTGACATCCGCGGCAACACCAAGACGCTCGAAGTCGAAGAACTCAAGGTTCACGGCCAGATGCTCATTGCCCGCATCACCGGTGTTCTCAACAAAGAAGACGCCGATGCCTTGCGCGGCCGCATCGGCGTGCTGCGTGAAGACTTCCCTGAAGCCGGCGAAGGCGAAGTGTGGGCTGCCGACGTGATCGGGCTTCCTGTCGTCAATCAGCAAGGCGTTGAACTCGGACGCGTGACCGAAATCGGTACCAACACCGTGCAAGACATTTTCAAGGTCGAAGGTGGTCCGAAGGTGAACGGCAAGGACGCCGTGTACCTGATTCCCGACGTCGAACAATACGTGCTTGAAGTGGATCTCGATGAAGGCGTCGTGCGCGTTGATTGGGATCCGTCCTGGATTTAACGAGGAAATCGAATCGTGGCAGCGCGCTTTGACGTCATTACGCTTTTTCCAGAAATCTTCACGGCGGTGAAAGATTTCGGCATCACGTCCCGAGCCATGAAACGGGGACTCTGGAACGTGCATTTCTGGAATCCGCGTGATGTGACGACCGACGTGCATCGCACCGTTGACGATCGTCCTTTCGGGGGCGGTCCCGGCATGGTGATGATGGCCGAACCGCTGTATCAAACGCTGCAGTGCATTCGCGCTTCGGGCAACAACGGCCGCGTGCTCGCTTTTGCTCCGTCGGCAGCGCATTTGACGGACGCACGCGTACGCGAATTTTCCACATGTGACGATTTGCAGCTGGTGCTGATTTGCGGTCGTTACGAGGGCATTGACGAGCGTTTCCTGAACACTTGTGTTGATGAACTCATCAGTCTGGGCGACTTTGTGCTTTCAGGAGCAGAACTGGCCGCCTGCGCATTGATTGACGCCATCGTGCGTCAGCTGCCTGGCGCAATCAAGGATTTGTCGGCCTCTGACGAGTCGTTTTCGACGGGATTGCTTGACGCTCCACACTACACCCGCCCCGAAGAGTGGCACGGTATGCGTGTGCCCGATGTGTTGCTCACGGGACACCATGCCAACATTGAGGCGTGGCGAAGAGAAAAAAGTCTTGAAGCGACGCTCAAAAACAGGCCGGAACTTATTGAAACGGCAAGACAGAAAGGTCTTCTGACCAAGCGCGATGAGAAGGCTCCGCAGCTCGTGGTCAACCGCTTTGACCCGCTTGAGGCCTTCACAAAGCAGGCTCCGCCGCCCATGGCCGCCGCGCCGCGCCCCGCTGCGCAGGAGCAGGCGGTCCTGCAGGCCTCGCGGCTGTATCTGCGCCTGCCGTCGGAGCAGTCGCCGCTGTTCGGCAAGGTCCGCGCCACGCTCAACATGTTCCCCGGCAATGTGGCGGCCGTCCTGTATTTTGCGGATACGGGCGTCCGCCGCGGTACACAGTGCGGCCTGCGCGGCGATATGCTGCAGGAGCTGCGCGCCCTGCTCGGTGAGGATTCCGTCGTGCTGAAATGACCCGGCCCGGCCGAAATTTTGCCCACAAAAATGACAGACCCACTACACAATGGTTACGATTTATGTTATAATATTGGATGGAGAATATCGGCGAAAGGAGAACGCACCCGATGAAGAAGAAATGCATCCGCTTCCTTCCCCTGCTGCTGGCCTGCCTGCTGCTCGGCGGGTGCTTTCTGGAGCCCGCAGAGGGACTTTACGCCGTTCCGAAGCAGTCAGAGGAATACTATGACCTGCAGAACGCCATCGAATTGGCCCTGCCGGACGGTGCGGTCTATGCCCCGCCGGTCTCCGGCGATAACCAGCAGGTCGTGCAGATGGTCGACCTCGACGGCGACGGTGAGGACGAAGCCGTCGTCTACTGCAAAACGACCGGTGAGCTTCCGCTCGGCATCTATGTCTTTGACCGGCAGAACGATGCCTTCACGCTGGCTGCATCCGTGCAGGGCGCAGGCAGCGCGTTCCACCATGTCTCCTATGTTGCGTTCGACGATCAGCCCGGCTATGAGCTCGTCGTCGGCCGCCAGATCAGCGATCAGGTCCCGCAGCTCATGAATGTCTATTCCCTGCGCGGCGGCACGCTGACCGAGCTGATGAGCACGGAATACGCTGAGTTCGTCACGGCCGATCTGGACGCGGACAGCCGGCAGGAGATCGTTGTGCTGCACAGCGGCGGCGATTCGCAGAACGGTATTGCCGAGCTGTACTGCTGGGCCGGCGGTCAGCTCAAGCGTGAGCGCGAGGTCTCGATGTCTGTGGCTGTCTCGTCCGTCAAGCGCATTCTGACGGGCTATATGTGCCGGAACGTCGCAGCGGTCTTCGTCGCCTCGGAGTACAGCGACGGCAGCCTGATCACAGATATTTTCGTCTTCCGCGACGGGGTGTTCACCAACCTCTCCCGCTCGGAGGACGCCAACACCGACGTGCAGACCCTGCGTGATTACTACATTTACGGCGGCGACATCGACAAGGACGGCCTGATCGAGCTGCCGATGCTCTGCCCCATGCCGTCGCTCGACTATGATGCCAGCTCGCAGGATCAGTACCTTGTCAGCTGGTATAATCTGCAGCTCGACGGTTCCCGGGACGAGAAGCTGCTGACATTCCACTGCCACACGGGCGGCTGGTATCTGCAGATCCCGACGTTGTGGCAGGAGCACCTCGTGCTCACACGCAGCGCCGTGGCAGGCATCACGCTCGGCTACCGCTTTCTGTGTGATTGCCGCCCTGTCCGCATCGGACCTCAGCGCACTTGGAGACGGCTGGCAGGTCCTGACGCAGAAGGGCGAGACGGTCTATGTCTGCCGTCTGGCACGCCGCGCCGTGGCGCTCGGCATCACGGCCGATGCCATCCGCACGCAATTCCATTTTATTCAGAACGACTGGAAGACCGGCGACGTTACAACGTCCTGACCGATCCCCGTTGCAGTCTCCGCCGCTCGGCGGAAGGCAGGAAAAGGAGAGAAGCATGAAAAAGGTACTGATTCTGGAGGACGAGGTCAGC
>ENA-UPWM01001402-UPWM01001402.1-human-gut-metagenome-genome-assembly--contig:-NODE-1402-length-10633-cov-4.176582_pt1 | contig 10633 bp, 7 predicted proteins | sample MGYA00250051_ERZ773379 | MGnify/ENA primary metagenome ERZ773379 (study PRJEB29103, sample SAMN06112020) | human gut metagenome | biome: human gut; feature: ankylosing spondylitis patient; material...
GATGGAGCCTTCGGCATTCACAGCCGTAGCGGCCGGCCAAATTGGAGAAATAGGCATAATCACATCTTTTCGGGGGCGGTGACGCCGAGGAGGTCGAGGCCGTTGGCGATGACCTGCTGGACGGCGTCATTGAGCTTCAGGCGGGCGGCGGCACGGGCCGGCTCCGGGTTCTTGGCAATCTCCAAGGCCTTGCGAGCCTCGTCGTCGCCACGGGTTTCCGGATCGGTCAGGGCCATCGGCACCACGCGCTCCACGTTGTACCACTTGTGATAGGTGGCGGCCAGTTCTTCGAGGTAACGGGCCACCTTGTGCGGCTGGCGGTCGTCGGCCGCAGTGGCGAGCACGCTCGGGAATTGGGCGAGGGCGGCGAGCACTTCGCCGTCGGCCTCGGTGTCGAGCAGGGCCAGGTCGGCACCCTCGTAGCTGATGCCGGCAGCGGCTGCGTTGCGGTCCACGTTCTTGGAGCGGGCGTGCGCGTACTGCACGTAGTACACCGGGTTGTCGTTGGTGTGCGAGGCGAGCAGGGCCAAGTCGATGTCGAAGTTCTGGTTGTAATCGGAGCGGGCCAGCGAGTAGCGGGCGGCGTCCACGCCGACCACGGAGACCAGGTCGTCGATGGTCACGACGTTGCCGGCGCGCTTGGACATGCGCACGGGCTTGCCGTCCTTCATCACGTTGACCAGCTGGCCGATGAGAATCTGCATGTTCTTGCCGGGCTCATCGCCGAAGGCCGCGCACATGGCCATCATGCGGCCGATGTAGCCGTGGTGGTCCGCGCCAAGCATGTAGATGGCCACGTCGGCCGAGTTTTCGGCGCGATGGCGCTTGTCCCAGTAGTAGGCGATGTCGGCGGCGAAGTAGGCGAACTCACCATTGGACTTGATGATCACACGGTCCTTGTCGTCGCCGTGCTTGGTGGATTCAAACCAAGTGGCGCCGTCCTTGTCGAAGATGTCGCCGCGGGACTTGAGCTCTTCGATGGCGGCGTCGACCTTGCCGTCGGCGTACAGGCTGTTTTCATGGAACCAGACGTCGAAGTTCACGCGGAAGTCCTTCATGGACTTCTGAATCTCGTCGAACATCATCGGTACGGCGCGCTTGCGGAATTCCTCGCGCACTTCGGTATCGGCCTCGCCGAGCGGTTCACCGTCATCGTTCAGGCCCTGATCCTGGTGGGCCAGTGCGGTCAGGTCCACGCCGTCGGACTCGGCTTCGGCCTGAACACGGGCGGCGATCTCGTTGATGTAGGCACCCTTGTAGCCGTCGCACGGGGTTTCGGTCTGGTAGCCGGCCTCACCCAAGTTATTGGCCTCGGCCCAAGCGGCGACCAGCGACTTGGCGAAGCGGTTGATCTGCTCGCCGTGGTCGTTGAAGTAGTATTCGCGCACCACCTTGGCGCCGTTGGCCTCGAGCACGCGGGCCATGGCATCGCCGACGGCAGCCCAACGGGTGCCGCCGATGTGAATCGGACCGGTGGGGTTGGCGGAGACGAACTCGAGATTCAGGGTCTGGCCGCCCAGATGGTCGTTGCGGCCGTATTCGTTGACCTTGTTGAGATGCTTGTCGGCGTCGGTCACGGCACCGGCGGCGAGTACGGTGTCCACCACGGCGGCGGCCGAGGCGGAGTCAAGCGTGATGTTGATGAAGCCGGGGCCTGCCACCTCGACCTTGGCAATGCCGTCGGCTTCAGCGAGCGCGGCGGCGAACGGCTCGGCCAGATCGCGCGGCTTCATGCCGGCCTTCTTGGCCAGCTGCATGGCGATGTTGGAGGCCCAGTCGCCATGCGCACGGTCCTTCGGGCGCATCACGGCGAGCTTGTCGACGGGCGGAATCAGCTCGTCGGTCAACGCGCCGGCCTGGCCGGCGGCGACGAGGTTGTGGGCAATGCTGGAAATCAGTTCACTTAAGGCTTCAGGACTCATTCTTCTAAGGATACTGAGAACGGCGACACTTGCGCCCTGGTATGCCTATATGCTGCCCCTGCTGGCGGGGGCAAGCACACAGCCGAAAGATACCAAGCGAAAAAGGGTAGGCGACAATCGCCGGAATCGTTGGAGGCTCGCCGAAACCGCTATACATACCGTCGGTCGGTATCTATAGTGATCTGCAACATCAAGCACAGTAGGGAGGCCACCATGGCACGTAACGCTCACCCCGAGGTGACGCGCACCCGCATCCTCGACGCCGCACGACGGCTGTTAATGACCAAGGGCTATGAGCACACCTCCATCCAGAACATCGTGGACGAGCTCGGCGACCTCTCCAAAGGCGCGATCTACCACCACTTCAAATCCAAGGAAGCCATCCTCGAAGAGCTCACCAACCGAGACAACAATGTGCAGGACGACTTCAACGAATCCGTCATGAATCGCACTGACCTTACCGCCCTCGAAAAGTTCCGCGTGCTATGGCGGCATTCGATGACCGAGCAAGACCACGTGCAGATCATGCGAGCCGCCATGCCGATGCTGAGCGATCCGGTTTCGTTCGCCGCGAATATGCAGGTATGGAGCAAGCATCTGCCCGAACGCTTCCTGCCGCTGATCGAGGCGGGCGTCAAGGATGGCTCCATCCCCACCGAGTATCCGCGCGAGGCCGCCGAGCTGCTTTCGTTGCTGCCGAATTATTGGCTGATGCCGTATTTCTACCCGGCGACCCTGCCCGAAATGGAGCATCGCATCCGCTGCTTGGCCACCATGCTCGACGCGATCGGCGTGCCGATTTTCGATGACGAGCTCATCACGGTCGCCGCGAAGGGCATGATGACGTTCGCAGGGGAGCCGGAGAAAGGCTCAGAATGAATAGCACAGTGAAACCCGAGAATGACATCGCCGGCACCGCCACCCAACGCCCGCTGCTGTCCCGCGACTTCGTGCTGCTGGTCGCCGGACAAGGCATCTCGCTGTTCGGCAATGTGATGCTGCGATTCGCGATGTCGATGTGGGTGCTGGACGAAACCGGCTCAGCCACCATCTTCGCCTCGGTGCTGGCCATCTCCATCGTGCCGACCATCCTGCTCTCCCCGTTCGGAGGCGTGCTGGCCGATCGCGTCAACCGCCGCACCATCATGGTGGCGCTCGACGCCATCTCCGCCGTGCTCGTGCTGGCGAGCGCCATCGTCTTCGCCACCACGGGCTTCCATATCGTAGCCATCGCCACCATGCAGGTGCTGCTCGCCGTGCTCGGCGCCTTCGAAACCCCGACCGTGCAGGCCGCACTCCCCCAGATGTTCCGGCAGTACGGCCCGGCCACCATGCGCCAAGGCATGGCCGTGATCAATCAGGTCCAACAACTAAGCAGTCTGCTGCCGAGCTTCCTCGGCGGCGTGCTGTATGCGATGTTCGGCATCCGTCTCATGATGATCATCGCCATCGCAAGCTTCGCCGGCGCAGCCGCGCTCGAATGCTTCATCCGCCTCGGTGCCCCGGATCGCGGCGACGAGGAGCTGCCCACCCCACTTGAAGACCTCAAGGCAGGCGTGCGATTCCTCATCAAGGACCGGCCGAATGTATTCAGACTGCTGTTGTTCGCGGCGGCACTCAACTTTGTGCTTATCGGCTATTCCGGCGTCGGCTTCCCGTACACGATTCGTACAGTGCTCGGCTTCGACGCCACTGTCTACGGCATCGCCGACGGCCTGATCGGTGTTTCCGGCGTGGCGGGCGCATTCATCGCCGGCCTGTTCGCCGCCAGACTCACGATGCACTGGATGCCGGGGCTGATGGCGACGCTTACGCTGGCCATGGTCCCACAGGGCATTGTGTTCCTGCTGCCGGTCGACGCATGGACCAAACTCGTGGTGCTGATCGTCTTCGCCTGCGGCACGATGGTTGCCAGTTGCTTCACGAATCTCATCGCCGTGCCCGCCATCCAGCTCAGTACGCCCGAGGCAATGGCCGGCAAAGTGATGTCCATGGCCGCGGCCGTGAGCATGTGTGCCCAGCCGCTCGGCCAGATGGTGTACGGCTGGGCCTACGACCAAATGCCGGTCGCCATCGTGCTGTTCATCACCACCGCCCTGTTCGCCGTGCTCACCGTGCTGATGGTTCCGCTCGCCAAGCAGTTCGAGGACTGACGATCGGCGCGCACGCCACATCCTGCCGCCCGGCCATAATTGAATCACCGCACGAAAAGGCACGAAAAGGCACGAAAGAGGTACCTATGGCCACGCTCAACCCCCAATCATTGGTCACGTTGTGGCAGATCGAACAGTATGGTTCGTTCTCCGCCACGGCCAAGGCCACGGGTTGGTCGCAGCCGGCCATCAGCCAGCAGATCAAAAAGCTGGAGGCACAGTGCGGTTCGACTCTGGTGCAACGCACCTCGCATGGTGTGGAACTCACCGCCACCGGTTCGATGCTCGCCCGCCACGGCGAGGCCATCGCCGATCGGCTGGAGCGGGCGGCCCGTGAGGTCGAGGATTATCGGCATCATCGGTTTGCTCACCTGCATTTGGTGGCCCCACCGTCAATCTGCTCTACTATCGCGGCCCGTACCGTGGTCAAGCTCAGTATGTTCACGGACATCGAGCTGAGCCTGATTCAGATGGAGCCGCCGGAGGCGATCGGTCTGATTTCCCAAGGCAAGGCCGATGCCGCCGCCGTGTTCCGGTACAGCAGCATCCCGAACTTCCTGCACATCGGCGACGACCTGACCTTCCATTCGCTGGGTTACGATCCGATGCGACTGCTGGTGCGCCGCTCCAGCGACATCGCCAAACGATTCGAGGAGACCGGCGAACCCGTGCCGCTGTCCGCCGCCAAAGACGAGCATTGGATCGCCGGCTGCCCCACCTGCCGCGCAAATTTGGTGAAACTGGCCACCCGTGCCGGATTCAAGCCGGATATCCACCACTGCACGGATGATTACTGGGCCACGCAGAACCTGGTCGAGGTTGGCATGGGCGTCTCGCTGGTGCCGGCGCTCGATACACATATCAATCTGCAAGGCGATCTGGTGGCCTGTCCCATCGCCGACGATTTTGCGGCGCGCGAGGTCGGCATCGTGACTCGTGCCGGCGACCATCGTCCCGCGCTCGGTTCATTGCTCGAAGAGCTCGAGCGCACGTCACTCAAATATTTGAGTGCCAAGTAGTCGGACAGCGATAAGCAAGCTTGCGAACGCCATCACGATTTCGGGGAGCCAGACCGTTGAGCAGCCCTTCTGTACCAGGAACAATGACATGTTATGAGCATGAACAACGTTTCCCAGTCAACGACTTTGAGCAGCGCAACCGCCGGTGCCTCTTGCTTTGATGCCAATCACATCGACGTGACGACCATTGAAGATCTGAAGCAGGACGTTTCGGAAAAATCAACCCGCTACCCCGGCTGCATCGGCGCATTCATCGCCGAGATGGATTACGGTCTGGCGCCGTGCGTGGCCGAAGCCATCGAAGAGGCCACCGAACGTGGCGCGCTCGGCTACATTCCCGACCCGTGGAAAAAGGAGGTCGCCCGCTCGTGCGCCGCATGGCAGCGTCGATACGGCTGGGATGTGGATCCGACGTGCATCCGTCCGGTGCCGGACGTGCTGGAGGCGTTCGAAGTGTTCCTGCGCGAGATTGTGCGCGCCGGCAACTCCATCGTGGTGCCGACTCCGGCCTATATGCCGTTCCTGAGCGTGCCGCGCCTGTATGGCGTGGAGGTTCTTGAGATTCCGATGCTGTGCGAGGGCGCCGGCGAGAGCAGCGGGCGCAATGATGAATGGCTGTTCGATTTCGACGCCATTGAGCAGGCGTTCGCGAACGGCTGCCATGCCTTCGTGCTGTGCAACCCGCACAACCCGATCGGCAAGGTATTGACGCGCGAGGAAATGCTGCGATTGTCCGATCTGGCCGCCAAGTACGACGTGCGTATATTCTCCGATGAGATTCACGCGCCGTTCGTCTACCAAGGCCACACGCATGTGCCATTCGCCTCAATCAACTGGCAGACGGCCATGCAGGCTTTCACCTCCACTTCAGCCTCGAAGTCGTTCAATATTCCCGGCACCAAGTGCGCGCAGGTGATTCTCACCAATCCGGACGATCTGGAACTGTGGATGAGGAACGCGGAATGGTCCGAGCACCAGACGGCCACCATCGGTGCCATAGCCACCACTGCGGCCTATGACGGCGGCGCGGCATGGTTCGAGGGCGTGATGGCATATATCGAGCGCAATATCGCGCTGGTCAACGAGCAGATGCGCACGAGATTCGCCAAGGTGCGCTATATGGAGCCGCAGGGCACGTATATCGCGTGGCTGGATTTCTCGCCACTGGGCATCGGCGACCCGGCCAACTATTTCTTTAAGAAGGCCAACGTGGCGTTGACAGACGGCCGTGAATGCGGCGAGGTCGGGCGCGGTTGCGTGCGTATGAACTTCGCCATGCCCTACCCGCTACTGGAGGAATGCTTCGACCGCATGGCCGCCGCGCTCGAGGCGGACGGGCTGTTGTAGAAAATTGTGGCTCCCCTCAGAGAGGGGAGCCGAGGAACGGCCGAATTAATCGAAGTCGGCACCCAACGCTTCGAGTTTGCCGCGGAAGTCGGCGTAGCCTCGGTCGATCAGGCTGATGCCGTGCACGTCCGAGGGGCCTGACGCGGCCAAGGCCGCGATCAGATGGCTGAACCCACCACGCAGGTCCGGCACGTCAATGTCGCGTCCGGTCAGCGGGGTCGGTCCGAAGATCACGGCGGAATGCTTGTAGTTGCGCTGCCGGAAACGGCACGGCAGCGAGCCCAGGCACTCGCGGTACAACTGGATGGTGGCACCCATCTCGACCAGCGGCTTGGTGAAGCCGAAACGGTTCTCGTACACGGTCTCGTGCACGATCGACAGGCCGTTGGCCTGGGTCAGGGCCACCACGAGCGGCTGCTGCCAGTCGGTCATGAACCCGGGATGCACGTCCGTCTCGATCGCCACGGGCTTCAAGTCCCCGCCCGGATGCCAGAAACGAATGCCCTTGTCCGTCACCTCGAATTTGCCGCCCACCTTGCGGAACACGTTGAGGAACGTGATCATCTCCGGCTGGGTGGCACCCTTGACGAAAATGTCACCGTGCGTGGCGAGCGCGGCGGACGCCCAGGACGCCGCCTCGATGCGATCCGTCAGCGACGTGTGCGTGTACCCCTGCAGTTCCTTGACACCCTCGATGCGGAAGGTGCGATCAACGTCCACAGAAATGATTGCACCCATCTTCTGCAGCACGCACACCAGATCCATGATCTCCGGCTCAGTGGCCGCGCCCGACAGTTCGGTCTTGCCCTCGGCCAGCACGGCCGCCAGTAAAGTCTGCTCGGTGGCGCCCACCGACGGGTAGGGCAGGTGGATCTTCGCGCCGTGCAGGCCGTTGGGCGCGGTGATGTGGATGCCGTCCTTGTGTTCCTTGTCCACCGTGGCGCCCAGCTTGCGCAGCGTCTCCAGATGGAAGTCAATCGGACGTCCGCCAATCGCGCAGCCGCCCAACGCGGGAATGAACGCTTCACCCAAACGGTGCACGAGCGGGCCGGAAAACAGGATCGGGATGCGCGACGAACCGGACAGTGTATCCACGTCGGCCACATCGGCCAGCTGCACACGCGAGGCGTCGATGGTCACAATGCCGTTCGCACCGTCCACATCCACGTCCACGCCGTGCAGACGTAGCAAATCGGACACCACATGCACGTCACGAATCTCCGGCACGTTCTTCAGCACCGACTTGCCCGGTGCCAGCAACGCGGCGACCATCGCCTTGCTCACGAAGTTCTTCGCGCCACGCACCTTGATCGTGCCATTCAAAGGCTTGCCGCCCTCGACATGCAACACGTCATCCGGATTCTCAGCCACGCCACTCTCCTCAATCAATCAAGATTCAAAAAATGCTACCGTCCAGTTTGCCATAAGCCATGTGCCGACTCCGTGAAATGCACCCCAGCCGAACTTTGATCACCGTGCACAACGGATCCCATACCCCCCGTCGAATCAAACCGATAACGTGATCTTTCTCACATTTGCCGCCACGGCGTTCTCCATACTTCTACGCTACGATTCAGGGCAATGGCATCAGACGCCATGGCCACAAGCAAAGGAGCATTCATGACCACAGTCGCCGTCATCGGCTGCACGCACGCCGGCACGTTCGCCACCACCTCGATTCTCGCCGAGCACCCCGATTGGACCGTCCATGTTTTCGAGCGCAACGGTACGCTGTCCTTCCTCTCCTGCGGCATCGCCCTGTGGGTGGGCGACCACGTATCCGACCCGAAGAAAATGTTCTACTCCTCCCCTGCCGCTCTGGCCGAAGCCGGCGCGACCATGCATATGCGCACCGACGTGACGTCCGTGGACCTCGACGCCAGAACCCTCACCTACCGCGCGCTGGACGAGGCCGGAGACCCCGCCGAACAGACCCTCGCTTTCGACAAACTGGTCGTGACCACCGGCTCGCGCCCGGTCATCCCGCCGATCCCCGGCATCGACAGCCCGCATGTGCTGCTGTGCAAGAACTGGGATCACGCCATCGCCATCAAGGAAAAGGCGAAAACCGCCAAGTCGGCAGTGGTGATCGGGTCGGGCTATATCGGCGCGGAAATCGCCGAGCAGTTCAGCGTCACCGGCGTCAAGACCACGCTGGTCGACGGCCTTGATCGCCCGCTGGCCAATAATTTCGATAAGACCATCACCGATCAGGTGGCGGCCGCGTTCGAGGAGCACGGCGTCACGCTCGCGCTCGGCCAGAAGGTGGTCGAGTTCCGCGACAATGACGACGACACCGTCACTGTGGTCACCGAAAAGGGCGAGTACACGGCCGAAATGGCGATTCTGGCCGTCGGCTTCCTGCCGAACACCGACCTGCTCAAGGGCAAGGTGGACATGCTGCCGAACGGCGCGATCGTGGTCGACGACTACATGCAGGCGTCCGCGCCGGGCGTGTACGCCGCCGGCGACTCCGCCACCGTGTTCTACAACCCCACCGGCCAGCACGATTACATTCCGCTGGCCACCAACGCGGTGCGCCAGGGCCTGCTGGTGGGCCGCAACATCGAGACGCCGACCGTGAAGTACATGGGCACGCAGGCCACGTCCGCCGTGCAGCTGTACGATCTCTCGCTCGCCGCCTCCGGCCTGACCCGCGCCGGTGCCGAACGCCGCGGGCTCACGGTCCGCGAGACCTCGCTCACCGAGGATTATCGCCCGGACTTCATGCTCACCACCACCCCAGTCACGTCGATTCTGACCTGGGACCCGGAAACCCGCAAGGTCAAGGGCGGCCAGTTCTGTTCCAAGGCCGATATCTCCGGCGCGGCAAACGTGATTTCCATGGCGATTCAGGCCGGCTTCACCATCGACCAGCTCGCCAACGTGGACTTCCTGTTCCAGCCGAACTTCGACAAGCCGGTCTACTACGTCGGCGCCGTGGCCATGAAGGCGGCGGCCGAGTAAGACGGCTGTACCCACCGCAAAAAAGAAACCCCGGCGTGATGGGCGCCGGGGAGAGAAAGGAGAGAAGAAGAAAGAGGTTAAGTTATGCAGCTTGTTCGGCCGTGATTACATATAACAGCAACAGTTTCAATGCAACATGGGCACTGTCTGGGAATCGTCTGGGAATCACGGCCCGTACAGGCTGTTGCTTGTTTTTGGAGCCGATTTACCGGCTGGCCTTGATCTTGTGGGCCAGTTCGGCGTCCCACATCGCGCCGGTGGCGGACATCACCGAGTCCGCGCCGGCGTCACGGTACTCCTGGTAGTCGGCGGGCGAGACCACGCCGCCGACGCCGTTGATCGCGAAATCGAGCCCGAGCTTTTCACGAATCGCGGCCAGACGGGCGACCATGTCGAGGCCGGCGCCACGAATCGCATTGCCGCACACGCCTGAGCGATCGCGGCCCGCGCCGGGCAGGGCCTGATTGCCATTGGCATCGACCAGTTTGGCGGAAATCGTATTGATGGTGCTGAAGCCCTGCACGGTGCCGTGGCCCACGGTGGAACGCACCATAAGCTCCAGAGCGTCGTCGCTGGGGATGTAGGCGAGCTTGACCATCAGCGGGATGTCGCCGATCTCCTGCTTCACGGCCTCGGTGATGCGGCCCACGAGCAGCGGATTGTGGCATAGCAGGCGGTTGTGGCCCTCGTTGGGGCAGCTGGTGTTCATCACCATGAGCTTGGCACCGGTCTCCTTGACCAGGCGGGCGGTAGTGGCATGGTCGGCGATGTATTCCTCCTCGCTCATGCCCTCCACACGCGAGCCTTGGAAGCTCGGGACCAGCACTTGACCGGGACCGGCGGCCTCGATGGCGGCGCGCATGTCCGGCTGCCAGACGTCAGGGCTCTGCGAGGGCACACCGAAGCTATTGGAGATGGAGATCGGAGTCTCGTAATTGGTGTCGGCGAGCACGCCCTCGTCCAGTTCGGCGCTGCCCGGCGTCAGTGAACCGTCCGCCGACTTGGGGTGTACGGCGAGCACGTTCGGGAACGGGTTGCAGCCCCAGGCGCGCGAACGCACGGTTTTGTAGGTCGCCAGATCGAAGCCCATGCGGAAGGCGGCCGTGGTGAAACGGCTGTTGAGCAGCGGGCCTGCGGGAATGCCGAAAGGCAGGTTGACCGGCTGGCCCAAAAAGGTGGCCAAGGCACCCTCGGAGGCACCCTCGCTGGTGGTTCCGGCGGCATC
>ENA-UPWM01001404-UPWM01001404.1-human-gut-metagenome-genome-assembly--contig:-NODE-1404-length-10622-cov-4.411380_pt1 | contig 10622 bp, 4 predicted proteins | sample MGYA00250051_ERZ773379 | MGnify/ENA primary metagenome ERZ773379 (study PRJEB29103, sample SAMN06112020) | human gut metagenome | biome: human gut; feature: ankylosing spondylitis patient; material...
TTTCTCGCAGTGCAACAGCAACATCAGCGCGTTCATGCCGTTGTATTCGCGGCCGTGCAGGTTGCGCGGCCACGGCATAGTCCCGCCTCACGGAACAGGTACGTGGGCGATTCGCCGGCATCGGCGCGCATCACGCATTCCCGTTTGAACCACTCGGCATACCTGATGCGTGATGGCGATACCTTCACCACCGCCCGCAGCTTGATCAGACGTTTTATCTGTGCGGATGAGAACGAGGCCTTGCTATGCGTCATGCTTTTCCTCCGTCGGCACGGAACTGGTGTGATGACTCGGTATCATCGGAGCGATATCGCACGCGTAGTTTCAACACGGCAAATGCGATGACAAGTATGACGGCCGCAACACCGGCGATACCTCCCACGGCGGCACCGGTATTGCCGATAACGCCAGGATTGCCCGGCATCTCTCCTGGGTTGTGTTCGTGTTCAGGCGGGGTGGGCGGAGTACTGGTGCTGAATTTCGGCTCTACCGTGATGTTGAGATCGGCGGCCGTATCTCCGCTGCCGGGAATCGAGATGAGGAACGGATCACAGTCGTATGCCTTGTTGGCTTTCGCCGAATCCGTGCGGGAGACCAGATATAGGCCAAGCGGTAGGTTCTGGAAAGTAAGTTGGCCAGCTGCATTGGTGGTGCCGGAATGCTGGTATAGCTTGTTTTTCGCCGCGTGTGCAGCCAGCTTCTTGGCGGCATCGTGATATTCGCTCGATGTCAGGCGTTCCCAATCGGCAGTGAGACCGGAAAAATCACTGACGGTTTTATATGAGGAAACGCTACCGTTGCTGTTCGTTGTGACGGTAGCGACGCGCACGATGGCGTAGGTATCGCCGGCAAGTGATTTGGGTGAAGCCGCGTCTCGGTTCCACACGGCATTGATGGTGAGAGTGCCGAAGGAATCAGCTTGCGCGTATGGCACCATGAAGCCGAAAGACACAAGACCAGTGAGGATGATAGTAATGGTGGCGGCAATCATGGCAGCAATGCGCGCCGCACCATACTCGCTTCCGCTATGCGGGTCTAACATGTCTGCCCGGTCCTTTCCGCCGTGATGAATGTGATTGGTTATTTGTATTGGCTGGCTGAGGAGGCAAGTCACCGTCCGGCTCGATGGCTGTGGAGCTAGAATCACCGGATGCGACCTTGGCGCTCCCACTCTGCCGGCGTCGCCGCTCATGCCGCTGCCACAAATGCCATGCAATAAGCAAGGCAATCAGCGCGAGAGACGGCAACAAATACTGCAGCGGAATGTCCACGTGGAATGTGGATTTGGCGTCATTCTGCTGCTGTGGTGTGTATGGAATACGATGACCGCGCACCAGCAGCCGATGCGTGTTGACCGCATACGGTGTGCAGGTAATGAGCGTGACCAAATCCTTGCCGGGCTCAATCGCCAGTTGTTTGGCATCAGTCGGCAGAACGGTAGTGATCTTATCGACCTGATACGCATACGTGTCTTTAAGTATTGTGATATAGAACTTGTCGCCTTTTTTCATAAGGTTCAAGTCCGTGAACAGTTTCGCCGTGGGCAACCCTCGGTGGCCAGACAGCGCCGCATGAGTGGACGCGCCACCAACTGGCAGTGAGGTCTGTTCCAAGTGACCGATGCCTATCTGCAGCACTTTTTCGGCAGTGCCGTGGTAGATGGGCAGGGTCTCGTGCAGACGGGGCACGGTGATGTATCCCATCATGCCGTCGCCGTCGATGTTGAGCAGACTGTTGTATTCCTCGTCCGTGGATGCGGTATTGACGGCGCCGGTTAGGGCGTCGGTCTCTCCCGCATCGTTCTGGGCGAGCTTTTCGTTATAGGCGTGCGCAGCATCCAGCACCTTCTGGTACTGTTCCTGGCTCAATGCTTCAACGCTGGCGTCGTAGTTATTTACGGCGCGGCTGGCGTTGCGCATGATGAGGAAGTTGCTGATCGTCGGATAGAACAGAATGAGCATTCCACCGAGAATGACCAGTAAGGGCAGGATGATGCGCAGTCTTTTCATCGAGCGTTCTTTTCGCGAGGAAACCATGTTTTGGGCGCAGCAGGCGTATGCCTTTCACGCCCAAAACACGGCCATGCTCGTCAGGCGTTCTTGCGCTTGAGAGTCCAGGCAACGCCGAGCGCGATGACCAGCACACCGATCACCGTGAAGGCGATGGTGCCCATGCCACCAGTGCCAGGCAGGATAGCACCGGACTTGTTCTGGACCGGGATAACGCCGTTCGATGCGGTCTGGTCGTAAGTGGTGTCATTGTTGTCGTTGTTGTAGGTGATGTTGACGGTGGCATTCGTAGTGTCGGTGCCGTCGTTCGAACCATTGACCTTCACACCGATGGCGCTGGCAAGCTTGTTGTAGCCGGCCGGCGCTTTGGTCTCGGTGAGCGTGTACTCGCCGTTCTTCAGTCCCTGGAAGACAACCTTACCGTTTGCAGGAGTAGTGATGGTGGTGGTCGTACCTGCCGTCTCACCAGCCTTGGCTACACGGTATACAGCGTCCTCAGTTGCGCTACCGGCATTGACCTGCACGAACTTGATTGCACTAGTGTCACCCTTCGCAGTGAGCGTGAACTCAGCGCCAGCAAGTCGAGTAGCGGCATCATTATAATTGTCGCCAGTGTACTTATCGACGGTGAAGCCGTAGGTGAAGACGCGAACCTTGTCAGGCTCGGACTCACCGGTGCCAGTGCTGCTCGGGTCGTTGGAGTACTGAATCGTTGCGGAGTTGACGTTACCAGCGCCGCCCACGACGGCATTCTCGTTCAGCGTGGCCGTGTAGGTGACGGTGATCTTCTTACCGGCATTAGTCTGCTGCTTGTTCTTGAAGTCAGTCATGCCGACAGTAAGAAGAGTATTGCCAGCGGTCGCAGGAGTGGTGGTGACGGTGTAATCAGTGTCCTTGACCAGCGGAGCATCCACACCTTCGACCGTAACGGAAGTAATGTCGCCATAGGTGAGGCCCTTGGACAACGTATCCTTGAAGTTGAAGGTGTAGGTGTCATAGGCGGACATGTCCGGAATGGTGGAAGTCAGGGTGAAGGTCAGAGTATCACCGATCTTCGCGTCGGCAGTGTCCGCACCATTGCCATTGACCTGTACCTTCTTGTCGACGGTAGGCAGGCTGCCCTTGATGTTGGCATTCACATTGGTGCTGTCAACGGAAACTAGCGTGGCGTATTGACCGCTGGTGTTGGCCAAGGTCGCACCCGGTACAGCGACCACGTAGTAGCCGTAGTCGAGACCAGTGAACGTCGCAGTGTAATTGCCGCTCGTGGCACCGGCAGATACCGTAGCGGTCTTGTCAGCCGTGATGTTTTTGGCCTGAGTCTGTGCCCAGTTCGATGCCTTGGTAGCGAAAGCAACCAAATTATCACCAGCCAGCTCGGATACGTATTCGTTTGCTTTATCGTTGACGTTGGCGTCAGTAGCACCGTTCAGGCCGGAAGCAGTGGAGTCCATGAAGAACGGCTTCCACGTATCAGTCAACGTGTAGGAAACCGCCTTGTTGGCGCCTTCACCGCCCACAGTAGCGGAGAACATCTTGTAGGCGTTCACGGTCTTACCGACGAACTTCGCGTCAGCAGTGCTGACCGTCAGCGTGGCACCATCCGCCGCATTGGCCGTGGCGACTGTCGTCGCAGCCAATCCGAATACGGTGGCAATCGCCGCGGCGGCAGCGAAAACCTTTTTCATCAGTGACTTCATCACTGTTCCTTTCTCTGTACTGCACCGGTCCCGGTCGGGGCCGGTTCGAGTTGGTTACATTGGTTGCCCCGCCGCCGTGCGACGGCGGGAAGTCTGGTTATCGGGTGTGCCGACCGCGTTTGCGGCCGACCGGCAGCGCGGTTCCCGCGCCCGCTCCCCCGGCCGCGGCCGGTTCCATGCGGTTGGCGCGCAGGTACCATGCGGTGCCGAGGGCGAGCATGAGCACGCCGAGCATGACGAACAGGAGCGTGCCGTTGCCGCCGGTCTCGGGCAGGGGCGAGAAGTTCGTGACGGTGGCCACGTACTTGCCGTCCTTGTCCGTGCCGTACTTGACGGACACCGAGTAACCGGCCTCGACCGGGGTCTTCGTCTCGGCGTTGCCGTCCGTGTCGCCGGAGGCGTAGGTCATGTTGAGCTCCTTGACGGTGTACGTGTAGTAGCGCGTCACGTCCTCGCCGTTCGGGCCGGAACCCTTATCAACGAAGGCGACCGGCAGGCCGGTGAGCTTCGTGCGCCACGTGTCGCTCCACGCGGAGCCGTTCTCCTTGGCGGTCATGGTCACCGTGAACGGGTTGGTCCGCTCCTCGGTGGCGCAGTCGTCCTTGAAGCATTCGAGCTTCCCGGCCTTGACCTGTTCGCCCGCCGCATTCGTGTACGTGGCGGTCACCTCGAGGGTGATGGCGTCGGGGCGTTCCAGCTGGCCGTTGCGCCACACTTTCTGCAGGGTGAGGTCCACGGTCTTGCAGCCGTCCTTGCCGCATGGGTCCTGGCCGTCGTCCGGTTCGGGGGTGAGTCCGCCGTTGTTGTCGGATACGGGCACGTCAAGCATGAGCACTGCCTTGGCTGGGGACTGGTAGGCATCGAGCTTTGTGCTGCTGCCACCAGCCACAGTCACGGCGTCCTTGATGCCGACCCATGTGGCACCAGTGTCGCCGGATGCACCACTGTGCACAGCGCCGCTGTCGTATGTGTTGACCACGTCGAACAGCTTCACTTCCCAACGATCGAGTCCGGTGTTCAGCGCATCGTCTGCCGTGTTCTTCTGCGAGAAGATCTTGTTGCCGTCCTGTGCGGAGGTGCGGGCCTCACCGGCGTTCGCGGCCGCCTTGCGGTAGATGCGGTAGGTGTTGTATGCCTTGCCGCCGTTGCCGTCATCGACCGGTCCGAGGATGTCGCTCATGGTGTTGAAGTCCCATACGGACTTGAGTTTGGTGTTCGAGAACGGGTCGACCAGTCCGCTGGTGCCGCGGATCGTGTCGGCGTAGACCATGTGGTCGTCCGCCAGCACGCCCTCGTCGTTCAGTCCGGCGAAGCCGCCCGCGTAGCCTGTGGAAAGATCCTTCACGCCGTCGGTGTCCTGAGTCGCTCCGCCACCGAACACGTCATAGCCGCTGGCGATGCCCGTCACGGTGGACTGTTCCACGCGGGTGCGGTTGCCCTTGATGAGTTGGACGGTCAGGTTGCTGCCTGACCCATCCATGTCGATGCCGTTCTTGCTGCAGGGCAGTTTGATGACGCTGTCGCCGATGGTGACGATCGCCACGTCGGTCTGCTGCTGGTTTTCGGCGTCGGCCTTGGACAGGGCGACGCTCACCTTCAGCCCGAACAGGTTCACGTACAGCACATTGCCTTCCGAGAGCACCTTGAGGTCGAATACCTTGCCGAAGATAGCCGGGAACCACTTGCCCAAGTCAATAACGCCGACCTGTTCCACCTTGTCGAGGTATAGGAGCTTGACCAGCGCGTTCACCACTTGCAGGAGCAGTTCCACGAGTACCGAGTTGACCTGCGTATCGACCAGATAGGCGCGGCTGGTTTCGCCGACGAATCCGCCGGCGATCTCGCCGCTGGTGACCTTCTTGAGATTGTCAGACGTGCAGCCCTTTACTCGGGCCAGGTCCGCGTAGCCGACGAATCCGCCCGCGACCTCGCGTCCAGTGGCCTTGTCGGTGGCTTTGCCGTAATCGTCGCCATGGTGTGTGGCGGTGACGGTGTAGCCGTCCGGGATGCCGGTGACATGCGAATCACCGACATGCGAGCCCCAGATGTCAAGTACGCCGGCCGTGGCACCGAGCAGGTTGAGCGCACTCGTGCCGAGTTGTGCGTTGTCGGCGGCGACCGTGCCGGATTTGCCAAGATGCCCGATGAAGCCGCCCACGTAGTTCACGCCGGTCACACTGTTGAGGTTGGTGACCGCGGACTGCTTGACGGAGCCGTTGATCAGTCCACCGCCGAAGCCGCCGGCCGCACCGGTGTAACGCTTCGAGTCAAGCATGCCCTTTGTGGTGGAGTCGTGGGCGACAATCTGGATGCCGTCGCTCACGCCGTTGACCTGACCGTCGTAGATGAAGGTGCGGAACGCTTCGAGCACACCCACGTTGCCGACCTTGAGCAGTTTGAGCAGAAGGTTGGTGTTCTGGTCCTTGCCAGCTTCGCCGCCACCAACGGAGGCGACGCTGGACACATCGGCAAGGCCGAAGAAGCCGCCCGCGTATTGTCCACTTTCAACGGCGCGCAACCCGGTGACTGTAAGTGCGGCTGGGTCATTGTTCGGATCCGCTTCACTGCCGGTGCCCTTGGCGGAGTCCTTGTCACCGAGGATCGCGGCCTGCAGCGAGCCGGCGAAACCGCCGGCGTTCAGGGCATACTTGGTTGTGGTATTACCCTTACCGTCTTTGCTCTCATATGCGCCGTTGACCGTGTATCCCCATGCCGGGTCATCCGAGCTCACATGCGCACCGCGAATCGTCGTAACCGTGGCCTGCAATACGCTGACCAGACTTGCCGGGTTCGATACCAGCGAGTCGAGGATTCCTTGTAGGAATCCCTCGGATGCGTTGGTGTCCACATCCGCGACCGCGCCGGCAGTGGCCACGCCGATGAATCCGCCGACGTTGTTGCGTCCTTCCACCTTGCGCAGGTTGGAGACGTTGGCACCGGCAGCGGTGACACCATCAGCAAGCTTCTGGCCGTTCTGGTTGAGATCGCCCCAGATCTGGCCGCCGACCGCGAGACCCACGTAACCGCCGGCGTTGCCGGTGCCGTGCGTGATGTCTTCGCCGGCGGCCGTGATTTTCATACCCTTGCGGTAGCCGGCCACGCTCGAGGATTTGATGACAGGCACGAATACCTGTGCCACGTCGAGCATCTGACCCAGATCAAACTTGATGCCTTTGTCTCCGAATAGTTGGATGGAGCCGAACGAGGATGCCGAGCCGGATTCTATCGTGCCCGCGTAGCCGCCCGCCGCGCGCATAGCCGAAACGGTCTTGACATCCATCGACTGGCCATCGGTGATCGTACCGGTGCGCATCAGACCGACGTGTCCGCCGGCGACGCCGGAATCATGCAGGTTCGCGCCAGTCCGATACTCCGCACGACCGGCGACGACGTTGAATCCGAAGATGTAGGATTCGAGGAACTTATCCAAGGACTCCTGGTCGGTAACGGAACCCGCACCGTCGCCCGTAGCTACCTCGGTGAATTCCTTGCCATACGCACCGTACTTGCCGATATTATCGACCCAGGTCTTCCACTGGTCATAGCTCATATTGCGCAGCGGACCGGTGACCTTCGTGTGCTCCTCAGTCGGATAGACCACGGACAGCACGCCGGCGAGGTTGCCGGCCTTGATGAGACCGCCGAGCAAGGAGAGCGAACCGCCTTCAGCGGTATCGGCCGCGTCCATGAAGCCGGTGTAGCCGCCGGCGATTTCGGCACCGTATACGCTGCGGATGCGCGCGGCATAGGCTACGCGTTGCGGCCCGTTGTATTTGCCGTCGGTGTTCTCCTGCTTCCATGCTGCGGTGTTGTTGCCCCAGATATGGCCGCCGCGGTTACGACCTGCATAGCCGCCGGCCATGCCGCGGCGTGTGGTTGTATCCGATGCCGCCTGTGCGCGCACCGCGCCGCCGCACACTGCGGCATCGGTTGAGCTGTTGCGAATCGTCGGCACGAAGTCCTGCACGAGCGAGAGCAGGTTGTCGAGGTTGACGAGCTTCTTGAGCACGCTGCCGTCGCCGAGTACGTTCGCCACGGCTCCCGGCTGCATGGTGCCCACGTAGCCGCCGGCCGATACCTGGCCGATGATGTACACGAACTCGTGCGAGCTGGAGTCCTGGATATGGCCGCCTTCGATGTCTCCGGCGAAGCCGCCGGCCATGCCCAGTGGATCGGGCTTGTTGTTGGTGTTCCTATGATCTGCGGTGCTGGCCAGCACGGAGTATCCGCCGATGCCGCCGGTCACGTCGGAGTGCTCGATGGTCGAAACGACAATGTTGAGCACATCCAGCACGTCGTTGAGATTGACGTTCTGGCCGAGCAGGCTCAGGCCGCCGCCCACGGCTGCTGCCGAGCCGATATCCATTTTGCCGATATAGCCACCGGCATACCGCGCGGCAGTGACTGCATACGAGCTGTCTTTGCTCAGATAGGTGTCGTCGATTGATCCGGTGGTTTCCAGATTCTTCGGTGCCTTGACATCGGTGTGGCGCAGTTGAGTGACACTGGAATGGGACACCTGCACACCGGAACCGTAGCCGATGTAGCCGCCGGCGGAACCGGATTGCGTATCGGATTGGTCAAGTCGGGTGGCGGAGACGGTGAAGCCGGGATCATCCGGGTCGGAAATCTTGTTGCCGCTGGTGGTCTCCACGGTGGTGGCATCGGAATGCACACCTGCGTAGGAGATGAACGGCACATAGCCCTGCACCACCTGCAGCAGGTTGGCGAGATCCACCGTACCGAATTTGCCGAGCAGACTCAGACCGCCGTTACCAGCCGAAGCGAGTGCGCCGGAAACGACCTTGCCGCCGAAACCGCCCGCGTATGCGCCGCCGGTCACATGGTCGAGGTTGACAACAGCCACGGGGTTGGCTTGGACGCGGGACTGCACGTCTGCCAGTGTTGGGTCGTTCTCGAGATCTTTCTTATCGAACTGATTGACTTTGCCGCTTTGGAAATTGCCGGCGTAGCCTCCCGCGATATCACCTTCGACGTAACCACCGTTGACATACGACACAGTGGTATCCGTATAGCTTGGAATCAGATACGGCATGGCACCGAGCAGGTCGTTCACGGACAGCAGTCCGCCCTTGATGAGGTTGTCCAACACGCTGGAATCATCGGCGTTGCTAAGTGCGTCGGCGAGGCCGCCGGTGGTGGAGAAGCCCACGAAGCCACCCGCGATGCCATCGGATGTGCTGGTATCGGCCGCGACCGACTTGAGGTTCGTCACATGGCTTTCGCGGGTCTTGGTGCTGTTGGCCTGACCGTAGAAACCGCCCGCAGCGTAATCGGTGGTCTCGTTGTTCTCGTTCTTGCCGGTCGCCTTGACCGTGAATCCGTTGGCGATGCCGTTCACATTCGATGAAGTGACTGCAACCGAAGAATATTGGGCAACCGATAGCAGACCGGATAGCTTGATAAGCCCAAGCACATTGAGCCCGCCGGCGCCAACGGCGTCGCCCGGTCCGGAGAAGCCGATGAAACCGCCGGCTTCTCCCTTGGCCGTGACCGTGGCCAGATTAGTGAGGTTCGTGTTGGTCACGTCACCACCGGTGGCGCATCCGATGGCACCGCCCGCATAGTATGAACCGGCCTTCACCGTCAAACCGGATGCCGGAGCGGTGACAGACATGTTCTCCACGGTGAACGGGGCAAACTGGTCGAACTTCTTGAGCGTGGCGATATCGCCAATTTTCACCACACTGTTGAGCAACCCAGCCACTGTGGTCGGTTGCAGATTGCCGGCGATGCCGCCCGCGTAGGAGCCGCCGGCGCTGACTGATTCAAGACCGTTGATGGCAGTGGAGCGCTGCTGAAGGAGCCCACGGGGATTGTTGTATTTCCAGAACGTGAGGTTCTGCAGATGATCCTGCGAGGAGTCGCCGATCACCGTGCCCGATCCTTCTCCCACGAGACCGCCCGCGTAATCGCCACCAGCCTTAACGGTGAAGGAGCCCTTCATCTGCGTGCCGAGAATCACGGAGGGATTCACGCCAACGATGGACAGCAGTTCTCCCGCACCACTACCGCTGCCGCTCAGCAGCTTGGCCACAGCCTTGGTGAGTTGTTTCAGCAGCGATGCGTTCGTGGCATCATCCGTGCCGAGTTCTAGGCCCCATCCCACGGAGGCAAATCCGGTGAATCCTCCGGCGTGGGATTTGTCAGTAGACACGGCAGCCGTGGCTGAAATCGTATTATTGACCGCGTAGGCATTGGCCATCGCGCCGCTAAATCCACCGGCATAGTCCGTGGCAGATACAGTGACCTTGCCATCGCCGTCGACGGTCAGGTTGCTGTTCTCGATGAGGCTCTGCGGACGCAGTGCAGACAGCAAATCAATACCAAGCGAGTTGAGCAGACCACCTACATTGCCATTGCGGCTTATTCCGGCGAAGCCACCGGCGTATTGCGTTGCCCGCACGGTGAAACCGTTCGTGCTCGTCACCGAGGAGTTCTCGATGATTGCGCCAATCTGTGCACCGACGAAGCCGCCGGCTTGCGGATTATTCTTGTTGCCGATCACCACGTTCTTTTTGAACCCGTTCACCGAACTGTTCGAGATGACCGGGTTGTAGTAGCCGACCGGAATCAAGGCATTCAGTCCGAGCGTGCCGGACAGCAACCAGTTCACCAAATCGCCCAGCCCGAGGAATGGGATGACACCCAAGATCTTCGAGAGTACATTGGTGAGCGTTCCCACGATGCCGGAGACCGCATCGTATCGGGTTGCGCCCTCAACATATCCCACGAAACCACCGGTCATACGGCTTACGCTGGATACCGAAACATCCGCCACTTCACAATCCGTGACCTTGGCATCGCCGTAAATACGGCCGGCAAATGCACCAGTGGCGAGATTGGAGGGATTGACTTTCTGCAGGGTGAGCAGACCACGAATACTGAGGCC
>ENA-UPWM01001407-UPWM01001407.1-human-gut-metagenome-genome-assembly--contig:-NODE-1407-length-10619-cov-5.953140_pt1 | contig 10619 bp, 8 predicted proteins | sample MGYA00250051_ERZ773379 | MGnify/ENA primary metagenome ERZ773379 (study PRJEB29103, sample SAMN06112020) | human gut metagenome | biome: human gut; feature: ankylosing spondylitis patient; material...
GATGCCAGACCGTTTTGCCAACGGCAATCTGAAGAATGATGCCTTTAAGACGATGCGTGATAAGACCTGCAACCGTGAGAAGGCGTCGAAACCAAGAAAGAAGCCGGAAAGCAAGACCGTAAAGACTGCCGAAAAACAGCCTGACGCAACGCAGAATGCCGATGCGGCACAGACAGCCAAGCCCGAACCGGCACAGCAGACGATGCAGGCCGACGACTCGATAGTAGGCTCTGCATGCCCAATATGCGGCCAGGGACATATCATAAAAGGCAAAACGGCCTACGGATGCAGCCGCTGGAAAGAAGGATGCACATTCAGACTGCCTTTTAAACAATAAATCAGGCCTTTTTGTGTTATTATATAATAACGAAGGGCTTTACAGCTCTTGTACATTGGTTTTATATATAACAACTAAGGTTTCGTGATGAAAGAAAAGCTTTACACACTCATAATAATATGCTTTACGATGCTGCTTACAGCGTCGTGCGGCGCCGATCACTACATGAAAAAAGGCGAGAAATATCTCGCCTTGGGTGAATATTACGACGCTGCGGCCGAATTTAAGACGGCGTATAACAAGACTTCGCCTAAAGACAAGGACAAAAGAGGCGAACGGGCAAAGAAACTTGCCGGATGCTACGACCGCATAAACTCAACACAAAAGGCTATTGCGGCATACCGGAACACGATAAGATACAACAAGGCCGACATAGAAACGCACCTTTCCTTTGCACGTGTGCTGATGAAAAACGGCAGCTATAAGGAGGCTGCAAAGGAGTTTCAGCTCGTGCTCGACTCACTTCCCGACAACGAACTAGCCAAGACCGGACTGCTGTCGGCACAGACAGCACAGGCCGAAAAAGAAGCCGGCTCGAGATATATAGTAAAGAAGATGGACGTGTTCAACTCGCGCCGGGCCGACTATTCGCCCATGCTCTTCGGTGACGAATACGACCAACTGTACTTCACTTCTACGAGAAACGAGGCCGAAGGCGACGAACTTAGCGGCATAACGGGCACCAAAGCCGGCGACATATTTGTGTCGCAGAAGGACGACAAGGGCAAATGGGGCAAGCCGGAAGCCATTGTTTCAGGCCTCAACACTGAGTTTGACGAGGGCGCATGCTGCTTTACGCCGGACCAGAGTCAGATGTATCTCACACAATGCACTACCGACCCGAACTATCCGAGATATGCAACCATTGTAACATCTAACCGCTCTGACGCAGCATGGGGCAAGGCTTCGGCCCTCGAGATAACACGCGACACACTGTCGAGCTATGCCCATCCTGCCGTATCGCCCGACGGACAATGGCTCTACTTCACATCGGACATGCCGGGAGGAAAAGGAGGATACGACATATGGAGAGTGAGACTTACGAGCAACGGGCTTGGAGGCGTGGAAAATCTGGGCGAACCTGTCAACACGCCGGGCAACGAGATGTTCCCTACATTCAGGCCTAACGGCGACCTTTACTTCTCGTCTGACGGCCACAAAGGCCTCGGCGGACTCGACATATACATAGCCAAGGTGGACAAAAGGACAAAAAAATTTGTGCTTGAACACCCGGGATATCCGCTCAACTCGTATGGAGACGACTTCGGAATGACCTTCGAAGGTCCGCACAACCGCGGCTACTTCTCGTCGAACAGAGGCGACGGCAGAGGCTGGGACCACATATACAGCTTTGAGAAACCTGAGGTAATACAGACCGTGAAGGGATGGGTATACGAGATGGACGGCTACGAACTGCCCGATGCCCTGGTGTATATGATAGGCAGCGACGGCACCAACCTGAAGCTGAACGTGAAGGGCGACGGCTCTTTCACACAGGTGATAAACCCGAATGTTGACTACATGATGCTTGCCACATGCAAGGGCTTCCTCAACCATAAGGAAGAACTGAGGGTGAAACCGGTGACAGAATCAGAAGAATATGTGCTGCAGTTTCCGCTCGCCTCGATACGTGTGCCGGTGCTGATAGACAACATCTTCTACGACTTTGACAAGTATTCGCTGCGTCCGGAGTCGACCAAGGCGCTCGACGAACTTATCAAGCTGCTGAACGAAAACCCCAACGTTACCATAGAGCTGAGCGCACACTGCGACTATAAGGGCAGCGCGGAATATAACAAGACGCTGTCGCAGAAGAGAGCCGAGGCCGTGGTAAACTATCTGATAGAGCACGGAATAGCCAAAGACCGCCTGTCGCCGGTGGGCTACGGCAAGGAGAAGCCGAAGACAATACGCAAGAAGCTGACGGAGAAATATCCGTGGCTGAAGGAAGGCGACGTGCTGACAGAAGAGTTTATAAAGAAACTTGACAAGGACAAACAGGAGATATGCAACCAGCTGAACCGCCGCACCGAGTTCATAGTGCTGAGGATAACATACGGAATGTTTGACGAAAACGGCAACCTGAAGAACCCTCCAAAGGCTAAGGAACAGGATAACAGAGGCTCTGAAGACGACGGCTTCGTGATAGAAATGTAACGCAATAATCCCCGGAACTACACATACCGTTCCGGGGATTATTGTATCTGATAAAGCTATATGCGCCTTGACGGCAGGCACGGACAAATAATCCGCCATGCCGTCAAGGCGCAACATCATATCATGAAGCCGAAGATAAACGCCACGCACGCCGCTCACCGCTCGCGGATGGCAAAGCCTACGCCCCACAAAAGTATCAGCACCATTGCCACAGGCAACAGCAGATGAGGATTGTTGAGCTGCTCATGGCGGGCAAGGACATCTGAGAATATGCCGTCGAAGCACGACACAAGAACCGAGAAGCCCTTGTTTCTGAAGAAAATCAGCAGTCCTATAACAACACACACCGCTGTCCACAGACGGCTGATGCGCCGTGTGCGGTCGGGCAGACGGCGCATGACACGCCTTGAAAATCCGTCGTCGGGCACGTCAATGCGGTTTTCGCTGAAGAACTTTTTTACCAGAACATCGTCATTGTTATCTGTCATATCCATTATCCTTTAAATAATTTGCAAGTTTGTGTTTACTCCTTGAGAGATGCGACTTCACCGTACCCAGCGGCAGTGAGGTTATCTCTGATATCTTGTCGACGGACAGTCCGTCGATTATCTGCAGCGTCAGACAGAGCCTCTCGTCGTCTTTCAGCAGTTTCAGTGCCGAGTAGATGTCGATGCTCAGGCCCTTGTCAGCCTGCGCCACACTGCGGTCTGCCGGCACAGAGCTTACGTCGTCTGTCACCTTATGCGACCGCCTGTAGTCATAAAGCACATTGTAGGCTATGCGATAAAGCCACGTGGAAAAACCTGACAGCCCCCTGAAACGCCCTATGTTGGTATAGGCCTTGATGAAGGTGTCCTGCGCCAGGTCGTCGCTGAGCTGCGCATCGCCCAGCGTCTGGCTGAGGAAGAACCTCCTGACGGCCGCCTGGTATTTCACGACAAGCGCGTCGAACGCCTTCTTGTCGTGAAAAACGGCCACCCTCGTAACCAACGATATGTCATTAAGCTGTTTCACCTTCTACCCCGTAATATTACTTTTCCTTATCGCCGTCCGGCTCGTCTTTTATGTCGTCCATGAAGAAATCGCTTTCGTCAGTGCGCTTTCTGCGGCCTGTGGTGCGGGCAATGATACACTGACCGAGACCGTAGAAGAACACGAGCCAGCCTATGCCGGTGAGCGGATTGGCGCCGATGATGTAGAAGCAGACCACAAGACCGATGCCGAGGCAGCCGTTCTTTACGCCTTTCTTCCATAGAGCCTCATTGCTGAAGTCGTCTTTCTTCAGCAGATTATCGGGTATAGGGCGCCCGCTCTCCATGGCCTTCTCTGCCAGACGGTAGCGCTGGTTGCGGTTTTTCAGCACCAGATAGATGATGAGTGCGACAAAAAGGAACGGCGAAAGCACCACCAGGATGCACAGCAGCACAAAGGCAATGGCCACCAATACGCTGCCCAGGCCGCCCAAATCGGCCAGATATGCAATGAGCGTAAACGGGTCGGACACGTCGTCAAACTGCTTTACGCTTACTGCCTCGTCTTCGTCTGAGGCTGTTGTCTGAGCCGCACTTGTGTCGCGTGCTGCGCCCGTTGTGTCTGAATAGGCCACCACCTCGCCCGTGTCGGCAGCCGCCTGGCTGTTCACCACCTGCGGATTGTGCCTGTAGAGCGACTTCTGAGCCTGAACAGGAGCGGCCAGCGTGGCTGCCATGGCTAAAATGATAAATAACTTTTTCATATCTTAATTTTATTTTTTGTTCTATCCGTTAGACGTATGAAAGGGTGAAAAGGTTGCACGGAAAACAAGAAATTTTCAAAAAAATGCATTTTTATCTCATTTCTTCCGTCATGCAGGAATAACGCCACCGAACGCCTTCAATAAAACAGCCCGTGAACGGCGGTTTTGCAAAAGGTATGCTTTTACCTTCTAAAAGGCCACAAATTGCACGCTAAAAGGGCACCTTTTAGAAGGCAAAAGACGGTCTTTTGCAAACTCAGTGACTATCAACGGGTTACACAGCGCAAAACTCTGATATTTCAAAGCGCCGCAAGAGAGTCGCGCCATGGCACAAAAATGCGTTGCGGCACGGCACATACGCACGAAGGCATGCATATAAGAGCCGGCACAAAAAAATCAAGACACCTTTTTGGTTGCGCACATTAAAATTATTTGTAACTTTGCCTGCACTAATCACACTGCATATTTAAATGACACTGCCGGAAGATTTTATAAATTACACTAAAGCGCTTACAGGCAACGAGTTGTGGAGCATCATAAGCCGCGGACTGGCCGACGAGCCGCCCGTGAGCATAAGGCTCAATCCGTTTAAGTGTGCCTGCGGCTCACCTGCCGAAAGTCTTTCTGACGGAAAGGTTGGCTGGTGCGACAGCGGATATTATCTTAACTCACGGCCAAACTTCACGTTCGATCCCCTGCTCCATGCCGGACTGTATTATGTTCAGGAAGCATCGTCGATGTTTCTCGACCGTGTCATGAGGCTGTATGCGTCCGACGGACCGCTGACCATGCTCGACCTATGTGCCGCCCCGGGCGGAAAGTCGACCGTGGCGAGGGCAGCCCTGCCCGAAGGCAGCCTGCTGATAAGCAACGAGCCGATGAGGACGCGCGCGCAGATTCTGGCTGAAAACATGCAGAAATTCGGTCATGAGGACGTGATTGTTACCAACAACTATCCGTGCGACTTCGGCAAGAGCCGTCTTATGTTCGACGTAATTCTCACCGACGTGCCATGTTCGGGTGAGGGAATGTTCAGAAAAGACGACACGGCAATAAGCGAATGGAGCGTGCAGAACGTGGAGAAATGCTGGCGGCTACAGCGCGAGATTGTGAGCGACGTGTGGCAGTGCCTGAAGCCGGGCGGCCTGCTGATTTACTCAACATGCACGTTCAACACCAAAGAAGACGAAGAAAACATAAGATATATAACCGAAGAGCTGGGCGCAGAGCTGCTGCCCGTTGACATTGACGAAAGCTGGAAGATAACCGGCTCGCTGCTAAGCGGATTCGACAAACCTGTGTACCGCTTCCTGCCCGGACTTACTCGTGGCGAAGGAATATTCATGGCCGTGATGCGCAAAAACGGCGAACGCGACGCCAACGACACGCCGCGTAAGAACAAGAAGGCTAAAAAAGACAAGCTGCGCAACAGCAAGAAGGAGACGGCAAGCTGCAACCGCGACTGGATTAAGGACCCTGACAGATTCGACTTTGTAACCTCTGACAACATCACGGCAGCCATACCAAAGGCGTGGCGCGACGTGTATGACGCTGCTGCAAAGTCGCTTAAGATATTGTCGGCCGGAATAACCATCGGCGAAAGCAAGGGCAAGGACATCATTCCGGCACAGGCTCTCGCCCTGTCGAGGGCTCTCAACAAAGACACTTTTGCGCAGGCAGAACTCAACTACGCACAGGCCATGAGCTTTCTGCGCAAAGAGGCTGTAACCTTACCGGCCGACACGCCGCGCGGCTATGTGCTGGTAGAGTTCAACGGCGTGCCGCTCGGATTCGAAAAGAACATAGGCAACAGGGCAAACAACCTTTACCCGGCAGAATGGAAGGTAAAGAGCAGTCATGTGCCTGACGAATACAATGAAATAATCAGAACAAAATAAACAACGATGAAACAATATCTCGACCTGCTAAGACGCATCAAGACCGAAGGCGTTATGAAGCACGACCGCACAGGAACGGGCACCATAAGCATCTTCGGCAATCAGATGCGCTTTAATCTTGACGACGGTTTTCCGCTTCTTACGACCAAGAAACTGCATCTGAAGTCTATCATCTACGAGCTTCTGTGGTTCCTTAAGGGCGACACCAACGTTAAATATCTTCAGGAACACGGCGTAAGGATATGGAACGAATGGGCCGACGAGAACGGCGAACTCGGTCCGGTCTACGGCCATCAGTGGCGCTCATGGCCCGACCACAACGGCGGACACATAGACCAGATAAAGAACATCATCAACCAGATAAAGAACACTCCTGACTCAAGGCGCATAATTGTAAGCGCATGGAACGTGGCCGACATTGAGCAGATGCACCTGCCGCCGTGCCACTGTCTGTTCCAGTTTTACGTGGCAGAAGGCCGCCTGAGTCTTCAGCTTTATCAGCGCAGCGCCGACACATTCCTCGGCGTGCCGTTCAACATTGCATCCTACGCACTGCTTCTGATGATGGTTGCACAGGTGACGGGACTAAAGCCGGGCGAGTTTATCCACACCACCGGCGACACACACATATATCTTAACCATCTTGAGCAGGTTGACCTGCAGCTCACGCGCACCCCGCGCCCTCTGCCTGTAATGAAGCTCAACCCCGACGTAAAAGACCTCTTCGACTTCAAATACGAAGACTTCACTCTCGATAACTATAATCCCTGGCCGCATATTGCGGGAAAGGTGAGTGTATAAATTTCCGTAGTTAAAGTAGTTAAAGAAGTTACTGCTCACGTTGTTCGCCAAGTAGTTAAAGTCATTAGTCTTACCGGAAAAACATCCGACAACAAGAATATTGACAATAACAACAGCAGAATGCAGCAACAAAGGTAATGGCTTTAACTACTTTAACTACTATAACTACTTTAACTACTGAGATATCATGCAAATAACCATCATTGCCGCCGTGGCACAAAACCGGGCGATAGGAAAAGACAACAAACTGATTTACTGGCTGCCAAACGACCTTAAACGGTTTAAGGCCCTTACCACAGGACACACAATAATAATGGGACGAAAGACCTTTGAGTCGCTGCCGAAAGGGGCACTGCCCAACAGACGCAACATCGTCCTGAGCCGCAGCAAGCGCGACTTCGCCGGATGCGACTGCTACACATCGCTCGACGAAGCCCTGGCCAACTGCTCTGCCGACGAGGACATATATATAATAGGTGGGGCAAGCATCTACGAACAGGCCATAAAATGTGCCGACAGGTTGTGTCTTACGGAGATAGATGACACGCCGGAAGATGCCGACACATTCTTTCCTGAGTTTGACGGAGCGATAGTTGGTTTGCAGAACGTTGAAATCGGGGTCGATCAGCAGCAGGTAGGCGGCTACGTTGCGGAATATGCAGTCGTTGATCCGGTCGCTTGTTCGGATGTACCGGCGCTGGTAGCAGATACGGACGGCCAGGAGGACGCAAAACGCCGCCAGCACCCCTGTTCCTATTACGTATAACAACTGCATCCGATTATTCGGTTTTCGTTTCCGATCCCAAAGGTAGGTAAAATCCGGTGAAATAGGAGGGTAAATGATAAAAAAAGACATCCGGAATCGTCCGGATGTCTTTTTTTGTCGGTGGGGGATCTTTCTATTTGTTGATCTTGGCCCACGAGTCCTTGAGCGTTACCGTGCGGTTGAACACCAGATGACCGGGGGTCGAGTCGGTGTCGGGGCAGAAGTAGCCCACGCGCTCGAACTGTACGGCCTGGCCTACGGGGATGTCGCGCAGCGACGGCTCGAGGTAGCCTGTGATTTTGACCATTGATTCGGGATTGAGGTTGTCCTCCCAGGTCTGCCCTTCGTCCACGTCGTCGGGGTCCTCCTTCGTGAAGAGCGGGTTGAACAGCCGGATTTCGGCCTCCACGGCCTCCGCGGCCGACACCCAGTGGATGACGCCTTTCACGCGGCGGCCGTCGCTCGACGAACCTCCGCCCGACATCGGGTCGTAGGTGCAGCGCAGTTCGGTGATGTTGCCCCCCTCGTCCTTGACGACCTCCTCGCACTTGATGAGGTACGAATAGCGCAGGCGCACCTCGCCGCCCGGCGAGAGGCGGAAGAACTTCTTGGGCGGATTCTCCATGAAGTCGTCGCGCTCGATCCAGATCACCTTCGAGAAGGGAACCTGCCGCGTGCCGGCGGCTTCGTCCTCGGGGTTGTTGATCGCCGTGAACAGCTCGGTTTTGTCGTCCTCGTAGTTCGTGATGACCACCTTCAGCGGATTCAGCACGGCCATGCGGCGCTGGGCGACCCGGTTCAGGTCTTCGCGCACGCAGTATTCCAGCTTCCCGAGGTCGATCACGTTGTCGCGCTTGGCGACGCCCACCATCTCGGCGAAGTTGCGCACCGAGGCGGGCGTGTAGCCCTTGCGGCGCAGGGCGCAGATCGTCGGCATGCGGGGATCGTCCCAGCCCATCACGGCGCCCTCCTGCACGAGCTTCAACAGCTTGCGCTTCGACATCATCGTATAGGTGAGGTTCAGGCGCGCGAACTCGTACTGGTGCGAGGGGAAAATGTCGAGCGCCTGGATGAACCAGTCGTACAGCGGACGGTGCACGTCGAATTCCAGGGTGCAGATCGAGTGGGTGATCCGCTCGATCGAGTCGCTCTGGCCGTGGGCGTAGTCGTACATCGGGTAGATGCACCATTTGTCGCCCGTGCGGTGATGCTCGGCGTGGATGATGCGGTACATGATCGGGTCGCGGAACAGCATGTTCGGATGGGCCATGTCGATCTTGGCGCGCAGCACCTTGGCTCCGTCGGGGAACTCGCCGTTCTTCATTCTCGTGAACAAATCGAGGTTTTCCTCCACCGAACGGTCGCGCCACGGCGAGGGCGTTCCCGGCACGGACACCGTGCCGCGGTTTTCGCGGATCTCGTCCTGCGTCTGGTCGTCGACGTAGGCCAGCCCCTTCTTGATCAGTTCGACGGCCCATTCGTAGAGCTGGTCGAAATAGTCCGACGCATAACGCTCCAGCTCCCACTGGAAGCCGAGCCACTGGATGTCGCGCTTGATCGAGTCGACATACTCCACGTCCTCCTTGACGGGGTTCGTGTCGTCGAAGCGCAGGTTGCACTTGCCGCCGTATTTCTTCGCCAGTCCGAAGTTGATGCAGATGCTCTTGGCGTGGCCGATATGCAGGTAACCGTTCGGTTCGGGCGGGAAACGGGTCTGTATGCGCGTTTCGCCCCCGGCGATCGACTCTTCGATGATCTCTTCGAGGAAGTTCAGCGACTTCTCCCGTGTTTCGTTTGTTTCGCTTGCCATATTATTTTTTATGATTCTTGCTGTTGTAAACGGTTTTGAGCAGTTTCACCCCCACGACCAGCATTTGCTGGGTTCCCAGGGCCGTGCCGTCGTGGTGGGCGGCGAACTCCGCGCGGACCGAGACCGTGTCGTCGAAGAACGAGCGGCGGTAGGAGAGCGCCGTGCGGCTGTACACCTTCTGGTCGGTGCGGAAGAAACTCTCGGCGGGGTACAACTCGCGGCCGTAGGGGAGCGGTGTGCCGTCTTCGAGTTCATGTCCGTAGAAGAAGGGGTGGATGTTGTCCCCGACATAGAGGCGTTCGTCGAGCGACAGTCCCCAGCGGCTGATCCGGAAGGCGAACTCGCCCATGCAGGGCTTTTCCCACGAGTGGCCGAAACTGCGGTCGCGCTGGGCCGTGAGCAAAGCTCCCAGTTTGATGTCGAAATCGAAGAAGGCGTTGAACCGCACGCCGACGCAGGGGGTGAGCAGTTGCAGGTCGACGACGTTTTCGATCGGCGCGCCCTGCTGTCCCGCATAGTGGAACATCGAGTAGTTGAACCCATAGTAGAACGTGTCGAGGTAGTGGCGTCCGGCGAGCAGGATGCGGAACTTTTCGCGCGAGAGGGTGGAATACATGCCCTCCCAGTCGCAGACGAACTCGACATAGGAGTTCCTTTTTCCGTTGTACTGCGCCAGCACGCCGTTCATGCGGTTGTGGAAGAAGCGTTCCGACTCGGAGAAGAATGCCGTCGAATAGTCGTCGTCGTGCATCATGTCGCGCGTGAAGATACCGGCCGCGGCCGTCACCTTGGGCGTCTGGAACTGGTAGTAGAAGACGGGTTTGATCTCCGAAAGATAGGCCGATTCCTGGGTTCCGAAATTCTTGATCATGTCCGCGGCGATGACCAGCGTGTTTTTCTCGTCCCACCGGATGCCGACACGGGGCGTCAGCCGGGCCGCGAAGTCCGTGCCCGATTCGATGTCCAGTCCCGGCACGGCGAACTCGTTGCTGCCGAATTCCTTGTTGTCGAAATACATTTTGAAATCGGTTCCCAGCAGAATCTCCTGTGCGTGTCCTGCGGCGACGCATCCGGAAAGGGCGAGCAAGAGTAAAAGTTTTTTCATAGGTGTCAAC
>ENA-UPWM01001409-UPWM01001409.1-human-gut-metagenome-genome-assembly--contig:-NODE-1409-length-10614-cov-6.686723_pt1 | contig 10614 bp, 9 predicted proteins | sample MGYA00250051_ERZ773379 | MGnify/ENA primary metagenome ERZ773379 (study PRJEB29103, sample SAMN06112020) | human gut metagenome | biome: human gut; feature: ankylosing spondylitis patient; material...
CGCGTGATATGCTATTTAAGTTAGCCAAAGAAAATTGGGAAATCAATATGTTTTATCAAAAAATACTGGAATACTCTTTAATCGTATCCCAAATCAAAGCGGACTCATGGCGCTTCGAATCGGCACGTGAACGTTATAACCTCCTGCTCGAAACGCATCCGGAAATTATCAAACGAGCTCCATTGGCACATATCGCCTCTTACCTGCTGATGACGCCGGAAACACTAAGCCGGGTACGTTCCGGCGTCTTATAGTAAAAAACAACGCACAATGAAGACAAAACATATATGATAACAGAATATTCCGTTATCGGCTTTTGCGGTATTCTTTAGGAGACATACCGGTATAATGCTTAAAATATTTCCCGAAGAAAGACTGGTTTGCAAAATTGAGCCGGTCGGCAATCTCTTGTATATTCATACTCGAAGAATTCAGAAGCGCTTTTGCCTCCAGAATCACCAGCTCATCAATCCACTCCCCCACCGTTTTACCACTGACTTCTTTCACCACACCTGAGAGATGTTTCGGTGTCAGACACAACTGGTCGGCATAAAATTTCACACTACGTTCCGATTGATAAGATTCTATCAGAGATTCATAGAAACGCTCGAATATATACTCTTTCCGACTTTTATTCTTCACCGTAGCGGCGGCAGTCGGAGCATGGCTATTAAAGATATTGCAAAGTTCGAAGAAAAAACCTTGCATCAGTCCCATTACGACTTCTCTACGATACAAGTCCTCCTTATTCTTCAATCTTTTCCTGATAAAACTATAATATTCCCGGATAATATCCTGTTCATGCGGCGTAAGGTCAAAACAAGGATAATCTTTCAAATAAAAGAACAGAGAAAGTACATTCCCCACTTTAGGCAATGCTTCCAGCAAATTCTTTGATACCGCAAAGAAAATAGCCTTGAAATCAGGACTAAACCACCTATGCTCGATAATCTGATTCGGCAAAACAATCACCATTCGTCCCGGAACTATTTCATACTCGCGTAAACTAATATTAAATTTACTACCACCTCCCAAACAGAGGCCCACTGTAACTACCTCCAGCTTACTAGGTCCGCTATACAAGGAAACAACGCTCTCCATATCGAAGAGCGCTATATCATTGTCAACCACATCAATGCAGTCAGGATCTATATGCTTGGAATGAACTACCGAAGAAATACCTATTTTCGGAACACCTTGAATCTCCATACTCTCTCTCTTTTTTAGTGACAAATATACCAGCTATTAATCAGATATACAACCAAACAAAAAGATTATCTGACAAAATGAACAAAATTAGTTACTTATTGACTACACTGAATAAATACTCATAATCATGTTTGGCGGCAGGGACTGTCCACTCTTCAGGAATAAATTTCCACTGGTTCAACGCCTTCGGGTCCATTATCCCTTTCTTCTCGATATAATTCATCAGATAGAAGCGAAGGTCCTTGTCCGTAGAGAAAATAATACGGTCTTTCAATTTCTCCTGTGGAATCCCGGAGCCTTTAGTCAGTAACTCGCCACCACCGTTACCGCGATAAGAGTTCAGAGCCACCTTATATACCTTGTTCATAAGGAAAGGAGAGCCATCGGCCATACTGGCAATCGTCACCTTCTCTCCTTGTGGTTTGGTGACATCCACCGTATAAATAATGCCTGATGCCGAATCAAAGTTAAAACTGTAATTCTGGAAAGAGGCCCTGTCCTCCGCACCTTCGCGACGCTTCTCCTTGAACCAGAGCAAATGATCGTCCGGCGATTTCATCCGATTTGTCCACATATAATAAGACATTTCCAAAAAATCTTTAATTTCTTTTCCCGACAATGTCATCACGTAAAGCATATTCTCGTACTTATACAGGTTGAACATATCACTGACAGACACATCCCCTTCCTTTATTTCCGCATCAAATGAAAGCGGAGCAGCGAAAGAAACATCCGCCCCCGTAATATCAAGCTGCAACGTATGTATCAAATCAATGAAAGCAGAAGGACCGAAGAAAGAAGGATGAGTAGAGATACTTTCAGTAAATGTACCTATCTTTTTGGATACAAACCTCTTCACGGTCTCATACTGAGAAGCGAAATGTTTCATAAAGTCCTCGCTGACTCCATAATCTTTCGTTTCAGTAAGTCTCCCCCTGATATCTTTATCCACCAATTTCCCGTCTTTCAATTTCAGAGTGACATCCACATTAGAGAGCACCACCCCGTTGCTGGCCGGGTCAATAATCAAGACCGAATCTCCGACAATATTCACCACCTTCTTACATTCACGGGCATGATCATGCCCCATTAATACCATATCAAATCCCGGTACATTCTTCGCCACATTCAGAGATGCGTTCTCATTATATTTGCCGGACATTTTGAACGCTTCCTGCCCCGCATGGAACAAGCCAATCACTAAGTCCGGATTCTCTTTTTCACGAATAATCTTCATCCATTTACGAGCCGTCTCCTCCATATCGTCAAAATGCAATCCCTTCCACAAATTTTCGGAAAGCCATGCAGGAATAGCCGGGGTAATCATTCCCAAGATAACTATTTTCACACCGTCACGCCTCAGTACCTTGTACGGTGGCAGATACGTTTCTCCGGTAGACGTATCTATGATGTTCGCTCCCAATATAGGGAAATCACAAGTCCCGATCCAACGGTTGAACACACTGCGTCCGGTTTCCACATCATGATTACCCATATTGCCGGCATCATATTTCATATAGTTCATCATCTCCGCACAAAGATAAGGAGATACCGTATCTATATAATTATAGTAATAAGCTGTAGGTTGTCCCTGCAAGATATCGCCATTATCGAGTAAAATAAGATTCTCTTTATACTCCCGGCGCTCTTTCTGTACAAAAGAATAGATTCGCGCCAAGCTGCCTTTCCATTCCTGACGGGTTATAAAGTTATAAGGATAATAGTTGCCGTGCACATCACTTGTTTGTACAATCTTCAGCTTCACCACTTTTTCCTGCGCCGCAACGGACAGCACGAGGAAAAGAAGCCAAACATAAATCAATGTAAATCGTTTCATTCTTTTTCTATATTTAGCGGGTGAGAGAAAACAAACCGTGCCCCTCCTGTGTAATCAGGATCAATCCATATCTCTCCTTTCCATTTATACACAATCAATTTACAGATAGACAGTCCCAAACCTGTCCCCTGCGCATATTCATTCAGTTTTTCAAAACGCTCGAACACCAACGCCTGTTTCTCCTTCGGAATACCGCATCCCGTGTCCGTCACCGAAAAGACAGCCATTTGCGTCTCCTCATTCACCGAAAAATCCAACGTTATCTTTCCCTGTTTTGTAAACTTATCGGCATTGGACATCAAATTGATAATCACCTGCTGCATACGCTGCACGTCCGTCTCCATTCGGAAACTCTCGAAAGATGTATTGAATAGAAACTGATTATCCGACCGTCGCGAGAAACTGACAGAAGCCACCACCTGGTTGCATAACTGCACCACATCACACTCCTCCCAAGTCAGCGTCACCCGGTTCGCCTCCAGACGTGAAAGATCAAGAATATCGTTAATCAGGCGAAGTAACAAATCTGAGTTCGTCTTAATAATCTGATAATAGGACTGTTGTTCCTCCTCTGTGCTGCCGCCTACCGCCAGTACATCCGAAAAGCCGACAATAGAATTCAACGGCGTTCGTATCTCATGGCTCATATTAGCTAGAAAAGCACTTTTCAGACGATTCGATTCTTCCGCCCTATCCTTCGCTACACGCAGATCCTTCTCCGATTTCAACAATTCATCCCTCAAACGTTTCGTGCGGAAATAATAAAACAGCGAAATACATAATCCGAGCACCAATATCACAAACAGCGCACAAGCGGACCAAATCTGATACGTATACTGCTGATAGAAAGAAACCGGCTGATTAATAAGCTGCACATCAAAAGGCAAGACTTTCGGATTCAATCCCCATTCCTTCACCTTTCGGCTATCCAATACAGCCTTACAACCAATCACGGAAAGATGTTTCGCCGTATCTCCCGGCTGACTATCCATTCGTACAGATTCCTGTGCCATTTCCTTTCCCACTTTCCGATAGTCAGGAAGCACGCCGCCAATTGCCCAAGACCCCAAGCTCACCGAAGAAGGTGTAAAAGCCGGAATAGCGGGAGTCGCCTCCATCATGGCATAAGTGGCATTCCGCATGAAATACCCCTCATTCATATCCACACGCCAAGTCCCCACCATAATAACCGTATTTTCCGGCAAATGTCTCAACTCCTCCACAATCGTGTAGATAGTATGCTTACGCCCGTCCATAAGAATCAAATCCAAATCGGGGAACTTTTCCATTTCCTTCCGTACCAATGCCTGCATAGTCACACCGCCATACGTATTATCCGATATAAAAGCGATATGCTCCGTTTTTGGATAAAACGTCCGGAGCATACGTATATTCCCCTCTATGTCATACTGATTAATAAAGCCCGATTCGAGTTCCGGAATATCCATGTGGTCAGCAAAAATATCTACGGATTCGGGCATCCAGCTATCAAGATTCTTCACGGTATCCTTCGGTAATATTACGATATTACTACTCGCGAGGCTACACATGACCGGCACTTTTATCTGCATCGAATCCCTTTGTGACAAATAAGCCGCCCATGCTTCCTGACCCAATAAAATAATTTGTCCCGGATGCTTCTCTCCCTGGTATTTAGAAAGAATCTGCGTCATCATATCACTCCAGAGCGGAGCTTCCGAGAAACTTTTACAGTTCATGTTTTCAATGATAATGTCACGCTGCCCTCCCAGTTTGCCATATTCTTCCATATAATCGGAAATGGTGACCGAAGTCTGGTGCGCTGCCGGATTATAGGAGCAGATAATCAGAATGGGATTCTTATCTTTAGAGACAGCCCATGCCCCCATAGGCACGAACAGCCAAAGAATACAGACGAACAGGTATCCTACATATCTCGACATAATTGTGTTGTTTTAATCTGCGACCTTTTTTATTTTGCATGCAAATATAACAAAACTTGTCGGGTATAACAGATTTATATGTATTTTTGTCGCTCATTCATTTTCAAAAAACTGTTTATGGAATTATTTCACAAGATGATTTCCGGATCATTAGGCATACCGGAAAGACAAATCGCCAGCACCCTTCATCTTTTGGGTGAAGGTGCCACTATACCATTCATCAGCCGTTACCGTAAAGAAGCTACGGGTGGACTGGATGAAGTTCAAATAGAGCAGATCAAGGAGCGACACGATAAGCTGTGCGATATAGCCAAACGCAAGGAAACGATTCTCGGTACTATCACCGAACAAGGTAAACTGACCGCCGAGCTCGAGAAGCGCATCAACGACACCTGGAACCCTACGGAACTGGAAGATATCTATCTCCCCTACAAACCCAAACGGAAAACCCGTGCGGAAGCCGCCCGCCAAAAAGGACTCGAACCGCTTGCCACAATCCTCTTGCTACAACGGGAGAATAATCTTGCCGTCCGCGCCTCCTCCTTCGTCAAAGGTGACGTGAAAGACATAGACGATGCCCTAAAAGGTGCCCGTGACATCATCGCCGAACAAGTGAACGAAGACGAACATGCCCGCAACGCAGTGCGTAACCAGTTCGGACGACAGGCGGAGATCATCGCCAAAGTAGTGAAAGGCAAAGAGGATGAAGCTGCCAAATACCGGGATTACTTCGACTTCTCCGAGTCTCTGAAACGCTGCACCTCCCACCGTTTGCTGGCTATCCGCCGTGCAGAATCGGAAGGACTGCTGAAAGTCTCTATCACTCCGGATGATGAGACGTGTATCGAACGTTTGGAACGCCAATTCGTACGAGGCAATAACGAATGCAGCCATCAGGTAAGCGAAGCCACTGCCGATGCCTACAAACGTCTGCTCAAACCCTCCATTGAAACGGAATTTGCCGCCCAATCCAAAGAAAAAGCGGACGAAGAAGCCATACGCGTGTTCACGGAAAACCTCCGCCAGCTACTGCTTGCCGCTCCATTGGGACAGAAACGGGTGCTCGCAATTGATCCCGGATTCCGTACCGGATGCAAAGTAGTTTGCCTAGACGCACAAGGTAACCTGATACATAATGAAAATATCTATCCGCATCCCCCGGTCAACAAACCCGGCGAAGCCGCTTCCAAACTCCGCAAGATGATAGAAGCCTATCAGATAGAAGCAATCTCTATCGGCAACGGAACGGCCAGCCGCGAGACGGAAGACTTTATCAACCGTCAGACGTTTGACCGCCAAATTCCCGTATTCATGGTCAGTGAACAAGGAGCTTCTATCTATTCAGCTTCCAAGATCGCTCGCGATGAGTTTCCCGACTATGACGTTACAGTACGGGGAGCAGTCTCTATCGGCCGCCGTCTCATGGACCCATTGGCGGAACTGGTTAAAATCGATCCCAAATCTATCGGCGTAGGTCAATACCAACACGATGTGGACCAGACAAAGCTAAAGAAAGCACTCGACCAGACAGTAGAAAACTGTGTCAACCTCGTTGGTGTCAACCTGAACACAGCCAGTAGCCATTTGTTGACGTATATCTCCGGCCTGGGACCTCAACTGGCACAGAACATCGTAAACTATCGTGTAGAAAACGGAGCCTTCAACTCACGGAAAGAACTGATGAAAGTCCCACGCATGGGTGCCAAAGCCTTTGAGCAATGTGCCGGCTTTCTCCGTATCCCCGGAGCCAAAAATCCGTTGGACAACACTGCCGTACATCCGGAAAGCTACCACATCGTAGAGCAAATGGCCAAAGACCTGAAATGTACCGTCGACGAACTGATAGCTAACAAGGAACTCCGGCAGAAAATCAATATCTCCGACTATCTCACTCCCACCGTCGGACTGCCTACCTTACAGGACATCCTACAAGAACTCGACAAACCGGGACGTGACCCTCGTAAAACCATTAAGGTATTCGAATTTGATAAGAACGTACGTACGATCAACGACTTGCGCGAAGGAATGATACTTCCGGGCATTGTAGGCAACATCACTAATTTCGGTGCCTTCGTCGATATAGGTATCAAGGAGAATGGCCTTGTACACCTCTCCCAACTGGCCGAACGATATATTTCCGACCCTACGGAAATCGTATCCATTCACCAGCAAGTTATGGTCAAGATTATAAATGTGGATACCGACCGCAAACGAATCCAACTTAGCATGATTGGGGTACCGCAAGACTGATCGCCTCTCTCTTTTCCCCCCACCAAACAATCAGAATCGTCAATACAATCATAAGTACTGTGCAAATGAGCGAGCCTTCAAACCCGAAGGCTCCGCCATTCAGTACATTGTCCTCGGGCAGATGCAAAGTCAGCATAGAAGATATGAAATTGTTACCACTCACTTCGTAGCCCAACACCGGTCCCTGAATCCAGTTCCAGAAAAGATGAAGGGAGATAGGGAAACAAAGATTCTTTGTATACAAGTAAGAAGCTCCCAGCAGCATGCCAGCAAGTAGCAGATTGAGCATAGGCAAGAAATCTATTTCCGGATTGAAGATATGTAACAAGGCAAACAATGCTGATGATATAAATAGCGACAGGAATTTATTCATACGTGTATGAAGCAGTCGTCCGAGAATATAGCCGCGCATCAGAATCTCTTCAAACAACGCCACCAACAGAAAAAAGACCCACGAACCGAGCAAATTCACCGATTCAAACTTAAAACCGGTCACTTCTATTTCTCCCAAAAGCAGAGACAGTCCGAAGCCAACCAGATAAAACAGAACAGCTATCAGCAATCCGTACCACAATCCTCGCGCATGTCCTTTGACAGACAAGCCCAAGTCTGAGAACGGACGCCGTTCAAAACGAAGCATGATAACAGCAGAAGTCAAAGCGGCCAAAAACATACCCATCTCTTGCAGAATATACCCCACTATTCCGGGGTGACGGGCCTCCACTCCAAGAACCAATGAAAGGAATCCTTGTATCAATGCACTATACAACAACATAAACACAAAAAACACCACTATAAACAGCAAAATACACGCCCATATAGGAAGTCCCTTCAGTTCTTTTTTATCCACAATGTTTTCTGCCTCCATTTTTACAATTTGTTAATCCGGCTACAAAATTAGATATAAAACATAAAAAAACACTATCTCTTACCTATTTTTCCTATATTTGCCTGAACAAATCTGCAAAATTATGAAAATTAAACTACTATTGATTAGTTTCATATTGGCTGCCAATGCATTAGGAGCAGTCGCCCAAGTGAGCAAGACTTATTTTGTAAGTAAACCCGGAACGCTGATTTCCATGATGACGGAGGATGAGGCCAACAGTATCACCCACCTCACTTTGACCGGTAAAATAAATGCCGAGGACTTCAGACATCTGCGTGATGAATTTCCCAACCTGAAAGTATTGGACATTTCGAATGCAGACATCAAGATGTACACCGGGAAAGCCGGTACCTATCCCAACGGAAAACTTTGCGTTTATATGCCGAACTTCATCCCTACTTACGCTTTCTCGAACATCGTAGACGGAGTGACTAAAGGTAAAGCCACCCTGGAGAAAATAATTCTCTCCGAGAAAATCAAGAACATCGAAGACGCCGCCTTCAAAGGGTGCGAGAACCTGAAAATCTGCCAGATCCGGAAAAAGACAGCTCCTAACCTGTTGCCGGAGGCATTGGCGGACAGCATTACCGCTATTTTCGTTCCGCTGGGCAGCAGCGATGAATACCGTTATAAGAATAGGTGGGAAAAGTTTGCTTTCATAGAGGGAGAACCGGTAGAAACCACTTTGCAAGTGGGAGCAATGGGCAAACTGGAAGAAGAAATCCTGAAATCCGGTCTGCAACCCAGAGACATCAACTTCCTCACCATAGAAGGCAAACTGGACAACGCCGACTTCAAACTTATCCGCGACTATATGCCGAACCTTGTTTCAGTGGATATTTCCAGAACAAATGCAACAGCTATCCCTGACTTTACTTTCTCACAAAAAAAATATTTATTGAGAATGAAGTTACCTCATAATCTCAAATCGATCGGACAGCGTGTATTCAGTAACTGCGGACGTCTTTGCGGTACACTCGAACTTCCGGCCAGCGTGACCCCAGGCGATACACCACGTTGTCCAGGCGGCGCTCAATCAGGGTCAGCAGATTCTCGCCGGTCTTGCCCTGCATACGGGCAGCCTTCTCGTAATACATACGGAACTGCTTCTCCATGATGCCGTAGACAAACTTGACCTTCTGCTTCTCGGTCAGCTGCATGGCGTACTCAGACTGCTTCTTGCGCATCTGACCCTTGGGGTTGCGGTTGGTGTCCTTCTTGGCATAGCCCATGGCGGCGGGGGACAGGTTCAGAGCCTTGCACCGCTTGGCGATGGGCTGCATGTTTCTAGCCATCTGTCAAAAACCTCCTTCTCAGATCAGACGCGGCGGCGCTTCGGGGGACGGCAGCCGTTGTGGGGGACGGGGGTCACGTCCTTGATCATGGTGACCTCCAGGCCCACGGCCTGTAGCGCCCGGATGGCGGCCTCACGGCCGGCGCCGGGGCCCTTTACGAAGACCTCGACGGTCTTCAGGCCATACTCCATCGCAGCCTTGGCGGCCGTCTCAGCGGCAGTCTGCGCAGCGAAGGGGGTGGACTTACGGGAACCACGGAAACCCAGACCGCCGGAGCTGGCCCAGGACAGGGCGTTGCCCTGCGCGTCAGTGACGGTGACCATGGTGTTGTTGAAGGAAGAGCGGATATGCACCTGGCCCTTCTCGACATTCTTGCGCTCGCGGCGCTTGCGGACAACTTTCTTGCCCTTAGTGGTGTTAGCAGCAGCCATTGCTTATCCCTCCTTACTTCTTCTTGTTGGCGACGGTACGCTTGGGACCCTTGCGGGTACGGGCGTTGGTCTTGCTCCGCTGACCGCGGACGGGCAGGCCCTTGCGGTGGCGGATACCACGATAGCAGCCGATCTCGGTCAGCCGCTTGATGTCCATCGCCACGTTCCGGCGCAGGTCGCCCTCCACCGTATACTCGTGACCGATGATCTCGCGCAGCTTGGCCTCGTCCTCCTCGGACAGGTCCTTCACGCGAACGTCGGGGCTGATCCCAGCCTCGGCCAGGATCTTGTTGGCGCTGGTGCGCCCAATGCCGTAGATATAAGTGAGGCCGATCTCAATTCTCTTCTCTCTCGGCAGGTCAATACCGGCAATACGAGCCATTTATTACAGCACCTCCAATTAACCTTGTCTCTGCTTATGCTTGGGGTTTTCGCAAATTACCATGACTTTGCCCTTGCGCTTAATGACTTTGCACTTCTCGCACATGGGCTTCACGGACGGTCTTACTTTCATTGTTGAAACCTCCTGATGAATGCCTTACGGCCCCTCGTCGTCGCGGGCTCCGTATCCCTCGCTTCGGCCTTGCGGCCAAAGCTCGCTCACTGCGCCGCTCCTCCTCTTCAAATCGGACCCGCTTCGCTGGGCTCCGATTTGATCCTTTACGGGGGATTTGCGGGCTCCGTATCCCTCGCTTCGGCCTTGCGGCCAAGGCTCAGTCGCTGCGCCGCTCCTCCTCTTCAAATCAGACCCGCTTCGCTGGGCTCCGATTTGATCCTTTAC
>ENA-UPWM01001413-UPWM01001413.1-human-gut-metagenome-genome-assembly--contig:-NODE-1413-length-10594-cov-23.500713_pt1 | contig 10594 bp, 10 predicted proteins | sample MGYA00250051_ERZ773379 | MGnify/ENA primary metagenome ERZ773379 (study PRJEB29103, sample SAMN06112020) | human gut metagenome | biome: human gut; feature: ankylosing spondylitis patient; material...
ATCACGGCGATGCCGATCTCCACCGGGTTGCCCAGACAGTCGTTGATCTTCTGCCGGGAGTTGTTCAGGGTCATCATCTTCAGGGAGATCTTTTTGCTTACGCTGCTTGAGGCGAGCTGGCTGTTCTGGCCGCTGACGCTCAGCAGGGCGGCTGCGCCGCTCTCCTTGCTGGTCACGTCCCCGCTCTGGCTCAGCCGGGTGCCTGCGGCAGGGTTGACGGCGGCGCAGAAGGGGTTTACCCAGTAAAAGCCCTGTCCCTTCAGGGTGCCCACATAATCGCCAAAGAGGGTAAGTACCAGCGCCTCCTGGGGCTTGAGCACTTTCAGGCCGCAGAATAGAAAAATGCCTGCGATCCAATAGCCAATAGACAAAATCAGCAGCGGGATGCCCGGCAGCAGCCGGTCATCCTCCAGAAGCAGGACGCTGCAAACGAACAGGGCAATGGATGCCGCATAGCCCAGCAGGGTGAGCAGCAGTACCGCCATGCCGTTTTTGCGGGCGTTCAAAATTTTCTCTTCCATAACAGTTCCCTCCTTATGGGGCCGGAAGTGTTTCTTTTTGATACCAAAATCATATCACTTTGCCGTGCCGCTGTCAAGAGAGGGACGCAAAAAAAGAGCCCGCCTTACCGCGATATACGGCAGGGCGGGGTGCTTTGTTTATGGAGAAAAATGGAGAAATATCGTTTAGGAGGGAAGTTTTAACGCTTATACTTCGCGGCAGTCTGCAGACGCTGCATGGCTCGGTCCAGAGCGATCTTGGTCTGGTAATACTCGTGCATGCTCTGCTTATGCTGCAGGCGCTCTTCGGCTCGGATGCGGGCAGCCTCGGCACGGTTCTTGTCGATGTCCTCGGGACGCTCGGCGCTGTCCACCAGCAGAAGCACGAAGGTGGGCGTCACCTCAGCGATGCCGTCGCCGACCAGAATTTCGCGGGTCTCGCCGTCCACAGTGAACTTGAGCATCCCCATGTGGATAGCCACCAGCACCGGGCTGTGGCCGGCCTGAACACCGTAGACGCCGTCCTTCACGGGCAGCACCATGCTCTCGCAGCTGCCCTGATAGAACTCACCGCTGGAAGCCGTGATGTTGAGGATGAAGCTGTTCATCAGGCCTCACCGCCTTTTTCCTCCGCCAGCTTGTCCGCTGCCTTCTTGCGGGCGTCGTCGAGGGTGCCTACGTTGAAGAAGGCCCACTCGGGCAGGTCGTCGCACTTGCCGTCCACGATGGCGGCAAAGCCCTTGACCGTCTCGGCCAGCGGCACATATTTGCCGGGCAGGCCGGTGAAGTTCTCAGCCACCGAGAAGGGCTGGGACAGGAACTTCTGCAGTTTACGCGCACGGGTGACGGTGAGCTTGTCTTCCTCGCCCAGCTCGTCCATGCCCAGAATGGCGATGATGTCCTGCAGTTCCTGATAGCGCTGCAGCGTTGCCTGCACCTTGCGGGCCACGCGGTAGTGCTCCTCGCCCACGATGTCGGCTTCCAGAATGCGGGAGGTGGAAGCCAGCGGGTCCACAGCGGGATAGATGCCCTGCTCGACGATCTTACGGCTCAGGACGGTGGTTGCGTCCAGATGTGCAAACGTGGTAGCGGGGGCGGGGTCGGTCAGGTCGTCAGCGGGGACGTAGACGGCCTGCACCGAGGTGATGGAGCCGTCGCGGGTGGAGGTGATACGCTCCTGCAGAGCGCCCAGCTCGTTGGCCAGCGTAGGCTGATAGCCGACAGCCGAGGGCATACGGCCCATCAGAGCAGAGACCTCAGAGCCGGCCTGCACGAAACGGAAGATGTTGTCGATAAAAAGCAACACGTCCTTGTGGGTCTCCTCGCGGAAATACTCGGCCATGGTCAGGCCGGTCTCCGCCACCCGCATACGGGCTCCTGGGGGCTCGTTCATCTGGCCGAAGACCAGCGCGGTCTTGTTCAGGACGCCGGAGGCGTTCATCTCGCCCCAGAGGTCGCAGCCCTCACGGGAGCGCTCGCCGACACCGGTGAAGATGGAGTAGCCGCCGTGCTCGGTGGCCACGTTGTGGATAAGTTCCTGGATCAGGACGGTCTTGCCGACGCCTGCGCCGCCGAACAGACCGATCTTGCCGCCCTTGGCGTAGGGGGCCAGCAGGTCGATGACCTTGATGCCCGTTTCCAAAATCTCAGTAGCGGGCTTCTGCTCTGCAAAGCTGGGGGCCTTGCGGTGGATGGGCCAGTGCGGCACATCGTCCACAGAGCCCTTGCCGTCGATGGGGCGGCCCAGCGGGTCGAACATACGGCCCAGCGTGGCCTCGCCCACCGGGGCAGTCAGGCCGTGGCCGGTGGCGGTGACTTCCATACCCTTGCCCAGACCTTCGCTGGCCGAGAGCATGATGCAGCGCACCGTCGATTCGTTGACGTGCTGCGCCACCTCCATCGTGCGCTCGGTGCCTTCTGCGGTCACGGTCAGCGCTTCCTGCAGGGCAGGCAGTCGGCCTGCGGTGAACTGCACGTCCACCACAGGGCCGGCCACGCGAATAATTTTTCCCTGTATCATAGATTTGCCTCGTTTATTAGATGTGTCAACCTCTCAGTCTCGCATTCGCTCGACAGCTCCCCTACCGAGGGGAGCCTCTGGCGAAGAGATGAAGCTTTGCGGAATGCCAAAGCCTCTCCTCGATAGGAGAGGTGGCAGCGCGCAAGCGCTGACGGAGAGGTTATTCTTGTGATTTCACCGCAGACGCGCCGCCGATGATCTCGGTGATCTCCTGAGTGATGGAGCCCTGGCGGGTGCGGTTATATTCCAGCTGCAAGTCGCGTATCATATCGTTGGCGCTCTTGGTGGCCGAATCCATGGCGGTCATGCGGGCGCTCTGCTCTGCGCAGAAGCTCTCGGTCATGGCACCGAAGATCATGCCGTGCATATAAATAGGAGCGGTCTGCTCGAACACGGTCCATGCGTCCGGCACCAGCTCGACTTCGCCGCGGGGGTCGCCCAGACCCTTGGGGGCGGGCTGCAGATGCTCGCGGTCCAGCGGCAGCAGACGCACCATGACCGGCTCACTGGTGAGCGCGTTCTGGATCTTGGTGTAGATAAGATAGATCTCATCCAGTTTGCCCGACTTGAAGTCGTCGATGGCGTCCACCGTGATGTCACGGGCGCGCTGCAGCGACGGGGCAGTCGCGCCGTACTGGAACTCCCGCACCAGGCGGGGGTCTTTGCGGAGGGCGCGGTAGCCCACCTGACCGATGACATAGAAACGGTCGTTCCTGTCAGCCTTTTCCAGCAGGAGTTTCAGCACGTTCTGGTTGAAAGAGCCTGCCATGCCCTTGTCTGCCGTCAGTACCAGATAGGCGCGGCGGGGATCGCCGTCCTCTCTCTGCCGCTCGTGGAAGAACGGATGCACCGGCTCATCGGGCAGATGGGGGACGACACGGGAGATGGTGTCTCTCATGCGGGTGAAGTAGGGCAGGACGTTCTGGTAGTTCTTGCGTGCCTTGCGCAGCTTGGAGGAAGAGATCAGATACATCGCGTTCGTGATCTTGCGGGTATCCTGAATGCTCTCGATGCGCTCTTTCAGCAGCTTACTGGACGCCATGACTCTCGCCTCCCTCGTAGGCCTTCCATGCGTTCAGGATGGTGTCGGTCTGCTCGGGAGTGAGCTTGCCGGTGGCCGTGATGGCATCCATCGTGCCGGACACATCTGCATGGAACTGGCGAACAAAGGCAGCGGTGCGCGCCCGCTGCTCAGCGAGAGGCACTTCGTCCAGCATCCCGTGGGAAGCCAGCACAAGGATGACCACCTGCTCGGCGTCGGTCTTGGGCTGATAGAGCGGCTGCTTGAGCATCTCGGTCAGAGCCTTGCCGTGCTCGAGCTGATGGCGGGTCTCGGCGTCCAGATCGGAGCTGAACTGCGCGAAGGACTCCATGTCCTTGTACTGGGCCAGCTCGATACGCAGGTTGGCGTTGGCCTTCTTCATGGCCTTGGTCTGGGCTGCGCCGCCGACACGGGAGACGGACAGGCCCACGTTGACAGCCGGGCGGTTGCCGGCGTTGAACAGAGCGCTCTCGAGGAAGATCTGACCGTCGGTGATGGAGATGACGTTGGTGGGGATGTAAGCGGACACGTCGCCTGCCTGAGTCTCAACAATGGGCAGTGCGGTGATGGAGCCGCCGCCCAGTGCGTCGCTCATGCGGCAGGAGCGCTCCAGCAGACGGGAGTGCAGATAGAAGACGTCGCCGGGGTAAGCCTCACGGCCCGGAGAGCGGCGGAGCAGCAGGGAGATGGCACGGTATGCCACCGCGTGCTTGGAGAGGTCATCGTAGACGATGAGGACGCTCTTGCCCTGAGCCATGAAATATTCAGCCAGAGCCGTACCGGCGTAGGGTGCGATGTACTGCAGCGGGGCGCTGTCGGAAGCGGTAGCCGCCACGATGGTGGTATAGCTCATCGCGCCGTGCTTCTTCAGGTCTTCGGCCACGCGGGCGATGGAAGAAGCCTTCTGGCCGATGGCGACGTAGATGCAGAGCACACCGGTGTCCTTCTGGTTCAGGATGGCATCGGTGGCGATGGAGGTCTTGCCGGTCTGGCGGTCGCCGATGATCAGCTCACGCTGGCCGCGGCCAATGGGGAACATGGAGTCGATGGCGAGGATGCCGGTGTGGAGCGGCGTATCCACGCTCTGGCGCTCGAGGATGCCGGGGGCCTGCTTCTCGATGGGGTTGTAGCCCACAGCCTCGATGGGGCCTTTGCCGTCGATGGGCTCGCCCAGCGGGTCGATGACGCGGCCAAGGAAGCCGTCGCCCACCGGGATGCCGGCGCGCTTGCCGCTGCGGGTGACCATGGTGCCGACGCCGACGGTCTCAGCGCCGTCGAAGAGCATGATGCCCAGACGGCCCGGCTCGACGCTCTCCACCATGCCCTTGGCGCCATTCTCGAAGGTGACGATCTCGCCGTAGACGGCGCGGTCCATGCCTTCCACTTCCACGATGCCGTCGGCGGAGGAGATGACCACACCGCCCTCTTCGCTGGTGGCGGCGGGCTTGTAGTCCTCGATGCGGGTCTTGAGGGTGGCCAGAGAGGGCTTGTCGGCCATCATCTGGTCGATGGCGTGGCGGCCGGAGTTATCGAAGACGCGGTCGCCGATCTGCAGCACATAGCCGGAGAGGAGGCTGTCGTCCACCGTGACGTTCAGGATGACCTCGGTGGCGTCGTACAGCTTCGCGACCTCTTTCTTGATGCGCTCCAGGTCCTCCTCGCGGGGGGTGCGGGCGGCACGGAGGTCAGCTTTGACGATGCGGTTGGCCGAGAAGAACTCGGTGCTGAATTCACTTGCCATTTTCAGCCCCCGCTTTCTCCAACAGGTCGTCCAGCAGGCGGGCGTCGTCCTGCTCGTTCAGGCTGCGGGCCAGCAGCTTCTCGCACATGGCGCGGGCCAGTGCAGTGGTCTGGGCGTCAGCCTGACGCAGCTTGTGCTGGCGCTCGGCCTCGGCGGCAGCTTTGCCCTCGGCCAGGATGGCGTCGGCCTGCTTCTGGGCGTCAGCCAGCAGCTGCTGCTTGTCCTTTTCGGCCTGCTGCTCGTAGGCAGTGCGGCGGGCAACAGCCTCGGCGTCCACATTGCGCAGCTTTGCCTGCGCGTCGTTCAGGGCCGCAACGGCCTCCTGCCTGGAGGTCTCGGCGGCGTTCAGTGCGTCATCCACCTGCTTCTGGCGCTGTGCGATGATGTTCATGACAGGCTTGTACAGGAACTTGCGCAGCAGCAAAAACAGAACCAGAATGTTGACGACTGTATACAGAAGGTTCAGATTCAGAGTCAGCATTCGTCATGCCTCCGTTATCAACCCAGGAACAGGATGATGAGCAGAGCAACGACGAAGCCGAAAATTGCAGTACCTTCGGCCAGAGCTGCACCCAGCAGCAGGTTGGTCTGGATCTTACCGGAAGCTTCCGGCTGGCGGCTGATGGCCTCCGTTGCCTTGCCGGTGGCAATGCCGATGCCGATGCCGCCGCCGATACCAGTCAGCGCTGCGATACCAGCGCCCAGAGCTACGAGTCCGTTCATAATTATTTCTCCTTTTAATTTTTTAATCAATTTCCTCTTTGCCTCCCCTGATAGGGGAGGTGTCGCGCCGCAGGCGTGACGGAGAGGTTTACTCTTCTCCACCAATACTCTCTTTCATGAACAGCGAGGTGAGGAAGACAAAGACATAGGTCTGGATGAGACCATCGAACAAATCAAAGTACAGGCTGAAGATGGCCGGCACGAACACCGGGACCACCAGCTTGATGAGCTCCATGATGACGAAAGCGCCCAGCACGTTGCCGAACAGTCGCATACACAGGCTGGTGGGGCGGATGGCGATCTCGAGGATGTTCATGGGGGTCATGATGGGGGTGGGAGCGGCGAGGCTCTTGAGGAAGCCCTTGCCGCCCCGGGCATGGATGCCGGAATACTCGATGAGGCAGATGCTCATGAGCGCCAGCGCAGCGGTGACATTCAGATCCTTCGTGGGGGGCTTGATGCCGAACACGCCGATGAGGTTCGCACAGGCGATGTAGAGAGCCACCGTCATGAGGTAAGGCACATACCGTCTGCCCTGCTCGCCCAGCAGGCCCGTGAAGAAGCCGTCGATGGCGGTGACGACCATCTCAAGGATGGCCTGCCGCCTGGAGATGTGGTCCACCTTGAGGTTCCGGGTGAGCAGGATGGAGACGATGACCAGAAACAGCATGATGCCCCAGCTGACCACCACGGATTCCGGCACCTGCAGGCCGCCGAGGGAGATCATCTCCACATTCAGCTCCTCTTTCAGGGCCGCAGTCAATGCGTTCATCGCTTTGCCTCCTTTCTGAGCAGAGTCTTATCCTGAAGCGTAAAGGTATCGTTCGTTTTCACTCTATCTCCTTTCGTTTCTTTTATTAAAGCAGCTGTGCTAAAAATCAAAGAAGGTGCGTTTGTTTTTATGGAAACACACCCTCTTTCCGCGCTCAGCGCAGCCCTTTTGCGTCTGGTATCATAGCACGATTGGTGCCGTTTGATAAGACCTTTGGTCGATATTCTACTTTTTGTTATATCTTATTTCACACCTTGGCCGGGAACGTTGTGCATCTTGCTTAATAATTCGCAGTCAAACTGTCCATTTTGACCAAATTCTTCGTCATTCCTTAGTGGTTCGTTTCATTTTTGAGGTAAAACGAAACCCTTCCGGCAGAATTATACACTCCATGTATATCGGGTATATAAAATTCATATAGCTGTCAAGTGTGTGATAGATGAAATTTTCTTAATTAGAAGCTTATTTTTATTAAGTAATATTACCTGTTTATAATACAGGATACAGGCTCACCGGGCGTTCTGCTCACCGCGGCGGAAGATAGCACGGAAGATGAAGCGGGACAGCGGGCCGCAGTAGAACATCTGCCAGCACAGAGCCATCGGGAAATTGCAGCCGAACGTATGCACCCACGTACCGAAGCTGGGCTCCTTGAACAGCACCGTTGCCACAAGGCTCATGACAGGGCACATGATGCAGACGATCATCAGAGAGATGGCATAGGTGATGAACTGCGGCCGGTCGGTGGGGCGTATGAAGGTGAAGGCCAGCGCAGTCGCCAGCTTTTCCACCACGAAGAACTCCAGCACGAAGGCCACCGGCACCATAATGGGCATCTCATGCAGGGCCATGCCAAAGGTGGCGTTGGTCACGCCGCCGGTGGCGAGGGCGACATTGTAGACGATCATTCCATAGACCATGATAGCGGCCATAACGACAGTAAAGACGATTTTTTCAAGCAGAGTCTTAGGCATTTTTGATTTTCTCCTCATTTGTGTTGTGGGGTAAAGTCTTTCGGAACTTTCGCCGCACAAAAAAAGACAGACGAGGGCGGAACCTTCGTCTGTCTTTGCACGACTACCATTCATTGCCCGCTATGATAGCACAAACTCCCGCCCCGCGTAAGAGTTTTCTGCCGTTTTCTCCCGTTTTGCGCAAATCCTTCCACGAACGACCCGAAATTTTCGGGCAGTTTATCGCATTCCCGCCGTCCCGTCAATCACCCGGAACGAAGTTTGGCAGTTCTTGTGCAGAGGTTTTCCACAAAAGGCACTGCGGGCCGCTCAGACTGCATAGGGAAGCTGTTCCTGCCGTCTGTTTGTGCGAACAATACATTTTTTTGGTTGTTTCTTGAAAAATAATATCTATTTTATTGTGCATTCTGCGAATAGACAAACCGCGCCCGCGCGTGTATAATAAAGCCAGAAACCAGAGAAGTACAGCAGAAGCTCAAATGAGAGCTAACCCCGCTGACTTTAAGCAGAAAGGAGCGAAGACCGATGGTCGATATGGAACCCGCACAGTACGCACAGACTGTCGGGGTTCGCTGAGAAGCAAAATAGAGGCTCACCACAAACGGGATGTTTCCCCCGTATAAAAACACAACAACAAGAGCCGTTCTTGAGCATCAATAAAGCGAATAACAGAACAGTCTGTGAAATAAAATCCCTCGCGTTCAAATAGATCCGCCGAAGGTGATCCCAATGAAGAAAGCTTTTGTACGGAACGTCTTATTTGAATAACTCCAAAGGAGAAACTCCGATGTACTAAGTAATGACACTCCCTTCGCAAATCTAACTCGAAAGAATGTGGTAATATGAAATTCATCTCTGTGATTCGTATCCCGCACTCCAACAGTTAAGAAAAGGGTCATTCCAATGTACTAAGAAATTCATTCCCCTGCTGATCGTTCTTCACCGTTTCAAAGGAGAATCTTCTATGAAACGTCCGGTACAGACCGAAAAATGAAGAAATCGAGGTCAAGAGGCTATGACTCCGAAGAAGTAAGCATCCTGCCGACTGAGGGCTTGCAACCGCCTCGAGTCGGCAGGTTTTTTGTCTGATGTTTTCCAATGAAGCCTGCATCCTCCCGTTTTCCTGCCGGGAGGATGTGGGTTTTGTTTTGTCCCGGACATTTTGGCGCGGGGCGTGTAGATTTTCGAATCTATTTCGTGTATACTTTTGCTCAGAAAGCAGCACTTACAAGGAGGCATACCACTATGGCAAGCAATTTCGAGTTCTACTCCCCCACCCGGGTCATCTTCGGCAAAGGCACCGAACAGCGCGTGGGCGCGCTGGTGCGCGAATACGGCGGCACCCGTGTCCTCATCGTCTACGGCGGCAAGAGCGCCGTCCGCTCCGGTGTGCTGGACCGTGCCGAAAAATCTCTGGCCGAGGCTGGCATTTCCAGCTGGACGCTGGGCGGCGTCGTGCCGAACCCCCACCTCGACAAGGTCTACGAGGGCATCCGCATCGGCAAAGAGAACAGCATCGACTTCCTGCTGGCCGTGGGCGGCGGCAGCGTCATCGACACGGCCAAGGCCATCGCCTACGGCCTGGCCGAGCCGGAAAAGGACGTCTGGGAGCTGTACGAACACACCCGCACGGCCAGGAAGTGCCTGCCGGTGGCCAGCATCCTGACCATCGCGGCGGCGGGCAGCGAAACATCCAACAGCAGCGTCATCACCCGGGTGGACACCCACCAGAAGCGGGCCTACAACGACGACATCAGCCGCCCGAAGTTCGCCATCATGGACCCCGAGCTCACCAAGACCCTGCCCGACTATCAGACCGAGTCCGGCTGCGCCGACATCATGATGCACACCATGGAGCGCTATTTCACCAATGGCGGCAATATGGAGCTGACCGACGCGCTGGCCGAAGGCCTGCTGCGCACCGTGATGAAGAACGCGGTCATCCTCCACACCGACCCGGCCAACTACGAGGCCCGGGCCGAGGTGATGTGGGCGGGCAGCCTCTCCCACAACGGCCTCACCGGCTGCGGCATCGCCAGAGGCGACTTTATGTCCCACAAACTCGAGCACGAGATGGGCGGTATGTTCGACGTGACCCACGGCGCGGGCCTCGCCGCCCTCTGGCCCAGCTGGGCGCGGTACGTCTACAAGGACTGTCTGCCCCGCTTCGTCCGCTTTGCCCGGAACGTCATGGGCGTGACCGCCGACGGCACCGACGAAGAGATCGCCCTGAAAGGCATCGACGCCATGGTGGACTTCTACCACAGCGTCGGGATGCCCGCCAGCTTCCACGAGCTGGGCATCAACCCCACCGACGCGCAGATTGACGAGATGGCCCGCCGCTGCCTCGAGGCTTGCGGCTCCGCCCTCGGCTCGGCCAAAAAACTCAGCCTCGACGACATGATCGCCATCTACCGCGCCGCCAACCACTAAGAAACTTTTCCTCATCTCCGCCCGGCACAGAGTATTTTGCTTACTCTGTGCCGGGCATTTCGTTGTCTTTTGTGTGCTTCATCTCACTTTTTTTGGCAAAGAAGTGGAAAAGAGATGAGAAAAATACGAGCATTTGCCTGAACTCTCTTTCATTTTTGTATCCCAGCCAGTATAAGGACTACCAGTCCGACCCCGCTGAACTCGAAGTATAAACGAAGCGCACCCCTTCTCCACACAGAAGCAGAAGGGGTGCGCTTTTCTATATCCGCCGAAAGTTTTCAACAACACAAAACTTCATTCTCCTATCACAAATTTCCATCTTCCTTTTAGGAGGAGCTGTCTGCGAAGCAGACTGAGAGGGCTATCCATTCTTATAAAGAATAGATGTG
>ENA-UPWM01001420-UPWM01001420.1-human-gut-metagenome-genome-assembly--contig:-NODE-1420-length-10570-cov-5.532736_pt1 | contig 10570 bp, 7 predicted proteins | sample MGYA00250051_ERZ773379 | MGnify/ENA primary metagenome ERZ773379 (study PRJEB29103, sample SAMN06112020) | human gut metagenome | biome: human gut; feature: ankylosing spondylitis patient; material...
ATTTTATATTCCAAATTTTTTCGGAATTTTAAAAAAAGGAAATGGCTACGCGTCTTAATGGATCGTGGCGTTTTTGTAACCGTGTGTTCGGTGGGTCTGGGGAGCAGGCTCCAACAGCATGACTGTGATCAGAAGTGCGAGTTGTCTAATTGGGTGATTCTGTTAAATGTTGTTACCACACGATCGGCTCCTTGCCCACGGAGCGGAGGTATTCGTTGGCGCGCGAGAAGTGGCGGCAGCCGAAGAATCCCCGGTAGACCGACAGCGGCGAAGGGTGCACGGCTTTGAGGATCAGGTTGCGCTGCGGGTCGGCGATGGCGCCTTTCTTCTGGGCGTAGCTGCCCCAGAGCATGTAGACGATGCCCTCTTTGCGCTGGGCGATGGCGCGCACCACGGCGTCGGTGAAGGTCTCCCAGCCGCGGCCGGCGTGCGACGCGGCTTCGTGGGCGCGGACCGTGAGCACGGCGTTGAGCAGCAGCACTCCCTGTTCGGCCCAGCGGTCGAGGTTGCCCGTAGACGGTATGGGCGTGCCGGTGTCGTCGGAGACCTCCTTGAAGATGTTTTGCAGCGAGGGCGGGAAGGGAACTCCGTCCGCGACCGAGAAACAAAGCCCGTTGGCCTGTCCGGGACCGTGATAGGGGTCCTGGCCGATGACGACCACTTTCAGGCGGTCGAACGGGCATTTGTCGAAGGCGCGGAAGATGTTGCTGCCGCGCGGGAAAATGCGCCGCGAGGCGTATTCCTGCCGTACGAACTCCGTGAGCTGCGCGAAATAGGGTTTTTCGAACTCCGGGGCGAGGAGTTCCTTCCAGTCGGGGGCTATCTTTACATCCATGTTACGAGCGGTTAAAGTCGTGTAAATGTAGTAAAAAGTTCCCGGAATGCCGTGTTTTTGCGGCGGATTTCGGCGGGCAGGGCAAAAAACGGGCGGCATCCGCTGAACTTGGGGTGGACGCCGCCCGTCGCTGATGGTAAGAAGGGGGTTATTTTTGGGTTGCGCCATAGCCCACGACGAGGATTCCGTCGAGACTGCCTTGGGGTTTTTCAGGCCGTTCGGAGAGCTTGTCCCCGCTGCCTTGGAGGTAAAAATCGACGGGCAGCGTATATTTCACGCGCACCTTCTCTCCGCGCTGCTCGCCGGGCGTCCATGCTCCGGCGGGCGAGGAGGCGATCACGCGGCGGGCCTCGTCGGCAAGCAGTTTGTCGGGCGATTGCAATACCAGGATGTTGCTTACCGAACCCTCCTTTTCGATGGTGAACGTCACGACCACGCGGCCCTGAATGTTCCGTTCCACGGCCTCGGCGGGGTATTGGAGGTGCTCCTGCACCCACGCGCGGAAGTCGTTGAGGTCGCCGCCGCGGAACGAAGGCATCTTTTCGACGATCAGAAACGGCATGTCTTCCGTGGACGCGGAGGCGATTTTGACCGATCCGGGTTTCTCGTTGAAAACGGCTTCGTCAGCCGCCGGTTTGGCTGCGCCTTTGGTGGTGATCACGATCACGCCGTTTTTACCCCGCGAACCGTACACTGCGGTGGAGGACTGATTTTTGAGGACGCTGATCCGTTCGATCGTATTGGGGGCGATGTCGTCGATGCTCGTCCGCTCGACGCCGTCGACGATATAGAGCGGTTTGGCTTTCCGCTCCTTTTCGGCTCCTGCGGCGCTTTGAGGCGCGGGCGTTTTTTGGTCGCCGGGGGTTACGCTGACGGGGTCGAGCTTGTTGCTCTCGGTCTCCAAGGTGATTTCAAAACTCTCTGCGCCGGATTTGTCGGAGACGCGGACTTTCCGGGTCTGGCAGCCGACGTAGGAGATGACAAGTTCATTGCCGGGAGCCGCTGAAATCTGCGCCGTGCCCTCCTTGCCGGTCACGGTTCCGACGTTCGATCTGCTGATCAGTACGATTGCGCCCGGAAGCGGCTGGCCGTTCTGGAAGACGGTTACGGAGACTTTTTTCTTCGTTGCGTCCTGGGACGCCGTTTCGTCGGCCGGGGCCTTTTCGGTTTCTGCAATCCGGACCTCGGCGGCGCGCGTGGTCAGCGAGAAAGCGCACAGGAGTCCTATCACGGCGGGAAGCGTTCCCGCCAGCCGCAGCAGGGAGTGCCTGCCGGAAGTTTTCGTTGTCATCATTTTAAAGCGTTTTTTGGTTAAGGAATCCCGCAGCCCGTTGGCTATTTCCGGACTATAACCGAAAAGCTGCTTGAAGATCGTTTGCATGTATTCGGCCCTGTCGTAGCCGCTCGTGAGCACGTCGCTGTCGGCCTCGAATTCCTCGGCCTCGGTCAGCCGCCGTGCGGCTATCCATACGAAGGGGTTCCACCACAGGGCGGCTTTCATGGTTTCCATGACGATCCGCTCGAGGGAGTGGCGGTGGGCTATGTGGCTCGATTCGTGGGCCAGGATCGCCCCCATTTCCGCGGCGGGGGTTGCGGCCCATATGTAGATTGTGCGGAAGAACGAGAACGAAGCGATCTCCTGCTGCGTGCGCACGATCCTGTATTTGCCCGTGCGGGTGACCTCCGCGCCGCGCCGCAGGCGCCGGATACGGAATATCTGCCACAACATGATGCCGAGGATCAGGGTTGCGCCTGCCAGGTAAAGCCCCAGGCACAGATGCCCGGGCGTGATGGCGTGCGCCTCGGCGTCGGGCAGCACTTCGGCCGTCCAGTCAGCGAGGTCGGGCGCAGTTACGGTCGGGGTCGCCACGATGACCTGCCCCGGCCATACGGGGATGCGTAGCAGGGGGATCAGTGCGGCTGCGGCCGTCGAGGCAAGCAGGTACAGGCGGCACCAGCGGAATTTCACCCTGCGGTCGAGCAGGATGGTGTAGGCCGCTAACAGCACGCCGCTGCATGCGAGGACTTCGAGGGCATATATGGCCAGCGTTTTCATGGTCGTAAGGGCTTGGGGCGGAGCGGGCGATTATTTGCGGGCGTTCTGCATGATTTGGAGAATCTCCTCCATCTCCGTGACCGAGATGTCCTCATGGCGCGAGAAGAACGAAACCATCTGTGCCAGCGAGCCGTCGAAATAGGACGACAGTACCGACGACATGACCCCGCGTGCGTACTCTTCGCGGCTTACGGCCGGATAGTAGCGGTGGCTTTTGCCCTCGGGCGTGTGGTTGACGAAACCTTTGTTTTCGAGGATTTTGAGGAAGGTTGCGACCGTGGTGTATTTCGGGCGGGGTTCTTTTGTCTGGGCGATGATTTCGTTGACCACCACATCGCCCAGCCTCCAGAGTATCTGCATGATCTCCTCTTCGCCGCGTGTGAGTTCCGTTAATTTCTTATCCATATCAAAAAAGCGCTTTTTTAGTTCCTGTTGCAAGTTTACTACTAAATTTTTAGATATGCAAATTTTCCTTCTAAAAAATTAGTAGAATGGTGCGGGAGGGGATCGTACCTATGTTTATAAGATAAGCATTTGATTGCGGAGTATGCAGCACTGGGTCGGGACGAGGCGTCGGGAGAGCCGAGGCGGGCGGAGAAAGGGGCGGAGATAGGGATGGGGCAGGCCTGATCCGGGGCGTCGCAGGGAGGTGGCTGCGAAGGTAAGGGCGAAATAGACACCGGAGGCAGGACGGAGGAGCAGGCCGTGACCGTATGTCGGCATGGCGGATGGGGCTGCTGGATCCGCAGGTGCGGGCCCTGCCGAATGGCGGGAGGGCGTGATCGGGAGTCGCGGGAACTCGGAAGCCTGGAGGCTACCGGGAAGAGGAGCGGCGGGTTGCGGTAACCGGGGCTCGGATATGGAAATCCCCGCAGAAGGGGGGGATGCGGGGATCGGGTAAATGGCTCTACCCGGGCAAAACTACGGGGTGCGTAACCAGCTCCGGGCATGGGGTAGATCGGGCAAATGACTCTATGCGGCAAAAAATGCGGGGTGCGTAAAGAGTCCCGGGTATGGGGTGAGGTGTCGAACCTTATCTATTCCTTACAGGCGATGCGGCTACAACCACCCTTCTCTGTTCGGCGTGCTAACCCAGCCGTGCCTCTTCGTTGTCCTTCTCCGCCTTCTCGTCCTCTTCCCAGTCGAACCACGGGAATTTATGGCGCCCGGCGAGCGAAAAACGGGTGTAGGTGATCGGAAGCCCCATTTCGAGGAATCGTTTTTCATAGGCGGTCTTAACCGACAGCACCTCGTCGGCGTAGCCCGTGCCGTAGATGTCGGCGTTCGAGACTTCGCACGGCAGGCCGTAGCGGCGCACCACCTCGTTCGTATAGCCGAAAAGATGTTTCGAATCGGTCTTGAGGTTGATCCATCCGCCCGGGGACAGTATGTGGGCGTAATATCCGAGGAAAAGCGGCGAGGTGAGGCGTTTCTTCGCCCGGCGGCTCTTGAGTTGCGGGTCGGGGAAGGTGATCCATATCTCGTCGACCTCGCCCTCGGCGAACAGGCCGTTGATAAACTCGATGCGCGTGCGCAGGAACCCCACGTTGGGCATCTTGCGGTCGGTGGCGGTTTTGGCGCCCCGCCACATGCGTGCACCCTTGATGTCGATGCCGATGAAATTGCGCGACGGGTTGCGCTCGGCCAGCGCTACGGTATATTCGCCCTTGCCGCAGCCCAATTCGAGTACGATCGGGTTGTCGTTATGGAAAAAGTCGCTGCGCCAATGCCCTTTGAGCGGGTGGTCGCAACGGAATACCTCGTCGAATTCGGGTTGTATGAAACAGTCGAAAGTCAGGTTCTCGCGGAACTTGCGGAGCTTGTCCTTGCCCATTGTTGTCTCTTATTCGCTTTTTACGATATTTATGCCGACGGCCTCGATGCCCTTCACCGGGCGGCCGGGTGTGACGGTTATGCAGTAGTCGCCCGTGCGGGCGAAACGGATGCGGCGGCGATAGGGGAGGTCGGCCTCGCGCGACAGGGCGGCCGGAGTGTGCGCGGCCGGGAGTGCGAGCCGGAAAGCCTCTTCGTGCCGGAGCGAATCGGGTGTGACGACTGCTATGCGTACCGTCAGCGTGTCTTCATCCATGCGGTCGTCGTAGCGCAGGAACAAATCCATGTCACGCAGCGTCGTCGTATCGGTGTTGGTGAAGACGATGGCGGCGGGTGCGTCCCAGCCCGAGGCATTCACATCGGTCACCGCGGCTCCGTGGGGTGACACGCAGCCTGCGGCAAAGGCCGCGGTGGAAAGGAGTACTGCCCGACGGACTTTCCGGAATGCGCTGCCCGTCCGATCCCGGTATGCGGCTGTGCCGGACGCTGCCCTGCCCGACCTCGGCGTATGGAACCACGTTGTGCCGGGTTGTGTCGTACAGGGCTGCATTGCGCCGGCCTGCGTGGCAGTGCTACCCGGAATGCCGGCCGTCTGCCGAAGCGTTCCGGCTGCTGCGCGACGTGCCGCTATGTCACGTGCCCGTATCACCGTCTATTCGTTTGAACCCCCGTTGCTTCCGCTGCCGTTGTCGCTGCTCCCTTCGCGGCGTTCGCCTCCCGGACGGCGGCGGTTGCGGTTGTTGCGCCTGTTGCCACCTTCGCGGCGTTCCCCGCCGTTTGTATTGCCCTCTGCGCCGTTGTTGCCTCCGTTGTTGCCGTTGCCATTGTTGCGGGGAGCTGCCTCATTGCGGTTCCCGTTGCGGCGGTCACCGCCGTTGCGGCCCTCCCCGTTGTTCCGGTTCTCGTTGCTGCGGCCTTCCCCGTTACGGTTCTCCCCGTTGCGGGAACGGTCGCTGCGCCGCTGGCGGCGTTCGGGGCGCTCCTGCTGGGGCTGCTGCCCCGGCTGAGCCTGGCGGCGCTCCTGTCCTGTTTCCTGGGAAGGCTGTCCGTTCTGCCCCTCCTGTCCGTTCTGTTTGCCCCGGTTGCGGCCGCGCTTGTTGCGCCGTTTGGCCGAGTCGAAACGGGTGATGCTGTCCTCTTCGGAGCGGTAGGTCGGCTCCTCGGCTATCGGGCGGATGTCGTCGGCGTGCTGCAGCTGGTCGACCTTCTTGCCTGCACGGTTCAGTGCCATGATTTCGCGCACGCGCGACACGGGCAGCGTGGTGACATTGACCATCGCATCCTTGCTCGACGAGAAGGTCATCGTACCGGCGAGGATGTCGCTCTTGACGAGGAAATATTCGCCGTCGATGGCCTGCAACGGCTCACGCAGGCGCGGGAACTCCTTGCGGGCGTCGACATAGGTGTCGTATTCGTACATCATGCAGCATTTGAGCTTCGAGCACTGTCCGGCCAGTTTCTGGGGATTGAGCGAAATCTCCTGTGCACGGGCGGCACCCGTCGTGACGCTCGAGAAGCTCGACATCCACGATGCGCAGCACAGCTCGCGCCCGCAGGCACCCAGCCCGCCGATGCGCCCGGCTTCCTGGCGTGCGCCGATCTGCTTCATTTCGATGCGGATGTGGAACCGCTCGGCGAAGACCTTGATCAGTTCGCGAAAATCGACACGCTCGTCGGCGATATAGTAGAAAATAGCCTTGATCTTGTCCCCCTGGTATTCCACGTCGCCGATCTTCATGTTGAGTCCCATGTCGGCGGCGATCTGGCGCGATGCGATCATCGTTTCATGTTCGAGGGCGATGGCCTCCTGCCATTTCTCGATGTCGTAGGGCTTGGCCTTGCGGTAAACTTTCTTGAACTCGCCGTTGTAGGGGTTGAATCCCGTGCGGCGCATCTGGCGTGCTACCAGGTCGCCCGTGAGCGAAACGACGCCGATGTCGTGTCCGGGCGATGCCTCGACCGCCACGATGTCGCCCCGCTTGAGCTGCAGGTTGTTGGCGTTCTGGTAGAACGAGCGGCGCGTGTTCTTGAACCGCACCTCCACGATGTCGGTTGGGATATTCTCGGGGTACTCCTCGAGCCACGCCGTTTCGTGAAGCTTGAAACACCCGTCGCAGAGCTTCGCCTCGCACTCTGCGCCGCAATCGCAGAAACTGCATCCGCGGCCTATTTCGGGTTTACACTTTTTCGTATATTGTTTTTCGGTGTCCATTTGTGGGCATAATTTGCGTAAAGATACGAAATTTTTTTTATCCGGCGGCCACTCTGCCTAAATCGTTGTCTCAATTGCCCAGGCGGAGCTTGCGGACGCTGCGCCGGATGCGGACGATCATCATCACGGCCGCGGCCGACAAGCCGAACGAGAAGCCGAGGAAAAGCCCCGTCGGACCCATGCCGAGCGTGAAGCCGAACAGGTAACCCACCGGCAGGTTCAGCAGCCAGTAAGATACGAAGGCGATCGGCATGATGATTTTCACGTCCTGTATGCCGCGCAGGATGCCTACCGAGACATTCTGGATGCCGTCCGAAAGCTGGTAGAGCGCCGCGAAGACCAGCAGTTGCGAAGCGATGGCGATCACCTCGGGGTTGGTCGAGAAGAACGTCGGGATGATGTTGCGCATGGTGATGAAGACCAGCGCTGCAAAAGCGTTCCAGGCGAGCACCAGGTGGTACGACGCCTTGGCCGCCAGCGACAGCTCCCCGATGTTGCGGGCGCCGTAGCAGTGCGACACGCGGATGGTGGTGGCCGCACCGATCGACATGACGATCATGAAGGCGCAGTTGCCGATCGTAACGGCGATCTGGTTGGCGCTCATGGTCTCCTTGCCGAACCAGCCCATCATGATGCCAGTGCCGACGAACGCCGAGGCTTCGAGGAACATCTGCATCGAGATCGGGAGCCCCATGTGCAGCAGGTTTTTCACCGTGGCCCACGAATAGTTGCGGGGCGAGAACCCGTCGAGGTAGCCGCGGTATTTGTGGCGGTTGTAGAAGTAGCCGATCATCAGGATCGGGGCGATGATGCGCGAGAGCAGCGTACCCAGCCCGGCACCCTCGGCACCCATTTCGGGGAGCCCGAAGCGACCGTAACAGAACACCGCGTTGAAGCCGATGTTGGCCATGTTGGCGATGATCGTCACGACCATCTCGACCTTGGTGTTGCCCACGCCTTCGAGAAATTGCTTGAATGCGAAGAAGAGCATGACGAACGGCATGCTGAATACCAGCATCTTGTAGTAGGGGATGGCCATGTCGACGACCTCGACCGGCTGGCCGAGGTCGTACATGAGCGGGATGACCGCATATTGTACGGCGGCCATCGCGAACCCGAGCAGCGTGTAGAACAGGATGCCGTTTTGCAGCAGCCCGGCCGACTTCTCGCGGTCGCCCTGCGCGTAGAGTTCGCCCACGAGGGGCGTCATGCCCAGCGCGATGCCGATGGCGGCGATGAAAAGGATGAAGAACACCGCCCCGCCGAACGATACGGCGGCCAGCGGCACGGGATCGTCGCCGCCGTAGCGGCCGACCATCAGGTTGTCGGCCACCTGCGTGAGGATTTGTCCCAATTGCGTCAGTACGACGGGCAGGGCCAGCCGCAGGTTGGATTTGTACTGGTCTTTGTATTTCGAGAAACTGTACATCGGTTTTCCGGATTAGGGTGCAAAGATAGCCATTTATGTCCGGATTGCAATCCTCGGGCTGTCCCGGGATGAAAAATCCGCCCGTTTCTGGGCGGATTCCATGCCGGAGGTCAGTACGGGAGCGTGATTTCGATGCAGCAGCCCGCGCGGTAGTCGGGGCATACGCGGATTGCACCCCCGAGCCGGGTGACGATCAGGCGGCAGAGGTACAGGCCGATGCCCGACCCGGGTTTGAACGAATCTACCTTGGTGAAACGGTCGAATACCCATTCCTGCTTGTCCGGGGCGATGCCTATGCCGGTGTCGGTTACGCGGATGCGGAGTTTGCGGGTGCGGTCGTCCTTGTCGCAGCAGACCGTGACGGAACCCGCAGCGGTGAATTTGGCGGCGTTCTGCAACAGGTTGTCGATCACGCGCGTCATGTAGGTTTCATTGGTCGGGATGACGCAAGTGCCGCGACCCCCCCCCTTGAGGACGTACTCTACCGACGGGTTTTGGGAAAGTTCGCGCTGGATTTGCAGCCGCTCGGCGCACAGCAGGCCGAGATCGGTTTCGGCGAGCGGCAGGGGCTCTTCGGAGCTGACGAGCCGCGACAGTTCGAGCATGTTCTCCAGCAGGGTGGTCAGCGCGGTCGTGCTGGCCCATATCTGTTCGCGGAATTCGCGCCGCGTATCGTGGTCGTGGTCGCCTTCGAGCAGTAGATCCGAAAACCCGTTGATGGCGTTGAGCGGCGTGCGGATTTCGTGACACATCGAGTTGATGAAGGCCGTTTTCATCTTTTCGCTCTCCATGGCGCGGCGGCTTTGGCGGGTTATCTCTTCGTTGGCATCGGTCAGTTGCCGCCTTATCTGCTTCAGCTGCCGAACCATGACGTACTGGTAGACGCTCCAGCCGATGAGCAGCAGCACCAGAATGCCGCCCGCAAGCAGGGCGATGAATCGTATGCGGCCGGTCAGCCGGGACTTTTCGAATTCCAGCCTGCCCACCTCGAACAAGGTCTGCATTTCGGCAAGACTGCTCTGCGCCTCTTCTACCCGCTCGTTGAAGCGGATGTTATTGGTTGTCCGCACCGCTTTGAGGGCGTTTTTATAATCGCCCATTTTTTCGTACAGATAGGATTGGGTGGCATAGATAGGGGCTAAGTCCGCTTTTATGCCTTTGCTTTTGTAGGCGGTTATGGTCGAGTCGATGTAAGCCACGGCCCGTTCGTAATCCCCCGTACACTGATAATACCGGGCGCTGGTGCTGTATATTTCCGCCATGTCGCCTCTGGCGCGGGCCAGCCCGATACATTTTTGGTAATACTCGTTCAGCTTATCTCGGGAGATCAGGTCGCGCAGGTATACCATTTTGGCATAGGCGCGCATCATGTAGCCCGTCGTGTCGCGGTGGGGCCGCTCGAAGCGGTCGTCCATCGCCAGCCATTTGCGGTGCAGGTCGATACATTGTCCGATCTGCTCTTCGGCGCGCTTGTCCTTGCAGAGCATATAGAGATCGGAAAGTTCGTCGTGGCAAATCTTTTCCAGGTGGAGACGCTCTTCGAGCGGGTATTTCCTGAGGTTTTCCAGCGCTCGCTCCACATAGGGGATCGCCTTGGCGATGTTGTCGTAGGCTTCGGTCGTGACCGACGAAAAGTCGATGGCCAGGCCTGTCAGGAATTCCCATTCGATGCGCTCCTCGGGCGTGAGCCGATCGTAGTTTTTGCCTTTGAGTTCTTCCAGCGCACGCGTTACCGTTTCGATCGAATTGTTGTCGTTCATCTGTTTCCAGAGGTAGTAGGCGTAAAGCGACGAACGGAACAGGGCGTGGCGGGAACCCGGGAGAATGCTGTCCGAGAGGGCGATGTATTTCTCGGCTCGCCGGGTGTCGCGGTCGGCGAATTTACGAACCAGAAAGTCCAGCGCATCTTTGCATCCGTAGGTATCCCCGGCCTTGTGCGCTTCGGCGAGTGCCGCTTCCCAATAGGGTGCGGCCAGTTCGAGGCTGTCGCCGCTCAGATCGGCCAGTTGGACGTATATTCGTCCCCGGTCGGCGGCATCGGGTGTTTTCGGTAAGAGCGTAAGCAGACTGTCGGTTTGTGCCGGCTTGGGGGGCGCCGATATTGCAGCGTACGGAAACAAGGACATAATTAGCCCTGACGCAAGGGCTTTCAGGAGAATATGATGCATGTCGGTGTCGTGAAACAATATTAAATTCGGACAAATT
>ENA-UPWM01001423-UPWM01001423.1-human-gut-metagenome-genome-assembly--contig:-NODE-1423-length-10550-cov-3.756803_pt1 | contig 10550 bp, 9 predicted proteins | sample MGYA00250051_ERZ773379 | MGnify/ENA primary metagenome ERZ773379 (study PRJEB29103, sample SAMN06112020) | human gut metagenome | biome: human gut; feature: ankylosing spondylitis patient; material...
TCTGCTATCATGCCTTTCTTTTCCATATTCTGGGCAATGTAGCCTTCGTGGATGGTTGGCTGTTCAGTGATTCCCTGAGCTGCAAAACTGCGGTGATCAATGGCGGCATTTATCTGATTAAGGGCAAGCATTTTATTTACGGCATCTGCCCAGTTTGCTCTCCAGAGGCAGAGCTGTTCCTCACTGTTCCATTGTTCGGAAATCGGGTTTTGTTCATATCTTGCAAAAGTGAACATGATAAATGTTTGTTTTGAGGGTGAAAGCAACAAAGAAAACGGCCGTGTACATGAACTCATGTACACGGCCGGCGTGTCGCATCCCGCTGCGACTGCGGCATCGAGATGATACCTGCAGAGGCGTGGTTGATCAGGGGCCCAATGAACGTGGCCCGAGGTTAGTTTCAGTCTGATAGTTCGTAGCCGTTGGCGTCTTTATGCCACGGTGAGCCGGGCTTGCTGCACAGAATGATGATGCCTTCAACAAAGCCCCAGATGGCGGCTGCGATTGGGCCAAGTCCGAGCAGAATCCAGCCGACAAGCGTCAGCAGCAGCTGGGCCACGGCCTTGCCGGTGTTGCCGAGATAGAAGTTGTGCACACCAAGTCCGCCGAGGAAGATGCCCAACAGGCCGGCAGCCAGCTTGGACTTGGACGATTGCCCCACCGGGGCGGCGGCATACGGAGCGGCGGTGTATTGCGGCTGCGCGTAGGCGTTCGGCTGCTGGTAAGCCTGTCCATAACCGGGCTGCTGGCCGTAGCCCGCTGCGGGCTGTGCGGGCTGGCCGTACTGCGGCTGGCCGTACTGCGGCGGGCCGTACTGAGGCCGAGCGTATGCGCCGGCGGGCTGGCCGTATTGCGGTTGCTGCTGGCCGTAGCTTCCGGCGGCGGGTTGAGCGTATGCGGCGGGCTGTGGGGCGCCATAGCCCTGCGGCTGCTGTGCGGCATCTTGGCCGTAAGACGGTTGTGCCGGCTGTGCGGGCTGTGCCGGCTGCGGAACACTGTCCGAACCGTACGGTTGTTGTTGATTATCAGTCATGCGGGTCAGTCCCCTCTCAATCGGGAACGGCAATACCTTCTTACCGTTTCTGCACAACATCATCTCATGTTTTGCCCAATAGTAAAACCTGCCGCGCTACGATTGGGCCATGAGAAGTTTCCTGACCAGCTGGTTGATTATGACTATCGCCGCCGCCGTCATGGTCGCGGTGACTCCCGGCATGACCCCGGTGGGGGAGCCTCCGATTCTCGGCATCGCCGCGTTCGCTTTGTTCATGGCGCTGATTAATGCGTCAATCAAGCCGATTGTGCATCTGATCGCACTGCCGTTTGCGATTCTGTCTCTCGGGCTGGTCACCTTGATTATCAATTGGCTGTTCATGCGACTCGCCAGCTGGCTGGCGGTCAGTCTGTTCGGCGTGGGCGTCTTCGTACACGGTTTCTGGTGGTCGGTACTGGGGTCCTTGGTCCTGACCATTGTTGCGGGAATCGTCGGGTCCATCTTGGATCAGTGACGGTGCTCGCTGGGCGAATATGAGTAATGGCGGTTGGAATCGGACTGATTCCAACCGCCATTACTCATATCAAGCTACGGGATCGAGCGGGGCGAACATTACTCGCGCACCAAGCGGATATGCTCCACATCGTCGCGCCGGGAGCGACGGAACAGCACGAAACGATTGCCGATGGACTGCACCACTTCGGCGTTCAGCTGCTCGGCAAGCTCGGCGGCGGCTTCCTTGGCGGTCAGGCCAGAACCGTCCTGCACGGCGCACTTGATGAGCTCGTGCTTCTCAATGGTCTCATCGGCCTGATTGACGGCCGACTCGGTCAAATCGTTCTTGCCCACATAGAACAGGGGCTTCAGCGAGTTCGCCATCGCGCGCAGCTGCTTGATTTGCTTCTTGGTCAATGCCATGGGAATTTCCTTACATCTTTCGTATAACCACACCAGCATAGCAACCGGTGCTGTCTGCGCTGTTTGCCGCCCTACAGCGCGATGATGGCCGCGATGTAGATGATGACGGCAGCGGCGAATATGAGATCTCGCGCGGCGATGGTCAGGGCACGCCAGTGGGTGCGGCGGATGCCCTCCTCGTAGCAGCGGGCGTCAAGTGCGAGGCTCAGGTTGTCCGCGTGACGCAACGTGCCGGCGAAAATCGGCACGATAATCGCGCTCATCGCCTTGATGCGCTGGGCCAGTGAACCGGTTTCGATGGAACCGCCACGCGCGGATTGGGCGTCGACGATGGCGCGGGTTTCGTCGGTCAGCGTTGGAATGAATCGCAATGCCAGACTCATGACCAGCGCGATTTCTTGGGCATGGATACCGAGCCGGTTGAGCGGACTGATCAAGGTGGCGAAGGCGTCGGTCATGGCGGTAGGCGTGGTGGTAGTGAGGAACACCGCGCCCAGAATGATTACCAATGCGAAACGGCAGGCGTACAGCACGGCTATGGTCACGCCCTGATCGGTGATGCTTAGCGGGCCAAGCGCCACCACCGGCGTGCCGGTGCGTACCACAAACAGATTGACCACGCCCATCAGCACCAGCAGGATCAGAATCGGATGAATGGATTCAAGCACCCGTAACGGGTTCAGGCGTGCCGCCGCGATAACGGCCAGGGTGATGGCGATGCCCAGCGCGAGCTGGGTTGGCGTGTTCACCGCGAACATCGTGAACATGGCGGCCAGGAAGCCCACCATCTTCACGCGCGGGTCAAGTCGGTGTATCACTGAGTGCGCAGGGCCGTTGGAGGATACGGCCGGCTCGGTGACGGTGGCCGTGACGGGGCCGCCGGATGCGGGGGCGGCAATCGGCATACGGACCACGCGGTCGGCGATTTGCTCGGCCTCCTCCCGGTCATGGGTGATGATGAGCACGGTCACGCCACGCGATTTGAGCGTGCGCAACAGCTCATGGATACGCTTCTTGGCTTGGGCGTCCAGACTCGCGGTCGGCTCGTCCATGATGAGCACGTCAGGATTGCAAGCCAGCACGCCGGCAATGGCTGCCAATCGTTGTTGCCCGCCGGACAGGTCGAAGGGGGAGCGGTCGGCAAGATGCCCGATATGCAGCAGTTCCAGTGATTCGCGCACGCGGTCGGCTACCTCGGTCTCGCCAAGCCCTTGGTTGCGTGGGCCGTACGCCACGTCCTCGGCTACCGTGTCAGCGAACAGCTGATGCTCTGGATGCTGCATCACGTAACCCACATGCCGGCGCAATTGCGCTAATTGCTTGCGATTCGCCGACTTCGGGCGCACGTTGCGACCGCGCTTGCCGGTCGAGGCCACCGGAACACCGGCCACTTCGATGCTGCCGGCGGTCGGCGCAGTCAGTGCGCACAACATGCGCACCAGCGTCGACTTGCCCGAACCATTCACGCCCATCAGTGCCACGGTTTCACCGCGCGCGATGGTGAACGACAGGTCATCGATAACCGCCCGTTTGGCCGAAGGATAGCGATAGGTCAGATGCGAGACGCGAATAATGGGGTTCGTCATATCACCGATGCCATCGGAGAGCAGCGGCAGTTCGGAGCCGTCTTCGCGCTCCCGCTGGCGGGGGCTGTCGTTCGTAGGGCGACTGGGGGCGGCTTCTGTGCCGATACTACCCTCAGTCTCGCTTTGCGAGACAGCCTCCGCTAGCGGGGATCGATTATCGACGGCTGCAGTGATACCAATGATTCGCCCGGCCTCCATGTGCACGATGCGATCGGCATGAACGGTTTCATCTGGATGATGCGTGACATGCACAATAGTGGTGCCGCGCGCCTGCAAATCATCCAAAATGCGCATAACTTCGGCGCGTGCGGATTCGTCCAGCATGGCGGTCGGCTCATCCAATACCAGCATTGCCGGGTTCATGGCCAGCATGCCGGCGATGGAGGCGCGTTGCTGCTGCCCGCCGCTCATACGGGTCGGGTCGGACTGGCGTAAGTTCGCCAACCCCACGGCCTGCAATGAATCAACGATACGCTCGCCGATGAGCTCGCGCTCCAGCCCGAGATTCTCCGGGCCAAAGGCCACGTCATCCTCCAACACGGTGGTGACCAGCTGATCCTCGGGATTCTGGAACACCATACCGATGCCGTGGCGGGCAGCACGATAGGCATCGTCATTCGGGCCGGCTGCGTACACGCGTTGCCCCAGTAACGTCACTTCACCACCGTCCGGCGCGGTCAATCCCGCAATCAGACGGGCTAACGTGGATTTGCCCGACCCGTTCGGACCGACCAAGCATAGGCGCTCGCCGGCATGGACCGTGAGTGAAACGCCATCCAAAGCCCATGAGGTGCCGCGGTCATAGCTGAAACGAATGTCCTTGAGCACGGCGGCGGGGGAGGCAGGCTCGGCGGAAGCGTGAGGTTCGGCAGAATCGTGGAACTCGTCGGCGTCGAAGGAATGGGGTGCAACGGTCATGAAACAGCAATCCGTAACTGATAGGCGAAAACGCAGAATCCCGGCCCGTGCCGGGATTCTGCGTTCTGGTTCTTTGAGTGGTCTTTGAGTGGTCGTTAGTCGTGGCGGGCATCGGCCCGTCTCAGGCCAGTCACTGCTGCTTGGACAGCAGGTTGGAGATCGGCTTGTAGATCAGGAAGGTGATCACGGCGTGAATCGCCATCTTAGCCACGTTGAACGGCAGCAGAATCGGCAGAATCATCGCGGCCACAGCTTGGTAGGTCATGTGCGCGTAAATCGGCGTGACAATCAGGTTGCTCACCAGCGCCACCACGATGGCCAGCACCGCACCCACCAGAATGCCGATGGCGGCACCCTTGCGCGTACGGATCTTACGGTAGATGAACGCGGCCGGCACAGACAGGAACAGCGCCACCAGCACAGCCATCAGCGAACCCCACGGATTGGCGAACATGTGCGGCACAAAGCCGAGCACAGACACGATTGCGGCGGCGGCCGGGCCATACGCAAAGCCGGCAATCAGGCAGACGATGCCGGACGGGTCGTACTTCAGCCAAGTGACCGGCGTAATCGGGAATTCAATGAAGCTGGTGACCATCGCCAGCGCCACGAACAGTGCATACATGGCGATACGGCGCGTGGACCAGCGGCCAGAATCGGCCACACCAGTGGTGTGTGAGCCAAGTTTGGCGCTGGTGCTGGCGGTGGACGTGCTGGCCGAACCCTCGGCCTCGGGTGCCACAGAACGAACAACTTGCATGCGAATACGCGAAGATACACTCATAATGAGCCCTCGTTTCTTCCATCCGGACTATACCGTTGGCTCCGGAATCTCACCGGATCAGCCGCTTGCGCGGGTCGCGGGCTTCCTGCCATCCCCGTTATGAAACCCGGGGTGCAGGTTACCGCCAGTAAGGAATTGCACCTTCCCTGAAACTGACAGGCTTATTCATACGCCATGCGCCGGACGTATGCAACCCGCGTTTCACTGTGCAGAAATTCGTCTTGTGCCGGTCAAGTGCAACAATGGGAGCCATGGCTGAAGTGAAGAAACCCAACAACACCATCGACAAGCTTGCCCTGATCGTCACCACCTACAAACGTCAGCAGTTGCTTGAGACACTGTTCGATTCGATTCTGGCGCTTGAACAGGCACCGTGGCGCATTGTCATCGTGGACAATGAGCAGTCCGATCAGACGGCGGACATGGTCGCTGCGTTTGCCGGCAAGGTGACCGGCCAATGGGGCACCACCGTGGCCGACCAGTCCGGTAACGAAGAACGTGTGGTCTATGCGCCGCAGACCGAGAACCTGGGTGGTGCGGGCGGTTTCTCCGCCGGCGTGGCCAAAGCCTACGAGCTGGGTGCCGCATGGTTCTGGGTGATGGATGACGATGTGGCCGTGCTGCCGGACGCCATTGCCAAGCTGTCCAAGTGGACCGACAAGCACGAGGTGATTCAGGGCTCCCGATTCGACTACGATGGCGGCCCGTTCTACTGGCAGTACGACTTCATTGTGCCGCTGGGCATCCCGAACCCGATTGCGCCCGCCGCATTCGGCCCGGCCGGATACCGAGTGATGGACACGCTGTGCTTCGAAGGCGGCCTGTTCAACCGCCGTGTGGTTACGGAAATCGGTCTGCCGGACCCGCGCTTCTTCATCTACTGGGATGACACGATGTATGGCTACCGCGCCAGCAAGGTCACCAACCCGATTGTGGTGCCCGACGTGATCCTGCGCCGTACGCGCGAAATCGGCAATTGGGATATCGCCGGCGTGCGCCAGCTCAACTCCACATCCGACATGAACCGGTATCACATCATGCGCAACCGCGGATACATGGCCCGGTACTTCATGACCTATGGTGACTTCCGTCCGCTGGTGTTTGGACTGGGTACCGTGCTCACCGCGGCCAAGGAAGTCATTCGCCTGGTGATGGTGGATCGCGAGCACCTCAAGACCGGTTTGGTACAGATTGCCAAGGGCTGGTGGGACTCGCGCAAGCTGATGCACGACCCCACCTGGAAGCTCATGCCGTCGCTGAAGTAGCCGTAGTAGTGGCTCCCCTCTATGAGGGGGGTCACTACAGGTTACTTATGGATGAACAGGCCACCGTCGCCCCAAGCCCACTGGCCTTGGCCGGCACCGATCTGGAAGTGCAGCTTGGCGATGCCCATGTCATTGAACGCGTGATGCTCATCTTCCGCACTCTGATCGATATGCGCGGCGGCGGTATCGTCGGCCGGATTATACGAGAAGGTGATTGGCTGACGGTTCATCGCGCTCGGCGCCTTCATCGCAGCCTCGACGCCGGACTTGAACCAATCCGGAGCGGCCTCGCGCCCCTCATCGCTCATTGTGGCGGTGAACTGCTCATAGGTCTTGGTGGCGCGGTGCGTGCGTTGCGCTTCGCATAGCTCCTCATAGGATTTCGCCTGATAATCCAGATGATTCTTCGGATGCCCGATCACCACACCGAGATACAGCTCCTGGCCAGAGGTGACGCGGCAATGCTTGGCCGCCTCCGCCTTGTCCCATGAGCCGGCGACCCATAAGGTGCCGAGGCCGCGCAACGTGGCCGTGAGCACCATGCGTTCGGCATAGAAGCCGGCACGCTCTTTGGCTTCCTCATCGTTCGCGGGGCCGACGATGGCCAGATAATTCGCCGCATTGGTCAGATGACCTGAAGCATTGGCTTCGGCGAACACCTTGGGCTGGTCGCGCACCAGCTGAATGTTGAGATCGCCGAGTAAGTTGATCGGCTGAAGCGCCATCTCGAGCTGGCGGGCCGTATCGTCGTCGATCGGCTCATCATCGTAGGCGCGTACGGCGGTGCGGATGTTAATTGCATCAATAAGTTGGGTATGTTCTGCCATACCTCCCATTATCGCGCGCGACACAGAGTCAGGCCACCATAGACGCCGATTTTTCCTAGTATGCGAAATCGCATGCATTGCCCATTGTCAGGCTTGAAAAACGATACGAATAGGGTACGTAGTGACCGGCGACGATGCACACGTTTGCACAATTGGTGTGTAATGGTTTCGTGTTGAGCGTAATTCGCGTTAAACTGGGCGCAACCTTACGAACTGATGAAAACGTATGGAAAGGAAGGTCAACGATGATTGAAACTGCACAGGCTTTCGGTGTTGACATTGGCGGTTCCGGCATCAAGGCCGCACCTGTCGATCTGACCAAGGGCGATTTCGCCGAGCCACGATTGAAGATTCTCACTCCCGAGGTCTCCACTCCTCAGGCCGTGGCCAAAATCGTCAAGCAGCAGCTCGACCACTTCGAAGTGCCTGAATCCGCACCCGTTGGCATCGCTTTCCCCGCGCCGATCAAGCCCGGCCAGAAGCTCGACTTCATGGCCAACCTTGACCAGTCTTGGATTGGCGTGGACGTTACTGAAGTGTTCTCCGAAGCCTGCGGCCGCCCGGTCGTCGTGGTAAACGACGCCGACGCCGCCGGCCTGGCCGAAGTCCAGTTCGGTGCCGCCAAGGGCCAGGATGGTCTGGTCATCGCCACCACACTGGGCACCGGCATCGGCACCGCCTTGATTTACAACGGCGTGCTCATCCCGAACACCGAACTCGGACACATCATCCTGAGCGCCAAGCATCTGGACGCCGAGAAGTATGCCTCCTCCGCGATTCGCGAGAATGAGGAACTGGGCTACAAGAAGTGGGCCAAGCGTCTGACCAAGTACTACGGCCTTATGGAGAAGTACTTCAACCCGGACCTGTTCACCGTCGGCGGCGGCGTGAGCCGTCAGAGCGAAAAGTTCCTGCCGTACGTGGATATCAAGACCCCGATCGTGCCCGCCAAGCTGCGTAACCAGGCCGGCATCGTCGGTGCCGCCTACTATGCCAGCACCAAGCAGCAGTGAGCCAGTGAGCGTGGGTGTGCAGCGCTGACCCGCGAATATGCTTCAGGCCGTCCGACTAGTCGGGCGGCCTTTTGCATTGCATAGGAAAGGTATGCGACGCGTTCCCGGGAATGTTGCGCAAAGTGGGCGTGTGTATGGAGGTCTGTGGCGACGCGTTCCCGGGAATGTTGCGCGTTTGAGAGCGGGGCAGGGGGCACCACGCTCTATCGTGGGAGGGTATGAGCGTGCATTTCTCTTCTCGTGTGGATATTTCTGCGCCGAATCCCATTGCGGCGGCCGAGGCGGCAGCCAAGGCAAACGGCATCGCACTCAGCAAACTCAACGATTCCAATCCGACCCGCCACGGGCTGGCACCTGAATTGGCGCCGAGCGTGTATACGGCCGACCCGCGTGGACCGCGTGCGGCGCGAGAAGCATTGGCCGCATTCCTCAATACGGCAAAGGCGGTAGACGCAAGCAGCCCTCAGTCGACTTCGCCCGCCGCCAGCGAGGGCGGGAACGAGCGCCATGCCGCTTTCAACAATGCGAATACCGCCATCGAGGGCGTTGACCCGGACGCCCTGTACTTGCTGAGCTCCACGTCCGAGGCGTATTCGTGGCTGATTAAGTTACTTTGCGATGCCGGCGACGCGGTGCTGGCACCCAAACCCGGCTATCCGCTGATTGAGTCGATTGCACGGCTTGAATGCGTTGACACGGTCGAATACCAGTTGCAATTCGACGGCTCCTGGTTCATCGACATCGCCGAACTCGAGCGGCTGCTCAGCGAGCCCGGTGGCGAACGCATCAGAGCATTGGTGCTCATCAACCCGAACAATCCGACCGGTTCGTACGTAAAACCAACCGAGCGTGCACGTATCGTGACATTGTGCCGTGAGCATGGCATCGCCCTTATCGCCGATGAAGTGTTCTTCGATTACTCTCTCGAACCTTTCCCCGGCAACGCACGGCTCGCGGGGGAGCGCGGCGTGCTCACCTTCGCCCTAGACGGATTCTCCAAAATGCTGGCCGCGCCGCACGCCAAAGTCGGGTGGATTCAGGTGTCCGGACCTGCCGAGGACGTTGCCGAGGCACAGCGTCGACTGGACGTCATCGCCGATGATTATCTGCCGATGAGTGACATCATCGCCGAACGGATTCCCGCATTATTGAACGCCGCGCCCGCACAGACCAGACGGGTGGGGGAGCGCGTGCGCAATAACCTGGCCAAGTTGCACGAGTTGCTTGACGCCGATCCCAACGGGCTGGTCAGCGTGCTACGGGCCGAAGGCGGCTGGAACGTGCTGCTACGAGTGCCTTCAGTCATCGATGAGAACGAGCTGGTGCTGCGGTTGATTGACGAGCACAAACTGACCGGACAGCCCGGCTACTTCTTCGACATGACTTCCAATGGATACCTGGCCGTTTCCCTGCTACCCGAACCGGACGAATTCGAGCGTGGCATCCGCGCCGTGCTCAATACCGTCGCCGCTTTGCTGCGATAGGCCGGTGTTTGCCGGCACCACGCCTGTACTCCACGTACAATAGCGGCATGGGATTCTTGTTTAGACCGAAAGAACTGCCACGCCCGGCGTCGCTGACGTTCACTTTGGATCAGGCCGGGCATACGTATGATGATGGGCACGTGGGACTTGCTCCCACGGACATCACCATCAGCGAGCTGCGGGTGGCTGTGATCGGACTGAACGGCGCAGGCAAATCCACATTGCTGGGTCTGCTGGACGGTTCGTTGAAGGCCAACGCCGGCACGGTGACCATTGCGGGCGGTGAGGAACGTCTTGACCCGGCTGTGAAGAAGGACGCGAAGCGCATCGATAATCTGGTCGGCAAAGTTCGCCGCGAGGAGATTCCGAACAGCTTTTACCAAGCGGCGAATATTTCCGAGGCTGTTTCCGAAGCGCTGAAAAAGCACAAGGTGCCCGAGTCAGAACGTCATGCGCGCATCGGCAATCTGTTCGCGCATTTTGATTTGGCGCAGGTCTCCAAGGCCAAGGCCAGCGAACTGGACTCCGAGAAACGGCACCTGCTGGCTATTGCGGCCGCGCTGAGCTTTGAGCCGAGTGCGATTGTGGCGGATGAGCCGAGCAAGGGATTGGATGAGATTGGCGCCGCGCATGTGGCCAAGGCGTTGTTCAGCTACAACAAGCAGGTGATTTTCGCCACGCATGACACGGATATGATCCGCCGGCCCGAATACGCCATCGACCGCGTTAAAAGAGAATCCAAGAGTGCTTGTCATGGCAAC
>ENA-UPWM01001436-UPWM01001436.1-human-gut-metagenome-genome-assembly--contig:-NODE-1436-length-10488-cov-5.655461_pt1 | contig 10488 bp, 10 predicted proteins | sample MGYA00250051_ERZ773379 | MGnify/ENA primary metagenome ERZ773379 (study PRJEB29103, sample SAMN06112020) | human gut metagenome | biome: human gut; feature: ankylosing spondylitis patient; material...
TTGCTTCAAGAATTACTGACCATCGACAAGAAAAAAGACTTCCAATTATTCATTATGAAAGTCTTCCTCGAAGGCCTCACAAAAAAGACGACGAAAGGTGTAACCGGCGAAAATTTCGGAGTACTCGACAAATCAAAAAGCTACACATTCATGTCCAATCATCGAGACATTGTACTCGATGCCTCATTACTCAACTTATTACTTATTCTCAACGGATTTGACACGAGCGAAATAGCCATCGGCAATAATCTGCTCATATACGATTGGATATCCGATTTAGTTCGGCTCAACAAGAGTTTTATCGTCAAACGAGACGTAGGCATGCGCCAAATGCTCGACGCCGCACGACAGCTATCGGGATATATTCATTTCATCATCACACAGAAGCACGAGTCTGTCTGGATAGCCCAACGGGAAGGCCGTTCGAAAGATTCCGACGACCGCACACAAGAATCTCTCATTAAAATGTTAGGCATATCCGGAGAGGGAGACCTTATAAATAACCTGAAAGAAATAAACATTGTTCCGGTCTCCATATCCTACGAATATGATCCCTGCGACTATCTCAAAGCACACGAGTTCCTGCTCAAACGAGACAATCCCGATTTTAAAAAATCCCAAAGGGACGACTTGCACAGCATGGAAATAGGCCTACTCGGCTTCAAGGGGCGTGTACATTTTCAAATATCCCCGTGCATCAACGACGAACTTGATAAATTATCGGCAATCGACGAAAAATCGGAATTACTGGCCAACATACTCAAAGTAATAGACAAGGCCATTCATACCAATTATAAAATATATCCCGGTAACTATATCGCTTACGATATTCTCGACGGACAGAAACGTTTCGCCGACCGTTACACAAATAAAGACCAAACCACTTTTGCCAATTACCTGAACTCACAATTGGCAAAAATCCCCGACGTAACGAGTAAAGACAAAGACTTCCTGAAAGAGCGCATTCTCTCCATGTATGCCAATCCGTTGAAAAATCAATTGATAGCATTAGGGCAAGAAGCCTGAATGACAACACAATAAGGAAACGATGAGTGCTTTCAACGCAACACTCATCGTTTCTTTCTCAACATTCGATAAAATTATATGCGGTTACCCCTTCTTCTCATTTTACTTCCACTGTTGGCTCTATCGGCCGATTTCTATATCTTTCGACGCAACTTTCGTCATAAATCTAAATGGATAAAAATTCTTTGGTGGGGCCTTTCCTTAGTCACTCTCCTTCTCGTGTGTATAGGGGTGACGGGGCTATTCGCTTTTCCGGGGAAGCTCGATATAAATATCTCCATGTGGATATTCTATATTTTCTTCTTGGTCTACATGCCCAAATGGTTTTACTCCATATTTTCTCTATTCGATTACGTCCCCCGTCTATGGAAAAGGAAGAAAGGGAAATGGGGTCACATGATCGGTACGGCATTAGCCCTGTATGTCATCGGGTCCATGCTCTACGGCGCATTCTATGCCCGACAACACCCCATATATAATTACAGGACAATCTCTTTTCCCAATTTGCCGGAAGGCTTCGACGGATATCGCATCGTCCAATTCTCCGACCTCCACCTCGAAACTTTGGGCTCCGCAGCCAATTACTTGCCCCGATGGATAAACCGCATTAATCAACTACACCCCGACCTTATCGTTTTTACGGGAGACCTCGTCAACCGCCGAGGAAACGAACTGCCTCCTTACATGAACGAACTTTCCCGTCTCTCCGCGCCCGATGGAGTATATTCTATCTTGGGGAATCACGATTACGGCGACTATTTCCATTGGGAAACCCCCGAAGAAAAAGAACAAACGCTCCGTTCGCTCATCGTCGACGAGGGAAAAATGGGTTGGACGATGTTGAACAATCGTTCGGTATTTCTTCGCCGGGGAAACGACAGCACCGCCCTTATCGGTGTTGAAAATTGGGGACTTCCACCCTTCCCGCAATACGGGAAATTGGATCAGGCATATTCCTCGTTGAACGATTCGGTCTTCAAAATACTGCTCTCTCACAACCCGCTGCATTGGAAACACGAAGTTATTCCACACTCGAACATCGACCTCACTTTATCGGGACACACCCATGCCATGCAGCTGAAATTAGGCTGGAAAGGATTTGAATATTCTTTTGCCGAACCCTTGTATCCAGAATGGAGCGGTCTATACACCGCCCCCGATAAACACCAAATGTTATACGTCAATGAAGGTATCGGTTGTGTATTCCTTCCCATGCGAATCGGCGCCCGCCCCGAAATCACGATTATAACATTAAAGAAAGAATCATGAATACATCGATATACAAGCTCCTGTCACAATCACTGGGTTTTGCCGAGAAACAAATCGAAAAAACAATCGAACTGCTCGACAGCGGAGCCACTATTCCTTTCATCAGCCGTTACCGCAAAGAGGCTACCGGTTCCCTCGACGAGGTACAAATAGGTAATATCAAGGAAGCATACGATAAACTATGCGAGACCGAAAAACGAAAAAAATTTATCATTTCGACAATCGAGGAACAAGGAAAGTTGTCGGAAGAGTTGAAACAACGCATAGATTCTTGTTGGGACATTACCGAGCTCGAAGATATATACCTACCCTATAAACCCCGTAGAAGAACCCGTGCAGAGATAGCCCGGGAACACGGATTAGAGCCCCTCGCCAAAATCATCATGGCGCAAAAAAGCGAAAATATAAAAACGAGTGCCGCCCGATTCGTTACTCCCGAAATCCCCGACGAACAAACAGCGGTCGAAGGAGCTTGCGACATTATCGCCGAATGGGTCTCCGAGAACGAACGAGCCAGAAATACCATTCGGCGTTGTTTCGAGCACAGTGCTGTCGTCCATGCAAAAGTCATTAAAGGGAAAGAAACCGAAGGCGATAAATACCGCGATTACTTCGAATGGAGCGAACCGTTACGACGTTGTGCTTCCCATAAAATCTTAGCGGTGAGACGAGGAGAAAATGAAGGTATTCTCAGAGTTTCTATTACCCCCGACGACGATACAGCGATAGAACGGTTACAACAAATATTTATCAAAGGCTCAGGAGAAACGTCAAACCTTGTCGACAAAGCGATAAAAGATAGTTATAAAAGACTTCTGCGCCCTTCCATAGAAAGTGAATTCGCCGCCGCCTCAAAAGAAAAGGCAGACAACGAAGCTATCCGAATTTTTGCGGAAAACGTGCGACAATTACTTTTAGCGCCACCATTAGGACAAAAACGAGTATTAGCCATAGACCCGGGATTCCGAACCGGCTGTAAAGTAGTTTGTCTCGACGCTCAGGGAAATCTATTACACAACGAAACCATATACCCTCACCCGCCTCGTCAAGATTCGGCAGGAGCTGCACGCAAACTCACACAGCTGGTAGAAAGCTACAAAATCGAAGCTATCGCCATCGGAAACGGAACTGCCGGACGGGAAACGGAACAATTCGTCACAAACCTCCGTTACGACCGCAAGATACAGGTCTTCGTCGTCAGCGAAAGCGGCGCATCTATCTATTCCGCCTCAAAAGTAGCTCGGGAAGAATTTCCCGAACACGATGTGACGGTGCGTGGTGCTGTATCTATCGGTCGCAGACTCATAGATCCGTTGGCCGAGTTAGTCAAAATCGACCCGAAATCTATCGGGGTAGGACAATATCAACACGATGTCGACCAAACCAAACTGAAAAAATCGCTCGACCGAACGATTGAGTTTTGTGTAAACTCCGTGGGGGTAAACGTAAACACCGCCAGCAAGCACCTGCTCACTTATATATCGGGATTAGGCCCTCAACTCGCTCAAAACATAGTCGATTATCGCAAAGAGAACGGAGACTTCGCCCGAAGAACCGACTTGCTCAAAGTACCCCGCATGGGAGCCAAAGCGTTCGAACAAGCCGCTGGGTTCCTTCGTATTCCCCATGCACAAAATCCGCTCGACAATTCTGCCGTCCACCCGGAACGATATCTCATTGTAGAAAAAATGGCGGACGATCTGAACTGCACCGTAAGCGATCTGATAGAAAACAAAGAGCTGAAAAAACAGCTCGACCTCAAAAACTACATATCCGGAGATGTGGGTATACCCACTTTATCCGACATCATCGCCGAACTCGACAAGCCCGGCCGGGACCCTCGCCGTTATATCGAAATGATGGAATTCGACGCCAAAGTCAAAACGATAGACGACTTACAAGAAGGAATGATTCTCAACGGTATAGTCACCAACATTACCCAATTCGGCTGTTTCGTCGACATCGGTATCAAAGAAAACGGATTGGTACATATCTCGCAAATGGCCGACCGATATATCTCCAATCCGGCCGAGATCGTCTCTATGCACCAACCGGTTAAAGTCCGTGTCATCGGTATCGACCGAGAACGGAAACGTATACAACTCTCCCTAAAAGATGTGTCATGAATACAGTTTTGATCAGCCTAGCCTCAAATACGCCCGACAAACTGCGACAAATGAATAACGCATTTGCCGAATTACAGGAAATGGGACTCGTTGCCGCATCTTCTTCTATTTATGAAACGGTAGCTTGCGGAAGCATAAAAAGCCCCAACTACCTCAATGCCGTAGTTAAAATATTCACCGATACTGATCATCAAGAACTATATGATGTCTTAAAAACGATGGAGAAGGCACACGGCCGTACCCCCGAATCGAAACTTTCCGGTAAAATTCCATTAGACATCGACATCGTTGTCTGGAACGGAGAAATAATCCGTCCTCAGGACTGGAAACAAGATTACTTCCAGACAGGACTTAAAGAACTGGAACAAATGACTTGAAAACCTTTCTATACACTTGATCGTTTAACTCAAAATACCATTCATTATGAAAACAATCGAAGAAACTTTACTGAACCGCACATCGGTCCGTCGCTACGAATACGATAAGATACCGTCCGAAACGCTCGATTTCATCTATCGAGCCATCGCGAATACCCCGACAAGTTACAACGGGCAACAATTCTCGGTAATAGCTATCGACGATCAATCCATTAAAGAAGAGCTCTACGCCATTACAAACCAAAAACAAATTAAAACTTGCGCCACTTTACTGGTATTCTGCGCCGACTATCATAAAATTGACATCTTGGCACAAAAAAGGGAATCGACAATCCTCATTTCGAGAATACGCTCGACGGCGTTATGGTAGGAATCATCGATGCTGCCCTAGCCATGCAGAATGCGGTAGTAGCAGCCCAAGCCGCCGGACTCGGTAGCTGCTGCGTAGGTTATGCTCGTACAGCCAATCCGGAGAAAATAGCCGAGATTCTAAAATTACCCGAAGGTACGTTTGTCGTTTGTGCACTCACATTGGGCATACCCAGAGAATCACCCGACGTAAAGCCCAAACAACCGCTATCATTAGTCATACACCACAATCATTACCGTACCGACGACATGGCTCCCGAGCTCGAACAATACGACCAAACCATATCCGAATATAATCGACACCGCAGCGGAACGACCTCCGAAAACGACTGGTGCGCCCATATTTTAGATTATTACCGGATAGCTTTGGGCTACGACATGGAAGGCTATTTGAACAAACAAGGATTCAAGCTCCCGTTCTCCGATAAGAAATAATAATATTATATATACTATAATAGGGGGAAAGAGAAAATCACAATCAGATTTTTATGTATATCTTTGAAGTCGATTACAATAAAACGGTTTCAAAGATATACGAATCATCAAACCCATACTTACTATGAAAACCAAAGCCATTCTCAGTTCCTTATTAGTCTGCATAGTAACGACATTATCTGCCCAAATCAATCTCAACGATTCTACGGTACAAGTTGTAGCCTATTGGTCGAAAGGTGACAGTTACGATTATCTGTACGATTATTACAAATACAACATACAGGGCAAAGACACCATATCGTGGGAAAGAACCATATCCAAGATAAATATCACGATTATCGACTCTACCGAAAACAGCTATACGCTACAAGCCGTTTATGATACTCCCAACGCCATTCGCTCTGGTTCGGACAGTATAAGCCGAGAACTCACCTCTCGAATAAGCCGTACTTTCGGCAACGACACAGTCATCGTCGAGACAAACGAGTTGGGCACGATAAAACGGCTTGTCAATTTCGACCAACTGAGGTCTCGTTACCTGAAAGCCGCCGAAATGACAGCCGAAGCATTGTGCGCCCAACAAGGTTCCGAGGCGCAAAAAGATTCCCTCTTCCGGTTTCTCAAATCCACCCTGTACAAACAGATGGGCGACACGACCGTCATAGTATCCACCGCACTCGAAGAACTATCCCTTCTACTCTACTACCACGGTTGTAAAATGGATTTTGACGAAGAATATCAAATCGAAGAAAATTTCCCATCTCTTGTCGGTGGCGCACCCTGTAAAGGTATGAGAACATTTTGGATCGAAGAAGTCGATCCCGAAAACGGTTCCTTTCGCATAGCCAGCGACGCAATAGTAAATACCGACCAAGCCATAAGACAATTTATAGAACTCATACAGAGCAATCTACCCCCGCACGGTCTGATCGGAAAGGAGCACAACAATGAACGCAAAAGGTTCTGTTTTCAAATACCCGGACAACGTGGATACCGATGTCATCATCCCGGCCCGCCACCTGAACACGCAGGATGCCAAAGAGCTGGCCAGCCACTGCATGGAGGACATCGACAAGGACTTCGTCAAGAAGGTGAAGGACGGCGACATCATGGTGGGCGGCTGGAACTTTGGCTGCGGCTCCTCCCGTGAGCACGCACCGCTGTGCATCAAGACCGCCGGCATCTCGGTCGTGATCGCCAAGAGCTTTGCCCGCATCTTCTACCGCAACAGCATCAACATCGGTCTTCCCATCATGGAGTGCCCGGAGGCTGTGGATGCCATCAATGCGGGCGACACCGTGAGCGTAGACTTTGACACCGGTGTCATTACCGACGAGACCAACGGCAAGGTGTTCCACGCCGAGCCCTTCCCGCCGTTCATTCAGGAGATCATCTCTGCCGGTGGACTGATGAAGTCCATCAAGGCGAAGCAGTAAGGCAAACTCCTTCAGTCTCGCATTCGCTCGATAGCTCCCTCACAGAGGGAGCCTCTGTCGAAGAGGGAAAGTTTCCGATTTTGCCAAAGCCTCCCTCTCAGAGGGAGGTGGCATCGCGCAGCGATGACGGAAGGAGTTTCATTCATAAAAGGAGTACCACCAATGGAAAAAAACATTGCTGTCATCTGGGGCGACTGCTCCAGCCCGGAGATCGTCAAGCAGACCATCCGTGTGCTTGACAAGGTGGCCGAAAAGTACGGTCACACCTTCCACTACACCGACGCTGCCATGGGCGGCGAAGCCATTGACAAGTACGGCGACCCGCTGCCCCAGCACGAACTGGACAAGTGCCTTGCTGCTGACAGCGTCCTGCTGGGTGCCGTGGGCGGCCCCAAGTGGGAGGGCCTGCCCGGTGAGCAGCGCCCGGAGAAGGGCCTGCTGCGCCTGCGTGCAGGCATGGGCCTGTACTCCAACAACCGTCCGGCCAAGATCTGGCCGCAGCTGGCTCCTGCCAGCCCCCTGAAGCCCGAGATCGTGGCACAGGGCATCGATTTCATCATCGTGCGTGAGCTGATCGGCGGCGTATACTTTGGCAATCATGAGACCCACACCCTCGCCAGCGGCGAGAAGCAGGCCATCGACTCCATGCCCTACGCGGAGCACGAGATCGAGCGCATCGGCCGCATCGGCTTTGAGACCGCACGCAAGCGCCGCAAGAAGCTGTGCTGCGTGGACAAGGCAAACGTTTTGGACACCAGCCGCCTGTGGCGCAGTGTGATGCACCGCCTGCAGGCCGAATACCCGGATGTGGAATACAGCGAGATGTTCGTGGACAACTGCGCCATGCAGATCGTCAAGAACCCCGCCCAGTTCGACGTGATCGTTACCGAGAACATGTTCGGCGACATCCTGTCGGACGAGGCTTCCATGATCACCGGCTCCATCGGCATGATCCCGTCCTCCTCTCTGGGCGACGGCACCCGCGGCCTGTATGAGCCCATCCACGGCTCGGCCCCCGATATTGCGGGCAAAGACATCGTGAACCCCACCGCCTGCATTCTGTCTGCCGCCATGATGCTGCGCTACTCCTTCGGCATGGCCGAGGAGGCCGATGCCATTGAGACCGCCGTGAACAAGGTGCTGGACAAGGGCCTGCGCACCGCCGACAACATGAGCGAGGGCTGCACCTGCCTTGGCTGCACCGCCATGGGCGATGCCATTCTGGCCGAGATCTGAGTTTTTCCATAACGCACAAAGGGGAACGACAGCCGTCGTTCCCCTTTTCGTCTGCACAAAAAAGAGCAGCTGTTTCCAGCTGCCCTTCTGCGATACAGTTTTTTACTTGGTGCCGTAGATACGGTCGCCGGCATCGCCCAGACCGGGAACGATGTAGCCGTTCTCGTTCAGGTGGTCGTCCTGTGCGCCGAGGTAGATGTCCACATCAGGGTGTGCCTCGTGCAGGGCCTTGATGCCTTCCGGAGCGGCGATCAGGCCGATGAACTTGATGCGCTTTGCGCCATGCTTCTTGATCTGGGTGATGGCATCGATGGCGCTGCCGCCGGTAGCCAGCATCGGGTCCAGAACCAGAACGTCACGCTCTGCAATATCCTGCGGCAGCTTGCAGAAGTACTCCACAGGCTGCAGGGTCTCCTCGTCGCGGTACAGGCCGATGAAGCCCACCTTTGCAGCGGGCAGCAGGGTCAGCATACCGTCCAGCATACCCATGCCTGCGCGCAGGATGGGCACCAGAGCCAGCTTGCGGCCAGCCAGCACCTTGGTCTTTGCCATGGTGATGGGTGTTTCGATCTCCACCTCTTCCAGAGGCAGATCACGGGTCGCTTCGTAGCACAGCAGGGTTGCGATCTCGCCAACGAGGTCACGGAACTCCTTGGTACCGGTCTGCTTGTTGCGCAGAATGCTCAGCTTGTGCTGCAGCAGGGGGTGCTCAACGATCATGGGGGTCATAACAACACGCTCCTTATTATTTTATATTAGGTTATGGGATCCTTGTTTTGTTCGCCCTCTGGGGGAGCTGTCACCGCAAGTGACTGAGGGGGCGTGGAATCAGCGATTTTCAATGGCCATCAGCTTGGCGACGCGCTTCTCGTGGCGGCCGCCCTCAAACTCGGTGTTGAGGAAGATATCCACCAGCTGGCAGGCAAGGCCGGGGCCAACCACACGGCCGCCCATGCACAGGGCGTTGGCGTCGTTGTGGCGGCGGGTATATTCGGCGCTGAAGCTGTCGGAGCAGCAGCAGGCACGGATGCCCTTGACCTTGTTGGCGGCCATGCTGATGCCCACGCCGGTGCCGCAGAAGAGCAGCGCCTTGCTGCACTCACCCTTGACAACAGCGTCACAGGCAGGCAGAGCCATATCCGGGTAATCCACGCTGGCGGTGCTGTGGGTGCCGTAGTCGATATACTCCAGCCCCAGCTCTTCCAGATGGACCTTGACGGCCTCTTTCAGTTCAAATCCGCCGTGGTCGGCGGCAAGTGCGATGGGTTTTGCCATTGGTATCAATCCTTTCCCTTTGTTACTCACTTTTTTGCTTCTTTGGTATTGGATGCTTCCGCTTCTGCAGCCAGACGCTCGTCGCGCTCGCTCTCGGCCTGGCTCAGGCGGTGATAATCCGGCAGCAGAGCCTCGGGCAGCACGGTCTCCCCGCGCCGGGCCATCTGCTTTGCCACCAGTGCCACGGCGGCGGCACGGCCTCCCCGCAAAGCGGGCGGCACGGCCAGCACACCGGGAATTTCGCCGTACTTATTATAGCACAGAGCAGCCCCATCACCAACAAAAAACAGGGGCTTTTTGCAATTTTCTACAAATTGGGCCAGGTCAGCCACGGCACGGGCATCATCGTCCATCAGCCGCTCATGGGTCGCCAGGTCAAAGGCGGCGCTGTACACCTGGGCACGGCGGGCATCCAGCGCACAGAGCACAGTGCCCTCACCCGTGTGAGCAGCCGCCAGTGCTTCCAGGGTCGAGACCGGCGCGCAGAGCGTCTCCCGAGGGAACGCCAGCCCTTTGACGGCGGCCAGACCGATGCGCAGCCCGGTAAAGCTGCCGGGGCCTGCATTGACGCCGTAGACGTCGATATCCGCGCAGGTCAGATGGCAGAATTTGAGACAGTTGTCGATCAGAGGCAGGATCGTCTCGCTGTGGGTCATGCCCGCGTCGAGATAGCACTCGTACAGCAGGCGGTCATCCTGCAGCAGGGCCACCCCCGCGGTCTTGCCCGCGGTATCCACGGCCAGAATGTTCATAGCGTTACCCCCTCTATGGTGATGCGGCGGGTGTTCTCATCCACTCGCTGGATGTCCACCCGGATGGGGTTTTCCAGGGCCAGCAGATCCGCGAAATTTTCGCTCCACTCAGCCGCCACGATGGCCCCCTGATCCAGATAATCGTAAAAGCCTGCCGCGCACAGATTGTTCTCGGTGGAGATGCGGT
>ENA-UPWM01001448-UPWM01001448.1-human-gut-metagenome-genome-assembly--contig:-NODE-1448-length-10436-cov-16.515976_pt1 | contig 10436 bp, 9 predicted proteins | sample MGYA00250051_ERZ773379 | MGnify/ENA primary metagenome ERZ773379 (study PRJEB29103, sample SAMN06112020) | human gut metagenome | biome: human gut; feature: ankylosing spondylitis patient; material...
GGAGAAGTCACCGATCTTCTTCTGGCAGGCGGAGCCGTACTGCAGCACCTGCTGGCTGTTGGTGATGTCGATCTTCTCCGCGAACTGATCCACCATGGCCTGCTCTTCCGGGCTGAGCTTGACCTGTGCCTCGGGGGCAGCGGCGGGTTCCGGCTGTTTGGGCTGGGCCTGCTCCTGTGCCGGAGCCGGGTCCAGCGTCAGGGTAGGCACAGCGGGTGCGTCGAGGTCAATGTTGAACGTGTTGTCTGCCATAGGAGATTCCTTCCTTTCCAGTATATCCGTTTATTTACTCAGTCCCTGCCCTTTGAGCATGTTCTGCAGCACGGTCAGGTCTGCCGACAGGTCCATGCTTTCTGCGGCGTACAGTGCATCCAGCTGGTTTTCAAAGGCCGTGGCAATGGAGGACGCATTGTGCTCCACCTCGGCACGGATAGCGGCGGCGTTCTCGCCGCGCACCCCCTGCCGGGCCAGCTGCGCATACTGCTGCAGCACATTCACGGCGTCCGGCAGATAGTAGTTGGCAAAGCGGCGCACCTGCTTTGCCTTGGCGGGGTTGGCCTCCACCACTTCCACAATGGAGCGTCCGGCCTTTTCCATGCGGGTCATGGCGGCGGACAGCTGCGGGTCGGGCAGGGATTCGTTCAGGCTGTGCAGAGTGTCCAGCTTCTGCTGGATGTCTGCCAGCATGGCGTCCACGTCCTCCACACCCGTGTGGAAGGGCACCTCGGTTTCTACCACACGGGGCGGGCAGACCTTTTTGGCCGCCAGGAATGCCGCCGCAGCGGCTGCCAGCGCCGCCGCAAGGGCCCACAGCCGGTACACCGGCAGCACCGCGCACAGCACCACGAACACCAGCGCCGCCGCGTAATACGGCAGGACACTGGGCTTCCGGGTGCGGATGATCTTGCTCATGGTCGTTCTCCTTTTCCGGGGCAGGTGCCCCTTATAGTACCCATAATACAACCCTTTGCGAAAAACGCAAGCGGATTCATGAAGAATTTACAGCTTGGCAATTATTTGGTGATCCAGTCTGCCAGCGCCGTGCCCCACACCTGCCGCAGCATCTCCGGGCGGCAGGCCGCATTGGCCGGGCTGGTGCTGGGCAGTTTGACCGCCGCAAGGCCGGTGACCGGCTGCAGATACTTTGTATAAATGCGATAGGCCGTGGCCCCGTTGCAGAACACCGCCTCAATGGGCACCTTCTGCAGCAGAGCGGCGATGTCGTTGGGCACCACGTCCCGGATGGATGCATCCGACGCCCCGGTGATGGTGCAGCTTTCCAGCGTGTCCCACAGGGCCAACCCATGGCGCAGGATGATCTGCTTTTTTGCTTCGATGTCCTCCCGCTTCGGCACCGGCTCCCCGGTCAGGGCGGCCATCATCGGCCAGAAGCGGTTCTGCGGGTGGCCGTAATAAAAGGCCATCTCCCGGCTTTTGGGGCTGGGCCAGGTGCCCAGGATCAGCGCCCGGCTATGCTCATTGTACACCGGCGCAAAGCTCATTGGCCGCCTGCACTTTCGATCTGTGCCCAGGCCGAGCCCAGGTCCCGGCCGGAGGGCTCCGCTTTCGGGCCATCAAACCAGAGTTCCTCGATCAGCGCCGCCAGGCCGTCCTCCCGCACATCACCGATGACCCGGTCAGCAGCGGCCTTTGCATCCTCGGTTCCATTGTCCATGCACACGCCCAGGCCGGCCGTGCGCAGCATGCTCAGGTCGTTGGCCGAGTCTCCCGCCGCCACCGTCTCTTCCAGCGGCAGGTCCAGCCGGGCACACAGGTCAGTCAGGCCCACACCCTTGTCCATGCCGCCGCGCACGATGTCGTAGAAGCCATAGCCGTCGGCGTTTTTCGCGCCTACCTGCATCCAGTTCAGGTTCAAGTGACCATATTTTTTCATGAAGTCCGCCACATGCTCCGGCGGTACGGCAGCAAAGGCCGCGTGGGGCATATCGATGAGGTGCCGGTCCTGGTCCTCGCCGTCCACGCAGGTCAGGCCGCTGCTGCCCATCTTTGCGTAGTTGTTGCGCAGGGCCTCGTACTCACAGTACACATAGCAGGCATCCCGGAAATTGAACTGCAGTGGGTAGTTGTAATCCTCGCAGAAATCCACCAACGCGTACATTTCCTCGTTGGTGAGGGGGTGTTCCGCCACCACGGTGCCCTTGGCATCGGTCACACAGGCACCGTTGCAGGTAACGATGTAATCCGGCCGGATGCCGCCCAGCTGCTCCCTGTGCACGCAAGGATAGGCGCGGCCGGTGCTCAGCGCAAATTTCACCCCGGCGGCCTGCAGCTTTTTCACGGCCTTTACCACCGCCGGGCGGGGCTTCGGCTCCCCAAAGGGCACCAGTGTATTGTCAAAATCGCTTACCAGAAGTTTGTATTGCATGCTTTTCTCCTTCACGGGTCCGTGTTTTCTACCAGTATACCACAAATCGGCCCGCCGTGGGGCTTTTGCTGCATAAAAAACAGGAGCCGCCTTCTTCTGTGAGACAGCTCCCGTTTTTCGGTCCATGTTTTACAGCACTTCGCCCCGGAACAGTCCTTCCAGGGTAGGCATCCAGCCGTCGGCCGTGCGCTGGGCCAGGCCGTTTTCCACCGCCTTATCCAGCAGGGTGGAAAATTCCTGTGGCAGTTCCTGCCCGAACCGCTCCCGGAACAGCGGCTCCACCACGCCGTCGTCCAGCTTCATGCGGCCCCGCAGGTAGCGCAGCATCCGCGCGTTCTCGTCCAGCTGCGCGGCCTGCGCCGTGAGCTTTTCAAAGTCACCGGCATTCTTGATATAGAGCTTGAGATTGTTGGTGTTGCGCACGGCATAGCCGTCGTACACCGAACCGCCGTTGACGCCCATGCCGATGACGTCATCCCCGTTCCACTCCATGGCACGGGCGCGGTACTCGTAGCCGGGGCGGGCAAAGCACCCGGCAGCATACATCTTGTAGCCGTTCTCCGGCAGGTACTCGCAGGCATAGCGGAACATCTCGAACCGCTCCGCCGCGTTGGGCATGCCCTCGGCGTCGGTCACGGCCAGCGGCTCTGCCGTGATGTGCCCGGCCTGCATGATGACCGCCGCGTGCAGGCTGTTGTGCCAGCTCTGCATCGTCTGCCCCGGGATGCCGTAGTTCAGGGTCAGGCCCACATTGTTCAGGTGGAACTTTGCCAGAAACAGCATGGCGTTGCGGATATGCTGCGCGTTGTGGGTGCAGCCCAGCGCCTTCAGCTCGGCGTCGTTGTCCGAGCGCATCATCAGTTCGGTGCGGTTGGGGTGGCCGGACGCGATGCCCGTGAGGGACGGCGTGCCGATGGTGACGGGCAGCGAGTCGTAGCTGACCTCTGCCCCCTGCGCCACCGGCAGATGGGTGCGCACCGTGCGCAGCACATCGCCCAGCAAGTCCGGGGCCATCACGCTGGCGCTGCCGCCGCTGAGGTGCACGGCCCGGATCTCGTAACCGTCCAGTTCTCCCTCATAGGAGAGCACCTCCCGCTTGAGGGCGTCCATATAGGCGTTTTTTTCTGCATTGGAGCCCACCGCGTTGAAGTGCGCGAGGTAGTTTTCCGGGCGGATGCAGTAAGGGATGTGCAGGTCAAGCACGAGCGGTTTTGCCATGGTGATGCTCCTTGTCGTTTTTTATAAAGTATACACGCATTCATGCAAAAGGGGAAGCCCTGTAACGGGGCTTCCCCAGAGAAGAAGAAAAAGAAACGCGTCAGAAGAGATCAGTGGGGACCGCCGGGACCGCCGGGGCCGCCGGGGCCGCCTGCGGGTGCCTCCATGGCCTCCACGGGCTCACCCAGGAACTTCTTGTCGGAAGCCACCTGATGGCCTGCGGTCCAGCCGTGGGTCATTGCCATACCGACCGAGTTGCCGGCGAACGGAGTGCTGTAGCCAAAGCCGTAACGACCGCCCAGGCAGTTGCCAGCCACATACAGGCCCTCGATGGGCTCCCAGTCCTTGTTCAGGACGTTCTGGGTCTCGTCGGTGATGACACCGCTCATGGTGACCATCATCGGGTTGGAGGAGTGGCCGGTGGAGCTGGTGCCGCCGAAGAACGGAGCGGTGTCGATGGGCACCATGTACGGTGCATCCTTGCCGTAGTCGCTGTCCACGCCTGCATAGCACAGCTCGTTGTAGTGTGCGATGCTGTCCAGGAAGTTCTGCTTGGCAGCGCCCTTGTAGCCCAGCAGGTCTGCCAGCTCGTCCAGGGTGTCGGCACGGTAAACGGTGCCGGCCATCTGGGTGCGCTCGGCCAGGTTTGCAATGGTGATGGTGTTGGCCTGGCCGGACACGGTGTTGTTCATGTCCTGCTCGATCTTATCCCAGTAGTCCTGCATGCCAAAGTTGGGTGCGCCGTGGTCCAGCGGAGCAGCCTTCAGGGTCTTGGCCCAGTTGGCGTCGGTGACGTAGCAGGCCAGACCGGCGGGCTGACGCAGGCAGGTGGCCTGGATCTGCGCAATGGCGCCCTCGTTCATGAAGCGCTTGCCGCGGCTGTTCAGCATCAGCATGGGAGCGGTGCCCCAGGGGCCGGAAGCGCCGCCGCCGATGGCCATCCAGCCACGGGGGGTGGGCTCGATCATGCCGCCTGCCCAGCAGGCCATCTTGTGGCCCTGGCCGTTGCGGGTGCCTGCAGAGGCCCAGCTGTCAGCGGTCGCGCCGCTGCGCTCAGCCCACTCCATGCCCTCGTTCAGCAGCGCCCAGCACATCTCGGGGTTGCCGATGAAGTCGCCTGCGCACAGGATGACGCCCTTGTTGCAGTTGTAGCGGTAGTAGGTGCCGTCTGCGCCCTTGGCGTACACGCCGGTGACCTTGCCGCTGTCGTCCTGGATGAGCTTGATGCCCTCGCGCTCAAAGTCCCAGGCACAGTTGGGGGTCTCCTGCACATACTTGACGATGTACTTGTGGATGTACTCGATGTTGTTGCCCTGATAGCCGTAGAACTGGGCGTTGCAGGGCCAGGTCAGGTAACCGCCGCAGCTGATGGGGTAGCTGGCCTTCTGCTGGCCGTAGGCTGCCTGGGTGTTGCACAGCGGGTACTGGAACATATCGCTCATGTCGTAGTGACCGGCACCGCCTGCGGGCTCGCCGTCCACCCACTGATCGCCGGTCTTGCCGTCGCCGGTAGCCTTTGGCACGATGACAGCGGTATCGGCCAGATACACGTCGCTGTCGTTGGCCTTGCGCTCTTCCTCATAGGAGTCGTAGATCTCCTCGTAGCGGTCGAACATCTGGCCGGAATACTGCACGAAGTTCTTGATGATCTCGGGGTTCACACGGCCTGCGGCACGCTTGCAGAACTCGGAGGTGATGGCACCGGTGTCATAGGGGCCATAGCCGCGCTCGATCAGCAGCTTGGAGTTGACGTGGCCGATGTCCTCGCCGTACCAGCCGCCCATGTTGGCGCCGGTGCCGTCCAGGTCCACGAAGTTGCCCCAGGGCTGCTTTTCGATGACAGCCACGGTAGCGCCCTCGTCCACAGCGCCAAAGGCTGCGCCCACGCCTGCATGGCCGCCGCCCACAACGATCACATCATAGGTACCGGCCTCCTCGTACTTGTCGGGGTCTGCCGGAGCCTCACCCAGCCAGTCGCCGGGGCCGCAGTAGCCGGGCACACGGCCGGTCACTTCGGTCGTCTCAGGCTTTTCCACCTCAGTGCCGGTAGCCTGTGCGATACAGTCGGCTACGCACTCCTGGATGGCGCCCACGGAGGCCACCAGCGTGCAGCTGGTCACAGCGTCCACATCGGCGCTCTGGCCTTCCACGATGGCCTTGGCCATGGCAGTCTTTTTGTCGTCGGTCAGCAGGTCCTGCTCACCGGAGGAAGTGATCTCGCAGGCGGTGATGCTGTTGGCATCAAAGGTCATGGAGACACCGATCTCGGAGTAGGAGATGGTCTTGGAGGCAGAATAGGTGCCCGGGGTGTACTTGTCCTCGGCGGCTGCGGTGCTGCCGGAGGATGCGGCGGTGCTGCTAGAGCTGCAGCCTGCCAGCAGACCCAGCGCAGCGGCACCGCTGCCAGCGGCAGCAATGTTGCGCAGGAAGCTGCGGCGAGAGATCTTGCTCTTCATTTGGTTACCTCTTTTCTTCTTTTGCACCGGTCTTGTGTAGGCCCGGCGCTCTTGTTACAAGTTTAACAGGTTTCGGCAAAGATTTGAAATACCAATAATTCGCCCGCTTATAACTTAAGCGCATAAGGTGGTTGAGTTTGCACAAGAAATTTGTTATACTCTTGGCAAGGTTTCACAATTTTTGATGCAGGCAGGAGAAAAAGCGTATGACATTGCAGCAGATCATGTACTTTCAGCAGGTAGCCCGCTCCGGCAGCTTTACCAAGGCGGCGCGGGCCTGCTTTGTGTCCCAGACAGCCATCAGCCGCCAGATCAGCGCCCTGGAAGAGGAACTGCACGTCACCCTGCTGGAGCGCGACACAGCCCATGTCAAGCTGACGCTGGCCGGAGAGTATTTCTTCCAGCAGGTCAACGAGCTCACGGCCCGGCTGGAAGAGGTCGTGACCCGGACCCAGACCATCGCCCAGGAGCAGCAGACCCACCTGACCCTGGGCATCCCCACCATTCTGGAGCAGCACGCCATCTCCCAATCCCGGGCGGTGCCGCGCATCCCGGGCCTTGCCGGGTTGGAGGGGCACGGCGTGAGCTATTGTGCCGCCTGCGACGCCTTTTTCTACCGTGGAAAGGACGTGGCGGTGCTGGGCAGCGGCGAGTACGCCCTGCACGAGGTGCAGGCTCTGCTGCCGGTGGTGCGCAGCGTCACCCTGCTGACCAACGGCGCACCGCTGACGGCGGACTTCCCGCCGGAGGTCACAGTCTGTCCGCAGGCCGTGGAGGCTGTTCTGGGCGAAACCGTTGTCACCGGCGTGCAGCTGTCCGGCGGAGCGCAGCTGCCTGTCAGCGGCGTGTTCGTGGCGCTGGGCGTGGCGGGCAGCACTGCACTGGCCAGGAAGATCGGCGCAGAGGTGGACGGGAACCGCATCGTTGTGGATGCGCGGATGCAGACCACCGTGCCCGGCCTGTATGCGGCGGGCGACTGCACCGGCGGCCTGCTACAGGTGGCAAAGGCCGTGTATGAGGGCGCACAGGCTGGCACCGAAGCCGCCAAAGCCCTGCGGAAAGGATGAATGGAATGACGGAAAAAGCGACCGACCACCGTGGCTGTCTTGCCAAAGGCTTTCCCTTCTGGAACGACCTGACGCCGGAGGAGCAGGAGATGCTCTGCCGCTACACCCGGCCGGTGCACTACGCAAAGGGGGCAAGGGTGCACAGCCCGCTGGAAAGCTGTGTGGGCATCCTGCTGCTGCGCTCGGGCCAGCTGCGGGCCTATCTGCTCTCGGAGGACGGGCGGGACGTGACCCTTTACCGCCTGTTCGGCGGGGAGGTGTGCATCCTGTCGGCCTCCTGCGTGATGGACTCGGTGAACATCGACCTGTATATTGATGCCGAAGAGGACACCGAGGCCTACTGCATCAGCGCGGGCGTTTTCCGCAGGCTGATGCAGCAGAACGTGCATGTGCGCTGCTACGCCTATCAGATGACGGCGGAGCGCTTTTCCGACAGCATGTGGACCATGCAGCAGGTGCTGTTCATGAGCGCAGACCGCAGGCTTGCCATTTTTCTCACCGATGAGCTGGCCAAGACCGGCGGTGATGAGGTGCGCATGACCCACGACCAGATGGCAAAATACATGGGGTCTGCCCGCGAGGTGGTGAGCCGGATGCTGAAATACTTTGCGCAGGAGGGCTGGGTGCGGCTGTTCCGGGGCGGCGTGCAGGTGCTGGACAGGAAAAAGCTGCAGCAGCTGGCAAGAGGAGAATAACAAAAAAGGGGCGATGTGAACATCACATCGTCCCTTTTTGGGTCATAGGTTATCCTTTGCAGCCCTGTTCTTCCCAGTCGCCAAAGTCGCTGGCTTCGGCGATCTTGGTGGGGTCGAATTTTCCGCTCTCGTCTTTGGGGGCAACAGCGGGGCCTGCTTCCACAGGGTTCTGGTTGGGAGCTTCCGGGTCGAACACCGGCTTCTCACCGCCCTCCGCGGGTGCCGCCGGGGCAGAGGCTTCTTCGGCGGGCTGGGCAGCAGGTTCGGCAGCCGCTTCCGGGGCTTTGGCGGCAGCGGCCTCTGCGTTGGCCTCGTCTGCCGCCTTTGCCTCGCCCTCGGCGTAGGCCTCGGCAGCCTTTTCGGCCTCCTTGGGGTCCAGCTCGGCGTCCTCGGGGAATTCTACTTCCTCCACGTGGAGCGGGTCTTTCTGGTTCAGGATCTTGTCCAGTGCCACGATGGCAGCACCGGTAACGGCTACCGCAGCAGCCGTGCCAAGGATACGGAACAGTGTTTTCATGCCGGGACCTCCTTGAAAGATCAGATCAAGAGAATGTTACTACATCTTCCAGCGGCTTTTCGGCAGGCTCCACCGACACAGCGGTGAGCACCGGGCCTTTGCCGCGGTAGATGTTATGGAACTTGTAGCCTACCTTTGCAGTCACACGCACCCATGCGCGCTGCTCCAGCGCCTTGTAGCCATCGTAGCTGCAGGGGAAGCCAACGAACTGGATGTCCTGCACGCAGCAGGTCATGGCGAAACGGCCCGGCACGAAGCTGTTCTTGCCGGCACGGTTGGTCTGGCACACCTGTGCAAGGAATTTGACCGTTTTGCCGGTGTACTTCTGGGGCTCGTCCTGACAGTCCATGTACCAGATGCCGAAATCGTCATCCGGAATGTCGATAATGTCCGCGTTGATGTCAAAGGGCAGCGGATCAGGGATATCGTCGTAGGCCACGCTGCCGTCGGCAAACTCGTAGGCGATATCGCACTTGCGGGAAGCCTGACGCACCAGCTTGTGCAGCTCCTGACGGGCGGCATCGTTGTTCACGGCCTCAGCGCGGTTGAACACGATCAGCTCACTGCGGGCGATCTTGTCCAGCAGCAGGCTGCGCATGGAGTTGTCGCGGGCGTAGGTCAGGGCGGTGGTGCCGTCGGCGGTGGCGATGCACTGGTACACGATCCAGCTCTCGGGCAGAGCCTCGGCCAGATCCTGCAGCAGCCACATGCCGTTGTACTCAATGACCACACGGCCTGCACCGGATTCCTTTTCCAGCTTTGTCAGGTTCTGCGGGTTCAGCTCGGCCTTGTCCTCCAGCACCTTGACGGTCACGCCGGGAAAGGCGAACTTTTTGGGATTATACTCTTCTTCGCCCTCCTCGCAGATCAGCAGCAGGGTCTTGTCGCCGGAGTCGAAGTTGGGGTCTTCAAAGGTCTCCTGAATGAATTTGGTTTTGCCGCTTTCCAGAAAGCCCACAAACAGGTAGACCGGAATTTCTTTTGCCATAGGAATGGTTTCTCCTTAAAAAATCATTATCCAATCAGGCTCCCTCTCTGAGGGAGCTGGCAAACCCGTTAGGGTTTGCCTGAAGGAGTTCAGCAGCCGAACAGCTCTGCAATGGCCTTTTCGTTCAGCTTGGAGCCGATCACGACCAGCTTGCCGCCCACATCTGCACCGCGGGCACGCACTTCCCATTCGCCGGGCACATAGTCGAACTCCAGCCAGCCGTCTGCGCCGCCGTTCACGATGCCCTTGCTGCGCAGGATCATGCCGTAATTGCCGGTATCCAGCTCGGTGAGGGCGTGCTCCACTTCTGCCTTGGTGAATTTGCGGGCCGTCTCGACGCCCCAGCTGGTGAACACCTCGTCGGCGTCGTGGTCATGATGATGGTGATGACCGCAGCAGCAGTGGCCGTCATGGTCATGATGATGCTCGTGCTCGTCGTCATCATCGTCATCATCGTGGTCGTGATGGTGGCCGCAGCAGCAATGGTCATGGTCATCATGATCGTGATGATGGTGCTCATGCTCATCGTGATCATCATCTTCATCGTGATCGTGGTGATGCTCGTGCTCGTCCTCGTCGTCATCATCGTGGTCGTGATGATGGCCGCAGCTGCACACACCGTTCTCGTCATCGTGGTGATGATGGTGGTGATGCTCTTCTTCCTCGTCCTCGTGGGAGTGCTCCTCATTGGCCTTTGCAGCCATGGCGATCAGCTCTGCCTTGAAGTCGTCCTTGGTGGACATGGCCTTCAGGATCTGCTCACCGGTCAGCTCGTCCCATGCGGTGGTCACGATGGTAGCGGTGGGGTTCTTCTCGCGCAGCATGGCGACCGCAGCGGCGATCTTCTCTTCGCTGGCGGTCTGGGTGCGGCTGAGCAGGATGCAGCTTGCGTGGCTGATCTGGTCATCGTAGAACTCGCCGAAGTTCTTCATATACATCTTCACCTTGTTCACATCGGCCACGGTGACAAAGCTGTTCAGCTGCACATCCAGATGCTCGGCCACGCCTTCCACAGCGCGGGTCACATCGGAGAGCTTGCCCACGCCGGAGGGCTCGATGACGATGCGGTCGGGGTGGTACTGCTCCACCACCTGCTGCAGGGCGGTGCG
>ENA-UPWM01001451-UPWM01001451.1-human-gut-metagenome-genome-assembly--contig:-NODE-1451-length-10421-cov-10.417343_pt1 | contig 10421 bp, 10 predicted proteins | sample MGYA00250051_ERZ773379 | MGnify/ENA primary metagenome ERZ773379 (study PRJEB29103, sample SAMN06112020) | human gut metagenome | biome: human gut; feature: ankylosing spondylitis patient; material...
TTCACCGACCAGTTGGAAAGAAAAATCGACCGCCTAGTCAACAAGATTGGCGTCAAGAAATTCACTTTGTATGTGAAGCAGCGACGTAAAAGAGACGAAGTTGCGATTGTCAAAATTAGTGCGTGAAGTCGATAAATGCATCGCTTTGTTGAATGAATAAAGAAGGAGATGTATGAACGATAAGATAAAAATAAACCTGCAAATAGCAGACTCAAACTACCCGTTAACCATCAACCGAGAGGAAGAACAAACGGTACGGGAAGCCGCCAAGCAGGTAAATATCAGGCTTAATAAGTACCGGGAAGTATACAAAAATCTGGAACCGGAAAAAATTATTGCCATGGTAGCCTATCAGTTCTCGTTAGAGAAACTGCAATTAATGCAACGTAACGATACCAGCCCCTATGTGGAGAAGGTAAAAGAACTAACTGAATTGCTGGAAGATTATTTTAAAGAGGAATAAGAACGACCGGCCATTCGCTGATAAGAGAGAAACAACCACGCACTGCACAATATCCAAGCAAAGCCCTGCTTGGATATTTGGCGGTGCATTTTTATTTATATACTTAAATTAAATGTAGAATGATAGCAATAATAGCAACAGCAATTGCTTGCTTCATCGTAGGAGGATTACTTTCATACATACTATTCCGGTATGCACTGAAATCCAAATACGACAACGTCCTGAAAGAAGCGGAGACGGAAGCTGAAGTAATTAAGAAAAACAAGCTGCTGGAAGTGAAGGAGAAATTCCTGAACAAAAAGGCGGATTTGGAAAAGGAAGTGGCACTGCGTAATCAGAAGATCCAGCAGGCGGAAAACAAATTGAAACAGCGTGAAATGGTACTCAGCCAGCGTCAGGAGGAAATCCAGCGCAAGAAAATGGAAGCCGAGGCTGTAAAAGAAAACCTGGAAGCGCAGCTTGTTATTGTTGACAAGAAGAAAGAGGAACTGGACAAACTGCAACAGCAGGAAATCGAGAAACTGGAAACAATCTCCGGACTGTCTGCCGAAGAAGCAAAAGAACGTCTGGTAGAATCACTGAAAGAAGAAGCTAAAACGCAGGCTCAATCATTCATCAACGATATTATGGATGATGCCAAACTGACTGCCAGCAAAGAAGCAAAACGTATCGTTATCCAGTCTATCCAACGGGTAGCTACGGAAACTGCAATAGAAAACTCCGTAACGGTATTCCATATCGAATCGGATGAAATCAAAGGACGTATCATCGGACGTGAAGGACGTAATATCCGTGCTTTGGAAGCAGCCACCGGTGTGGAAATCGTTGTTGATGATACTCCGGAAGCAATCGTTCTTTCCGCATTCGACCCGGTTCGACGTGAAATTGCCCGTCTGGCACTGCATCAGCTTGTGACCGACGGACGTATCCACCCCGCACGCATCGAAGAAGTAGTGGCTAAAGTACGTAAACAAGTAGAAGAAGAAATCATAGAAACCGGTAAACGTACAACGATCGACCTTGGTATCCATGGTCTGCATCCTGAACTGATCCGTATTATCGGTAAAATGAAATATCGTTCTTCATATGGACAGAACCTGTTGCAACATGCACGTGAGACAGCCAATCTCTGCGCTGTAATGGCATCGGAACTGGGTCTGAACCCGAAGAAGGCGAAACGTGCCGGATTGTTGCATGATATAGGTAAAGTGCCTGATGAAGAACCGGAATTGCCACACGCATTGCTGGGTATGAAACTCGCAGAGAAATACAAAGAGAAACCGGACATCTGCAACGCTATCGGTGCTCACCACGATGAGACGGAAATGACGAGTCTGTTGGCTCCTATCGTACAGGTTTGTGATGCTATATCCGGTGCACGTCCGGGAGCACGCCGCGAAATTGTAGAGGCTTATATCAAGCGTCTGAATGATCTCGAACAATTGGCGATGTCTTATCCGGGTGTAACCAAGACTTATGCAATCCAGGCAGGACGCGAACTCCGCGTTATCGTTGGTGCGGATAAGATTGACGACAAGCAGACAGAAAGCCTGTCCGGCGAAATCGCTAAGAAAATCCAGGATGAGATGACTTATCCGGGACAAGTGAAGATTACCGTAATTCGTGAAACACGTGCGGTTAGCTTCGCTAAATAAAAATCAGAATACAAAAAGGATTCAATAGATGAAGAGGGCGAAGCAATTCGCCCTCTTTTAATATACACTGTAATTAATACTTAGCAGATTATTCATTTTTACCCCGTAAACATCAATCTATGAATAAGTTTCAATTCGAAGTTTGTGCCAATTCAGTAGAAAGCTGTCTGGCAGCACAAAAAGGCGGAGCCAACCGGGTAGAACTATGCGCAGGCATTCCGGAAGGCGGAACAACTCCTTCTTATGGAGAAATCTCCGTAGCACGTGAGGTTCTCGATGCAACTCGTTTGCACGTCATTATCCGTCCCCGGGGCGGTGACTTCCTCTACTCTCCTATCGAAGTAAAGGCAATGCTGAAAGATATAGAAATGGCCAAACAGCTGAAAGCTGACGGGGTCGTATTTGGTTGTTTAACTGCCGAAGGAGAAATTGATCTTACTATCATGCAAGAGTTAATGAAGGCAGCACAAGGATTGTCCGTTACTTTCCACAGGGCTTTTGACGTTTGTCGTGATCCGAAGAAAGCACTGGAACAAATCATTGCACTTGGCTGCAATCGTATTCTCACTTCCGGTCAACAACCAACTGCCGAATCAGGCATCCCTTTGCTCAAAGAATTACAAGAGCAAGCGGCAGGAAGGATTATCCTACTTGCAGGATGCGGCGTCAATGAAAAGAATATTCATCGAATCGCCTCGGAAACAGGGATACGGGAATTTCATTTCTCTGCACGTGAAAACATCAAAAGCGGAATGAATTATAAAAATGAATCAGTATCCATGGGCGGCACTGTACATATCGACGAATACGAACGAAACGTAACTACCGCCCGGAGAGTTATGGATACGATTCAAGCTACAAATAAGGAATGACCGTGATATAAATACCTGTGATAATAGCCGAAGTAATCACTCCGGAAATATTAGCGCCCAAAGCATCGCCCAGAACAAATGAGTCCGGATTATCCTTGCTCACGATCTTCTGGGCAACTTTAGCCGTAGTGGGAACACAGCTAACAGCTGCAATACCAATCACCGGATTATAATTGCCGCGTTTGATGAAATACATGATATAACCACCGATAATCCCTCCGATGCCGGAAAGCAACAGTGCTACAATACCCAGAACTAGTAACTTCAAGATTTTAGGATCAAGCAACAGGTGAGCGTCGCAAAGTACACCCAACAAAAGTCCTAACATAAAGGTAGAACCATAAAGTAACGGACCACTAACAAAATCATATATATGTTTCATGCCCGATTCGCGAACGGCAACCCCCAGAAACAAAGAGAAGAACAAAGGAGAAGCAACCGGAAACAAGAAACAGAGAACAGCACAAAGAACAGCCGAGAAAGCCAGCTTCACTTTAGCGTCATAATTCTTCGGAGCCTTTTTCGTTACCATTTTAATGGCACGGAACCGTTTTGGTACTAACAATTTCACCAGATAAGGATACCCCCCATACGTCAACCCCAAATACAGATAGGCAACTACGGTAATGGGAACAAACAAATGCTTTGCCAATGCCAGCGAAGTAAACAATACCATTGGACCGTCAGCACCTCCTACCATAGCAACAGAAGCACTTTCTTTTAAAGTCAGTCCGAGAGCAGCAGCGATAGGCACCGTCAGGAAGGTACCCAGTTCGGCACACAAAGCAAGGAATATACTAGCAAAGGGTTTCTGAAGCAGGAAGCCTACATCCAGCAGGGTTCCGATCCCCATAAAGACAAAACAGGCTATCAGTCCGTTACTGAATGTAAGGGTGTAGACAGGTTGTAGAAAGTCTATCTGCATCGTATTCATCAGTGCATCCGTGTCCGAAAGCATCGGATCGAGAAAAAGGTTGCCTAATGTGCCGTCGGGCATAATCAGTGTCCCGCAGTTGATAGCTACCATTCCCAACCCCATTGGGATCATAACCATAGGTTCAAGCACTCCTTTCCAGCCTAGATAGATAAGCAGTAAACCGAGAAGTACCAGAAAGATTCTGGCAGAAGCGAGGAACCAACCGCTCGCCATCATTGTGCCAATGCCTTGAAATAAGGTCGCGAAATCTATATTTTCCATAAATAAGTGTCTTTTTATTGTTTGTTAGCAGTAGGTTTCTTTGAGTTTTTCTTGTTGATATGTGCCCGTTCTTCTTCCTTGAGAAAGAATTCACGGGTATCCCGCGGATAATAATAGTCCAGCAGAGTTTCATCCGAAGCTCCGTGACTTACACCATGATAATAACCGGCGTAACCGGTAAAGTTACGGTTGATACCACGGCTGAAGTCTTCACGATAATCCCCCAATGCTTCTTCTGCTTCAAGCGGTATCTGTCTGACAAGTTTCTCCACTTTCTGACGATGCTGCCGCCAGCGATGAAGGCGGATTAGCTCCAGCTTGTGGGAACTATAAAAGTCAAACGAATCGGCAGCATAAGCAATCAGTTTGATAACTGCCGCGACAAAGAAGCCTAGCTTCCACACCGCCGTGGACATTGCCACCGATGTGATCGACCGCATCCACACCACCGCAGGCAGCCACAGCCGCGTGATGTGCATTGAGATCATGGGCAACAAGGCAGGCTGGCTGACGCTGTACTCCGGCATTGCAGGTGGTGCAGATATTATTCTGCTGCCGGAACAGCCCTATGATATCGACCGTGTGTGCTCTGCCGTGGAACGCCGCGCAAAGAAGGGTTCCAACTTCTCCATCATCGCTGTGGCCGAGGGTGCCATCAACTGCGAGGAAGCCGGCATGAAGCGCAAGGAATGGATGGCAAAGCGCGCCGAGGCAGGCTTTGGCACCACCGCCACCAACCGCATTGCACAGGCCGTGCAGAAAAAGACCGGCATGGAGACCCGTGTGTGCATCCCGGGCCACATGCAGCGCGGCGGCAGCCCCAGCGCCTACGACCGCGTGCTGGCCACCGAGTTCGGCAGCTATGCCGCCAAACTGGTGGAGATCGAGCGCTACGGCGTGACCGTGGCCATGGTGAACGGCCGCGTGACCCAGAACCGTCTGGCCGACATCGCCGGCAAGACCCGCAACGTACCCGAGGGCTGCGAGCTGCTCACCGTGGCACGCCGCATGGGCGTGAGCCTGGGCTGACCTCTCCCCTCCCCCTTGCAAGCGGCTGCCCCACCCTCACCGGTGGGGCAGCTTTTTCTGCCTCACGTTGACAAAAAGCAACAGCTCCACATTCTTTTATCCAATTGATGCCAAGTTGAGCCCTCCTTTTGACAGACCACGCTTTTGTATGGTACTTTAATATAATCCCTGAATTGCACGCACCTTTCAGGTCAAACGTATAAATCATCTTTTATTTTGGAGGAAATGAAGAATGAAGAACCAGACCATTCGTAAGCTGGCCGCTGCTGTGGCCATGAGCCTCGTTGTGGGTGTCTCTCTGGTGGCCTGCGGCGGCAAGACCGAGTCCACCGCTGCTTCCAGCGTTACCAAGACCGGCACCGGCAAGGGCTTTGGCGGCGACATCGTTGCCACCCTGACTGTGGAAGCTGACGGCACTGTCTCCGACTGCAAGCTGGAGGGCACAAGCGAGACCGAGAGCATCGGCGGTGCCGCTCTGGAGGAGCTGGCTAAGCAGGTTGTGGCTGCCAACAGCGCCGAGATCGACGGCGTGTCCGGTGCAACCCTCACCACCAACGGCGTGAAGGACGCTGTTTCTGCCGCTCTGGCTGGCTGATCTACATCCGCATCCTTTTAAACAGCAAAAAATCGGACAGACCCTGGTCTGTCCGATTTTTCTTTTTGGGGAAAAGGCCTTTCTCAGCGGTTGGTCACCTCATGCCGGGTAGGCGAGCCCTCGGCAAAGGCGGCGGCACTTTCCAGCACGCCACGCACCATGCTCTTTACATCCTCGTAGGTATAAAAAGCCGTGTGGTCCGTCAGGATCACGTTGGGCATGGCCCGGAAAGCTGCCAGCTCCGGGTTGGGGATCACATCCCCCATCCGATTATAATAGTACAGGCCGTTCTCATTTTCCAGCACATCCAGACCGGCTGCCCCCACCTGACCGCTTTCCAGGGCTGCCAGCAGGGCATCGCTGTCAATGAGCTTGCCCCGGGCGGTGTTGACGATGGTAACACCGGGCTTCATCTTGGCAAAGGCAGCGGCATCCAGCAGGTGGTGGTTTTCCTCGGTGGCGTTGGTGTGGAGGGTGATAACGTCGCTTTCTGCCAGCAGGGTCTTCAGGGGCACATATTCAGCGATCTTCTTTACCTCCTGGTTGGGGTACAGGTCGTAGGCCAGCAGGCTGCAGCCAAAGCCGGACAGATGCTTCAGCACCGTCTGGCCAATGCGGCCGGTGCCAATAACGCCTACGGTGCAGCTGGAAATATCCCGGCCGATCTTGCCCTTCAGGGAGTAGTCCTGCACTTCTCCACGCTTCAGGATATGGCCAGCCTTCCGCAGGCTCATCAGCATCAGCATAATAGCAAAGTTTGCCACGCCGTTGGGCGGATAGTCCACGTTGGACACCTTCATGCCCAGCTCCCGGGCCTTTTCCAGGTCCACATGGTCGTAGCCGATGGAACGGCAGCAGATGGCCTTGACCCCCAGGTCGTGGAACCGCTGGACCATAGGTGCGCTCATGTCGCAGGGGGTCAGGGAAACAGCGTCGTACCCTGCCGCCAGCTGGGCATTTTCCAGGGTGGGATAGGCCTCGGTGTAGCCGTATTCCACGCCCCATTGCTGGGCCAGGTCCTTGACGATGGCCTGCTCATCAAAGGGACGCAGGGTGTAGAAAAAAACTTTGGTACTCATATTTTTCTCCTCCGGTTTCTTCGTTCCGGTTTCTTTATTCTGCCCCATTGTAGCACGTTTTTTGCAGAGGAACAGAGATTTCTCCATGAATTTTGTTCAAGGCTCTTGTGAGGGCTGTTCTTTTTTGTCCAGTGGCCCCAAAACAGTTGTAAAAGAGGAGAAAAAAAGGTATGATAATAGGTGGATGCCTTTTTTGGCAGCCGTTGATTTTGATAAAGGAGTGTGCCTCTTATGCGCGCTTATGAACGACTTCTGAATTATGTCCGGGTGTATACCACCTCGGATCCCGAATCCGGTACGCACCCGTCCGCCGCCCGGGAATTTGACCTGGCCCACCAGCTGGTGGAGGAGCTCAAGGCTCTGGGCGTGGAGGATGCCCGTGTGGACGAGCACTGCTACGTCTACGGCAGCCTGCCCGCCACTCCCGGCTGCGAGGACAAGCCCGCACTTGGCCTCATCGCCCACATGGACACCGCCCCCGATGCCAGCGGTGAGAACGTGAACCCCATCCTGCACGAGAACTATGACGGCAGCGACGTGACCCTGCCCGCCACCGGCATGGTGATGAAGGTTTCCGCTTTCCCCTTCCTGGCCTCTATGAAGGGCGAGACCCTGATCACCACCGACGGCACCACCCTGCTGGGCGCCGATGACAAGGCCGGTGTGTCGGAGATCATGACCGCCGTGGAGACCGTGCTGGAAAAGGGCCTGCCCCACGGCAAGCTGTGCATCGCCTTTACCCCGGATGAGGAGATCGGCGAGGGTGCCAGCCTGTTTGACATTCCCGGCTTTGGTGCCGACTTTGCCTATACTGTGGACGGCGGCGATGCCGGTTCCGTGGAATACGAGAACTTCAACGCCGCTGCTGCCACCGTGACCATCCATGGCTTCTCCGTGCACCCCGGTTCTGCCAAGGACACCATGATCAACGCTTCCAACGTGGCCATGGAGTTCCACGGCGCTCTGCCGGTCATGGCACGCCCGGAGACCACCGAGGGCCGCCAGGGCTTCTACCACCTGTGCCAGATGTACGGCGACGTGACCGAGGCCAAGCTGGGCTACATCCTGCGCGACCACGACGCAGCCAAGCTGCAGTTCAAGAAGGACAACCTGTTGGACATTGCCGCGTATCTGAACGGCAAGTACGGTGACGGCACCGTGGAAGTGGAGATCAAGGACAGCTACCGCAACATGCTGGAAAAGATCAAGCCGCATTTCCATCTGGTAGAGACCGCCCGCAAGGCCATCCGTATGGCCGGGCTGGAACCGGAAGAAGTGCCCGTGCGCGGCGGCACCGACGGCGCGACCCTGAGCTGGATGGGCCTGCCCTGCCCCAACCTGGGCACCGGCGGCTTCAACTTCCATGGCGTGTGCGAGTGCACCACCGTGGAGCGGATGGACCGCTGCACCCAAATTGTGCTGAACATCATCAGTCTGTACGCAGAGTAATTTCATCGTCCAATATAGCAAAAATGGAGGCTGTCCGGATTCGGACAGCCTCCATTTTTGCATGATTTGCAGAATGCCTCAGCCCACATTGATGTGGCCAACCGGCATGATCTTGCGCTTGTTGTCGTCCGGTTTGGCGGTCAGGCTCATGGCCAGCGACACCGGGCCCACACGTCCCATAAACATCACGGCCATATACAGGAGCTTTGCCCCATCCTTCAGCCGGGCGGTCACGCCCACCGACAGACCCACCGTGCCAAAGGCCGAGCAGGACTCGAAGATGGCGTCAATGACCGACACCGCATCCGAGGTGTTGTAGTACACCACCACAGCCGAGCCAAAGGCAGCCAGTGCGCCGATGACGATGATGGTCAGGGCACGGTACACCGTTTTGGACTCAATGTGGTGGTCGGCGATCACGCAGTCATCCCGGCCCTGCGCCACACTGCGGATGGTCAGGAACAGCACCGCAAAGGTGGTCACCTTCACGCCGCCGCCCGTGGAACCGGGTGCCGCACCAATGAACTGCAGCACGCTCATCAGCAGCTTTGTGATGGGCCCGCAGGCCGCCAGATCAATGGTGTTCATGCCAGCCGTGCGGGTGGACACCGACTGGAACAAGGACGCCATGATCTTATCCCCTGCGCTGAGGTTTCCCATGCTGCCGGGGTTGTTCCACTCCAGCAGACCGATGAGGGCTGCACCCCCTACCCACAGCAGCACCGAAAAGATCAGCACCACCCGAGCGTGGAGGGACAACTTGCGCTTTTTGGGGTACTGGATCAGCTCCACCCACACCATAAAGCCCAGGCCGCCTGCAATGATCATAAACATGACCACGGCCTGGACATAGTAGTTGTGGACATAGGGCACCAGGGAGGAATAGGCCCCAAACTGACCAAACAGGTCAAAGCCTGCATTGCAGAAGGCCGAAATGGCGGTAAAGATGCTGATCCAGATGCCCTGGAGCCCAAATTGGGGCACAAAGGCCAGCATCAGCAGCAGGATGCGCGGTCGCGCAGCACGGCGCTGCCGACGTCACCGATGCCGGTGCCGTCGATATACACATCGCCCGCTGGGACATTGCTCGTCGCGCGCATACTGCGCTTGGTGATCTCGATCACTTCGCCGTTTTTAGCCACGAGCACGTTCTTCGGCTCCACGCCCATGAGTTTGCCGATCTCGGCATGCTTGCACAGCATCCGATACTCGCCGTGCACGGGGATAAAGTAACGCGGCTTCGTCAGCGCGAGCATCATCTTCAGCTCCTCCTGGCAGGCATGACCGGAGACGTGCAGCGGCGTGTTGCGGTCATAGATGACCTCCGCGCCCTTCTGAAACAGCTCGTCAATGACGCGGCTGATCGTGATCTCGTTGCCCGGAATGGCCGAGGCAGAGATGATGATGCGGTCGCCGGCGTCGATCGTGACCTGTTTGTGCTCGGAAAACGCCATACGGTGCAGCGCAGACATTGGCTCACCCTGGCTGCCGGTGCAGACGATAACGGTCTTGCTGCGTGGCAGGCTGCCGATCTGCGACATGTCCATCATGACGCCGTCCGGAATGTCCACATAGCCGAGCTCCGTCGCAACGCGCATGATGTTTTCCATGCTGCGGCCGGTGATGCCGACCTTGCGCTTATACTTTGCCGCCACGTTGATAATCTGCTGCAGGCGATGGACATTGGACGCAAACGTCGTGACGATGATGCGCTTGTTACAGTCCTTAAAGAGCTCATCAAAGCAGTCGATCACGCGCGCTTCCGAGGCGCAGTAGCCGGGACGCTCCACGTTCGTGGAGTCCGACAGCAGCGCGAGCACGCCCTCGTTGCCGAGCTGGCCGAGACGCGGCAGGTCGATCATGCCGCCCTGAATGGGCGTGAGGTCGATCTTGAAGTCACCCGTGTGGATGACGGTGCCGATCGGCGTTTTGATCGCCAGCGCAACGGAATCGGCAATGCTGTGGTTCGTATGGATGAACTCCACCTCGAAGCAGCCGAGCTTAAACTTATCGCCCGGCTTTTTGATGGCACCAGCTACATACGTGCTGTCGCTCTTAAGCCATTGAACAGTTTGCCTGAT
>ENA-UPWM01001454-UPWM01001454.1-human-gut-metagenome-genome-assembly--contig:-NODE-1454-length-10389-cov-22.391874_pt1 | contig 10389 bp, 6 predicted proteins | sample MGYA00250051_ERZ773379 | MGnify/ENA primary metagenome ERZ773379 (study PRJEB29103, sample SAMN06112020) | human gut metagenome | biome: human gut; feature: ankylosing spondylitis patient; material...
GGACTTGTCTTTTCTGAACAGATGGACTCCCATGCAGACCAGCAGGATTATGAACGCGAATCCGGTCAGCAGGAAAAACCAGTACCAGGGTTTTCCGGCGGTGGCGAAGGCCCGTTCGATCAGAGATCCGTTCATGACATCGTACTGGGAATGCAGCCAGTGCTTGTAGAATGCCAGCGCGATGATGTAGACCAGGGATGCAAGTATGGTGGCTTTCTCTTCTACGGGGATTTGTCTGATCACATTACTGATTCTAGTGAACGATCAGTCCCGCCACGAAGACGATCACGCCCCAGATGAACGTGAGTCGTGCGGGGTCCGTCTTGTCGCCGTGGCCGACCCATTCGAGCGTCGCCTTCATGCCGGCGATTGTCGTGTGGGCGAGCATGAGGCAGAACAGGAATATGGAGACCGTCAGTGGCGGGGTCATCGTTTTCTCGACTGCCATATTCACCAAGCCCGCTCCCAGGAGGACGAACGAGGCGACGGTGCAGGCCACGGCCACCACGTCCGCGCGGCTTCTTTTCCCGTGTCCGATCAGCGGGTACACACACAGGCAGCAGATGGCGAGCAGGACGAGCGGTGCCAGGGTCAGCGCGGTTTGCGCGTCCGCGTCGGAGACCATTTTGATGTAGTCCGTTTTCCTCAGGCGCGGCAGCACGTGGTAGGAGAGGAATCCCAGCACGGCCGTCGACATGGCGGCGGCCATCCCGATGCGCAGCAGCACTCCCTTGCATATCGCCGCGGCATCGGTGCCATGTTCCTGCTCCATGCCCTTGCTCCTTCCGTTCGTCGTTCCCATGCCGGTTTTCCCGGATCCGGTTCCCGGACCGTTTCCCTGTTCCGGTTACGACGATAACCGGGTTTCCCGGCTCGGGCACGTTCCTGTTCATGCCCGAGTCCTCGTGGCTGCCACCGTGGCCGCCGGCCGTTATCGGCGGCCCCGCTGGTGGTGTCCGTGGAGGCGTGGCCGCTTGCCCGTCCGTCGCGTCTTCCGTTTTCCGGTTCCGGTGTCGGCGGGCTGATTGGGAGAGTGTGTCATGCTGTCGGTTCTGGTGTTGCTGCTGGTGGTGGCCGCGGCGTCGTTCGCGTATCGCGCGTTCTGGATGCTGCGGGCCCGTCCGTCGTCCCGGTATGTGGGGAGCCGTTTCCGTGACGAGGTGGTGGCGATGAGCCGTCGCCAGCGTCGTCGCGCGTTCTGGGGCAATGTGCTGCTGTGCGTGTTGTGCGTGGCCGCGATGGTGTTGGTCGGCGTGCTGGTGGGCGGCATGGGCGGCTCGGTGTGACCGTCCGTCGTCGTTTCGCTTCCGGCCCGTCGGCGTGTCCGGCGGGCTTTCGTCTTGTGTGTGGGCCTGATCGTCGGAGGTTGGTGTGATGTCTGGTTCGACTGGGGATGCTCCGGTGTTGGAGGGAGAACACCGGTTGGGCGAGGGCATGCGCCGCGGCGTGTTCTGTCTGGGGCTGGTGCCGGTGGCGACGGGGTTGACGCTGCGTGAGGCGATGTGGATGCAGTGTTGTCTGACGGCGGGTGTGGAGCCCGGGCCGATGCCCGCGCATGCGTTCCGTCGCGCCGACCGGCATGCGGTGGAGGACGCGATGGGCGTGGCCCCGGGTCTGATGCGCGCGGTGGCCGCGGATGCTAAACGGCGTCGGCGCATGGTGGATGCTGACGAGGAGGGGCATCTGCCCCTCGGCTCGCCCTCCCCCGTGGACATGATGACCCGTGATTTCCGCGTGCGGCCGGTCACGGCGTGGCATCAGACCAGCACGGGGCGTGCGGGGGTCCTGTCCACGCTGGTGGCGGGGTCGGGGGCGCCTCGCATCGACGGGCCGGTCATCGGCGTGGATGTGCTGTCGCGTGAGTTGTGGCGGTTCGATTCGTGGGCGACGTATGACGCGCCGGGCGTTCACGGCCCGCATATGACGACCAGCCCGGACGTGTTCATCTGCGGTCTTCGCGGCAACGGCAAGTCGTTCGCGGCGAAGGTGATGGCGTTGCGCGAGATCGAGGCGGGCCGTCATGTGATCGTCCAGTCGGATCGCGAGGGCGAGTGGGGCCGGGTCGCCAATCATGTGGGAGGCCAGGTCGTCTCGCCGGGCGGCGGCCATTATCTGAATCCGTTCGCGTTGCCGGACCGTCCGTCCGCCGGCGAGGACGATTTGTGGCGTCAGGAGGTGCTTTCCGGGCGCAAGGCGGCGTTCATGAGCCTGGCGGAGGCATTGCGTGAGGATGGAGGCCCGTTCCCGCTGGATCGCGACATGCAGGTGGTCGTGGACCGTGTGGCGGTGTCGTTCGGCACGGGGCCGATGACGTTGGAGGCGGCGGTGGACCGTCTCGCGGACCGTTCGTGGGTGGATGGGGAGTCGCCCTCGATGACGGGTTTCGAGCATGAGCCGGCGTTGGCGCGTGCGGCGGCGGCCGCGGCGGCGCGCGTGTATGCGCCGATGGTGCGTGGCGGCACCCTGTCGGGCATGTTCGACAGGGAGTCCACGATCCGGTTGGACCCGTCGAGTCCGATGATCGTGTTCGACACGTCGAGTCCGGCGTTGAACAACGAGCAGCTCAAGCGCGTGTTCACGGCGGCGGTGAGCTCGTGGATCGACCGTCTGCTGCAGGGGCGTGACGGGAGGCGGCGGATCGTGGTCGACGAGGAGGCGTGGGATCTGCTGTCGAACGCGCGTCTGGTGGACTCGTTGCAGACCAGGCAGCGGTCCGCCGGCCATTGGGGGTGCGCGACCTGGCTGATCGTGCATGGCGTGAACGACATGACGCATGTGTTCGGCGAGGGCAGCGAGCTGCGTGGTCGTGTCGAGGAGATCCTCAACCAGATGCAGACGAAGATCATCTTCCGTCAGGGCGGGTCGAACATCGACATGCTCAGCCGGCTGGTCCCGGATCTGAGCGAGGACGAGCGGCGGGTGATTCCCACGCTGCCGCAGGGGCTGGGGGTGTGGAGGGTCGGTGCGGAGCATCCGCGTATGGTGCGCGCCCTGGCCGGTCCGACCCTGTCGGCCCTGTTCGACACGAGGAAGGGAAAAACACGGAAAGGTTGGCCTGTCCATCCAGAATTACCTGTTTGTAGAGATCCGGATATACTCCTGCAATCCGATAGCTTCTCCCGTCAAGTACCACTGTTCCATCCGTCTGTTCAGTCTGCAACAGATCTGAAAAGGATTGACAGATATAAACATATCCTTCAGTGTCGGCCTCCATCGGCTTCCCGTTCATCGGAATACGGAAGAAATCAAAATAAGCCGGATCTCCCTGAGCTACGGTAACACTCACCTTTGAATGGTCTGCCTTTTCATAAGATGTATACAGATAAGAGAACTGATTTCTGTCCAAAGTTTCATCACCCAGTGTAACCAGACGTTCAATACCCGGCAGGGCGGTCAGTCCGGAACGAATCTCATCCCAGTTCTGGCGCATACGTTCCGAATTCACCGAAAGGGAAAGACACCGTTCTTCTTCAGCAGGACTCAGAGGGGCATACGTCTTTCCGAAGAGTTCGGCATAAGACAAATGAACCACCATCATAGCTCCCAGGAAAAAGATGCACACTACAAGCTGAATGCCGATCATCAGGGAACGGAAAACATGTTTTCCGCCGGTGACAGGAATCAGACGGATCAGACTGACCTTACGGACCCGCCACACCGGAATCAGCAACAGAGGAATACAAAGCAACAAAGTTCCGAGATAAACAAGGATGTGCAGACGATAGACCGCCGAAGCAGACAACCAGGAAATGTGTTCTGCAGGAAGCCAGGTACGGGCCAGCGGCATTACCACCTCTCCCATCAGCAAGGAAAGAAACCAGGCAATGGTCAGCATGATAAATACTTCAAAAAACAACAACAGAAAAAGGCCTTTTGAACCAGAACCGACACATTTACGCAGCGCCAGTTCCCGCTGACGGACATAAAACTGCTGGAAAGTAAATTTCAGGAAATTGATCAGTCCCGATACCAGAATCAGCGAAGAAATGAAGAGCAGGAAAAACTGGACCAGATCCGTATTCCGGTTTTCTGCCATTTCCTTGAGCGAACTGGCTTCTACGATCATCGTTCCATCTCCACGTACCCAGCTGATTCCTGCCAGATATTTCTCCAACGACTCTGAAGAAACTCCCTCTTTACTCAGGGCATACATCTGCAGCCAGGTCCTCGGCTTCATCTCCAGAGGGAACCAGCATTCCGTTCTCGGAGAACCGCCTTTCTCTTTCTCTGCCACCACATTCACGATGCGATAATCCGTAAAACCATTTGCCGGAGTCAGCGAAGCCAGCCGGACAATCCGTCCGACAGGATTCTCACTGCCGGCCATCCGGCGGGCAAAGGAAGCGGAAACAATGATTTCATCTTCCCGTTCCGGCAGACGGGAACCGTAAAGCAGAGGCAGTTTCCAGAAAGGGAAAGTAGCAGGAGTCGCAACTTTATAAGTTACCTTGTACGGCGTTTCGCGCCCGTCCTTTTCCACCACTTCCACCTCCATTTCAGCCTCATAAGAGAAAACGGCCCAACCTTCCAGCATACCGGACGTCTGACTTTTCAGTGCCCGGAAATCTTCCTCCACGCAGGGAACATCACCGGCAAAATCCTTTTTACTGATCATCAGCCTCATAGCCCGTTCACCTCCGATGTATTCTTCTTCCTCACCCACTGTATACACAAAACACAGCATGAACGAGAAAGTCAGAATCCCGATGGCCAGACACAAAGCTGAAATCAAATGTTGTGTCTTGTTTTTTCTCAAATTGCGCAGAGCTACTTTCAAATAGTGTAATATCATCTTAACATAATTTGATTCGTTCTTATATAATTTGTTTCTTTCATATTTCTTCCGTTTCTTTCAACAGAATGCATGAAGGAGCTTACTTCTACAAACGATCCGGAGACTTTCTGCAAAGGTTTTGCCTGTATCGTCTTGACAAAACTGTTGTTTCGACCAGATGAAACTTTTGTTTCGACTAGGTGGAACTTTTATTTCATCTTAGTGGAACTTTTATTTCGTCCTGGTGGAACTGTTGTTTCGACCTGGTGGAACTCAAGTTTCGTACTGATGAAACACGCGATTCGTCTGCTCATTGAGCCCGGATCGTCTGCCCGCTCCGTCACTCCCGTTTAATCTCTTCAGCCGGATTGACCCGTGAAACCTGCCAGATGCGGAAGGCTACCGTGATGGCGACAAACAGGGAAACCAGCAGGAAAATACAAAGATAAAAACCTGCTCCGTGATGGAAGAAAACCGTATACATGCCGCTGAGTGCACGCAACAGGAATTCCACCAGCGCAAATCCCAGTACAGCTGTCAGAGCCAGCAGAATGATATAGAAACGTGCGAAGAGCATTGCGATCTGCCGTACACCGGCTCCGTTGATCTTACGGATAGCCATTTCCTTCCGGCGAGATTCCGTATCAATGGTCACAGCCGAATAGACTCCCAGCAGTGAAATAACCAGAGCAACCACCGAGAAGAACAGAATAACCCCACGCAACTTGAATTCCAGTACCTGCGATTCACTTATGTCATCCATAAAGGTCCCGATCCGGACTTCCACACTTTCCGGCAGATTCTTCTTCAGGATCGTCCGGATTCCCTCACGTACGGCTTCAGCCTGTCCGTCCTTACACTTCACATAACAATGTCCGCAATAATCATCAAAATCGGTCAGCATAAAAATAAATCCTTCGCTCTCGCGGTATACATTGGTTACAAAAGTCTGACAGACTCCCTTGACCAGATAGGGCGTTTCATCAAAATTATAAAGTGGTTTTCCCAGAACTTCCTTTCCGATCCGTTTGGACAATGCTTCATCTACCACCAGATCTGCAGGCTCGCGGACTGATTGTCCCGACAACATCGGAATGTGCATGAAGTGGAAGAAACCCGACGTAATGCGCATGACATTTACAGCTACATAACTGTCCCTGTTGCCTTTCTCCGTAAACATACGCGTACCCGACATGCCTCTCAGATAGTTGACATCCGAAGGAAGTACCTCCATTACCCCCGGAAGAACTTCAAACTGATGGATCAGATCTTTCTTCTGGGTCGCATTCATAAAGGAGAAATCCATCGGAACACTCAGAATCTGTTCTTTTTCCCGGATGGTCAGTGTGTTGAACAAAGTGCGTCCTGTCATATCCGATTGCAGGTAAAGAGCGGCTGCCAGCGAAATGAATATCCAGCAGATAAACAGCTGTATGCCCAGCAACATATTCCGCAACCGCCTTTTTCCACTCCGACGCACACCGCTGACCACTCCGGTATGTACAGAAATACGGCGTACCTTCCACACAACAAACAGGCAGACCAGAGCAGAAACAGCCAGCAGACCTGCCAGATATTCAAAGGTCTGTTTCATCAGCTCAATGGAATCAATCTGTAAGGATATGTCTGTCACTTCCATTTGCAGCCAGGGATCCATGACTTCAATACAGATGCAAGTCAACAGTCCTGCCAGCAATATCAGCAAAGCCGATTGTACAAACAACTGAAGAAAAAGTCCGGAAGCAGTAGCTCCTGTCATCTGCCGGATACAGAACTCACGGACACGGGTCAGGAAAGATCCGACCATCAGATGATAGAAATTAAGCAAAGCCACCAACAGAATCAGCATTCCGGCTATGCCTGTCACCAGAGCTATTACCGGAAGAGCACCTTTCTCCAGAAGTCTGGCTCCCATCGGATAAACGGCCACATTGTAGTCCCTGTCAAAATAATGGTGAGTCACCTTGCTCCTGCGGAATTGTTCATTCAGGTCTTGCGGCGTTACTCCTTCCCGAAGCAGGGCAAACGTTTGCGAACCGATGACCGAATAACGGGCATCGCTCTGTATGATTCCTTCTGAATCGTTCAAGCTAAACATATCCAGACGGCTCAGAAAAGAAATGCTGTTGTTCATCGGAATATCCGCGATGACCGCCTGTACGGTATAGACTATGCCGCCGGTACGGGGAGTGGAATCGGGCGAAGTGGACAACCGGCAGGTCATCACCAGCTGCTTTCCGATTGCCTGACGGATATCACCATATACCCGTCGTGCCATGCTTTCAGTCACGACCAGTGAGTTTGGTGTAACCTTGGCAACGGCAGCCGAACCGCACAAAACCTGGGGAGCCAGCACCTGAAAAAAGGACGAATCCGTCTCTGCCACATTGAAAGTGTAAGGCAGCTGTTTGCCGTCTTTCACCTCCACATTGAAAGGCCGTTCCCTATAGGGATGGTCAACCACACAGAAGGCTTCAATCCCGTCCTGCTTCTTCAGACGCAGTTCCTCGGCAAGAGTGACAGGTGTAGACATTGACACCCCCTTGTCATTTTCCTCATAAAGGCTCAGCTCAGCAATCCGGTCATAATTCTCAAAACAATGATCGAGATCGTAGACATAGCGGACCAGGTAAAGGCAAATGCTGAAACACAGCAAGGCTACTCCCACTCCTGCTAAAGAAATCAAATGTTGTGTCTTATATTTCCACAGATTGCGCATGGCAACCTTCAAATAGTGTCTGATCATAATACTTCTTTTTTCTAGTTTTCATTCTATTCACTTCTCATTACATTTGCCGGACTGATGCGGGTTGCCTTACGGACTTGCCAGAGCAAGGTTCCGATGGAAATCAGGCCGACCACAAGCAAAGCCAGCAGGAAAATACCGGCATTCAGTGAAGCCTTGACCACCATATCGAGGGTGTACAGATGGATAACATATCCTGACAAAGGAATGGATATCAGAAATGCTCCGCCCAGAATCAGCAGATATTTCCGGAGCAACAGACGGTAAAGATCCGACAGACGTGCTCCATGTACCTTACGGATCGCTATTTCACGATAACGCTGGCGAATGTCGAACAACGAGATACCGAACAGTCCCAGGCAGGAAACCACAATGGCCATGAAAGCAAATGCACTGTAAAGAACAGCCAGCTGGCGGTCGGCTGCATACATCTGTTTTACCTTGTCGGAAAAAAGTATATACTCAAATTCTTCCATACCATATGCTTCACGCTCCACTTTCTTCAGGTAATCCAGCACTGCCGGCAGACGTCCCGGACGGAAAGAGATGCTGTAGATATCACCTGAAGAGCGTTTCATGACCTGAAATATCATCGGACGTACGCCGGTACTGATATGTCCGTCGTAGTAATCATCAATGACTGCCACAATGGGATGCAGCTTCGGATTGCTGCCTCTTTGCTGGTCAGATTCTGCTATGACATAAGCCCCCTGGCAGGAATCATATCCAAGAGCCTTCAGGCCGGCCCGGTTGACAACGTAATAATCCTCATTTCCCTCATCTCCAGTCAGCGAAGGAAGACTTCCCTCCACAACATGAAGATCATAAAGCCGGAAGAAAACAGGACTGGCATACCATATATGCAGAAAAGCCTTGCGACCGTCCTTTCCGATGAAATTGGTTCCATAGTCACTCGGAGCCAGGCAGGAATAATCCACCATCCAGCAGTCAATATCCGGACATTCTCCCACCATGGCATCAATCTGACGGACCCGGTTCCTGCGGACCTCGATACTTTCCTTATCAGGATAGGAAGAATAATCCTTTGACTCGTGTACAAGACTGGCCACCAGAATATTCTCCGTCCGGTATCCGGGATCCGTGTGCAGCATCAGATCAAGCTGGCGGTTGAAATAGATGGCTATGACAACCAGCAGAAAGGTTACTGTATATTGCAGGAACAGCAGAAACATACGTGCACGTACCGAACGGTTGCCTGTACTGACAGAACGTATGCTGACAGAAGGCTGGATACGGGTAAAACGGAAATAAGGATAAAGAGAAGCCACCAAAGGCAAAAGAAACAGCAGGGCCAGAGAAAGCTGCCAGTCGAATGCCGTATAGGGAAAACTGAACCCAAAGAAGTGTTCCACCGGTATCCGGGTAAGTTCAATCAGTCCCCAGGCAAGCAGGACGGCAAAAGCCGACAGCAGCAGGTTCTCCACAAAAATATGGGAAAACATCCGGAATTTTCCTGCACCGAACACCCTGCGTATGCCGTACTCATGGGTACGCTTGAGCATAAAGATCAAATAAAGATTGATAAAGTTCAGAATGCCTGTCAGCAACAGAAGTACACAGAGACTGATAAAGATACGAAGCTGCGCCCGGTCGCCCCAGACATAAATATGCCCCTCCTCCGTTGTTTTCAGTCCAGACCAATAGCATTCTTTCAGGGGAACCAGACTGAAGGTGTACATACGCGTATCATCCGGCCAGTGCGGATTGACCCGGCGAGGATAACTTCCAATGCGGTTAATCTGGTCCATGTCTGCCCCTGCTACGAAACGATAAAGTTCAAGCGGCATCCGCTCCCAGTGATTAGAAGGAGTGTCAGGCAAGAGAAGATCAAAATTCAGCCAGGCCTTGTTCTCGGGCTTGGCAATCACTCCCTTGACCACAAAATCCTTTCCATTGGAATAACGGATGGTTTTGCCAATGGGATTCTCTTTGCCGAACAGTCTGTGTGCATAACCCTCGGTCAGTATAACCGATGAAGGATCGTTCAGGTCTTGCTCTCCCTGCACCGTACGGAAAGAAAACAGGCGGAAAAAGGTACTGTCCGTAGCCAATGCCGCACAAGAGTAACGGTGACCGTCGCTGATCAGATAATCATTGTCCAGCGGAGTGAAGCGACAAGTTACATCAATCAGCTCCGGAGCAATCAGGATACTGTCCTGATAGACTGAATAAGCTCCCCAGTATGAATTGCCCTCCATATCTACCCGGACTGCATAGACTTCGTTCCGATCCACACAATGCACATCAACCGTATATTCGCGGTGAATGTAACGGAGCAGCACAATACAGCAGGCCAGGCTGAATGCCAGTCCCAGCAGATTAATCAAGGTGTAAGAACGTGCGCGCAGTAAAAAGCGCATTGCATATTGAAATGTTTTCATGGGTTTCTCAATTTATTTTTATCGTTTATTTCACTTCCAGTTCTTCTGCGTCGCCAAAGGTATCATATCCTGTCGTAATAACCCAATCTCCGGGCTGTAAACCTTCGGTAATTTCATATTGCAAGGGATTCTGACGGCCGATGACAACCGGTACTTTCACGGCGCGTGTCTTGTCTTTGTTCAGCTTGTAAATCCATTGTCCGCCGGTCTGCTGATAAAAATTTCCCCTGGGAATAACGACAGCCTGTTCAGGTTGTCCCAGCTCGATCTGTACCCGGAAGCTTTTCCCCAGCCGGACATTGTCGGGCATCTCTCCGGTAAATACCAGATCAACCTCAAAGGTGCGGTCCTTGACTTCAGGAACCACCTTGCTCACTTTCAGCGGATACTTCTTGTCTTGCCAGATAATGGTGGCGGGAAGTCCGGTCGTCACCCGGTCAATATAGTATTCACTCAGCGACGTGTGG
>ENA-UPWM01001460-UPWM01001460.1-human-gut-metagenome-genome-assembly--contig:-NODE-1460-length-10353-cov-7.602472_pt1 | contig 10353 bp, 5 predicted proteins | sample MGYA00250051_ERZ773379 | MGnify/ENA primary metagenome ERZ773379 (study PRJEB29103, sample SAMN06112020) | human gut metagenome | biome: human gut; feature: ankylosing spondylitis patient; material...
AAAGTTTTGTAAACGGCCGTATCAGGTGTCTGGTAGAGCAACAGGATGGTTGCCAGCGTCAGATAGGTAAAGAGAAACTGTTTCAACACATCCTTGCGAGTAGCCTCTGAGAGATTCGTGCTGTGAAACTCCGCCATGTGTTCCACCCACCAGATTGCCGTCGGGCCGGACTCGAAAAAGGGGAACAGAACGCCGGTTTCGGGCAAGGGATTGCCCGGCGAATGACGGTACAGCGCGATCATGGTTTCGGTTTGTGATTCCGATTCGTTGTCGGCTGCCTCAGACACTTCTCTCGTACAGGATACGGCTAGTCCCAAGGCTTGCAGCGGCGAGATCCAGAGCGCGATCGGACCGGAGAAGAATCGCGACGGCACGAATAGGCCTGCGGGAAGCGCGGGCAGCTGCGTTCGGGCGGCGCTCGAATCTTGTGCCGTGCGGTTTGCGGCAGTTCGTATGGCAGCTTTGTGTTCGGAGGCGTAACGCATCAAGGCGTGCGTGATGTGTTCCTTGATTTGGTCTTCTGTCTGCGGCAAGTTTTCGGTGCCGACCGACGCTGAGACGCTTGGCGCTTCCGCCTTGGCCTCAATGCTCTTTTCCATGCGGGAATCGAGTCCCACGCCAAAAAACTTGCGCGAAGCGACGTTAAGACGCAGAGCTTCGTCGACTTTGCGCAAACCCTTTGCAAATACCCCCGATGCCCAGGAAGACAGTCCGAGGCCGGCAACGGCCCCATTCATGACGGGGTGACAGATCGAATCGGGCAAGGTTCGGAGGGCTTGATTCGTTACATTGCTTCGTGTGCTTCTGATTCCCAAGTCGGCGTCAACGTTGATTTCGAGTTGCAGATAGTCGTAGGCGGCGGTTGCAAGTGCTCGTTTCGATTCGGGTGAAATCAAAGCCAAAAGGCGTTTTGCCGCCTCAGGATGAATTTCCCAGAGGGTGACGAGGTGTTGTCTGCCGTCGTTTTCCCAGCAATGGGCACGAAAGGAAGAGACAACGAGCTTTGCCTGAGTGAGAAACGCACAGAGCGACGGTTGGTCCGTGACGTTTGAGAAATGTTCGGAGACGGCTTTGAAAAGTGCAGGAATCTCGCTGCGTAGTCGTTGTGTGAAAAGCTCGGCAAAAGCGTCGGGCGGCATGAAGAGCCGCAGGGGCGGATTCGAGCTCGATTGCTTACGCATTGCGACCATGGTGCGCGTCAGTACGCCCGGGGCGGCAGTCGCCATTGACGTAAAGAAAAAGTGCCGAGCAAAAAGCGCTTTATTGAACGCGGACGATGCCACTGAATTTGAATTCGGAAACGTCAGAAGAAAGCCCGCCAGGAGCAGAAGGGCGTTTTGAAAGGCCGTTGGTTTGTCACCGAAGACTGGATCCTTTCTTTGGGGTTCTTCGAAAAAGGCGGCCAGAAGCCTGCGGCATTCATCGGAATATCGGGCGTCGTGTTTGGCAATGAGGCCCGTCAGCATCAGGGCGACCTCAAAAAGCGCCTCGGTGAGTTTGAGGTCGTGCCGGATGTTGCCGGTGAAGGTAGCCTGCAAAAACGACAGAAGTCGTTGTTGCGCCTGAGATTTAATGTCGGGCGAAAAGGTGGCGAGCGATTCGGACAGAATCGTCGCGTATCGTTGACGCAGGCTGGCGCACAAACAGAGCCTCTCAAGAAGGCGTTCGGCGAGAGTGTCAAACTCGGTGTGACTCAAGGGCGGGAATCGTCGGGGTAGTGGGGATAAGAAAGGGTAAGGAAAATCCCGGCACTCCCTTTTTCCCGGACAACCGTCGGCTAGGCCGAAGATGCCGGGAAAAAGAGAACGCGAAGGAAAACAAACCGCAGAAGTTTAAGGTTCAGTTGCGAGCTCTCAAAGCCATGGATGCTTGACTAATCGAGCAGACGCATCTGACGGCTTTCTTTTTCGTTGAAACGCTGGCGCTTCAACGGACGGCGACGAAACGTACGCCGCAGCAGCGTAGCCTTTTTCTGAGCTTTTTTGGGGAGCTCGGGCAACGGGCCGCAGCCGGCGTCGATGTTTTCAAGTCGGTCCGTCCTGCAAAGAAGGCTTTTCCCGTAGAGGTCTCGAAACTGCTTTCGGGTGAGCTCGCAAAAGTGCGGGCCCAAGAAAGGCACGGGGCCTTTACAGTTCGGCTCAAGGTCGACGTTGACGGCAAACCGTACCGAGAAACTTTCCTCACCTCTCAAAGGGGCCAGTTTCGCGATTTCGTCGTCGGTCATCGCAACGGGTTCGGGGCGGGGATCGTCGGGCATATCGGGTGTTTTTCCATAAGAAAAGACCCCGTTGCCGTCGATCGCACACGCAAAGAACCTCAGAGGCTGACTCGACAACGCCTGCGGACAAGCATTGCGGAGAGCCTCTGCGTCATGAGCAGGATGGACGGAAAACGGGGTCGGAACGGATGAGAAGGGGGCGTCCTTCGGGATTCAAAGGGCGCGCGGCAAGAGCGAGCGGCGCTAACCGATTTTCGGTCGTACGTTACGACGTCTTCGGTTCGCTGCCGTCGAAGAGTGAAGCGTCTCAAGCAACGGGGCGAAGTGAAACGCCGCCATTTCCAAGAGCGTCAGACACGCGCGGTCGTTGAGTGCACTGCCGATGGCAAGCCGGACGGCTCGCGACAGAGACTGCTCGGGGCTGCAGGAGCCCGCAAGCAGCTGCGTCAGTATTTCGCACAGGCGAATCACAACGCGTGTACTCAGTGCCGCAGGCACGTCTTCGCTCACGAAATCCGCTTCCAAGGCAGGGTTCGTGCGCGAGGCTTGTGCAAGTCGTGCGGCGCAGCGGGCAAGCTCGGCAAGCGTTTCGCTTGACAGAGCGCCCTGAGCGATGTGCTCACAACGGTATAGGACGATGCGGGCTTCCACTTCGGGTTTGGGCCAATCGGCTGCCATATGCCAGAAGCGGTCGCACGTGCTGGCGTCCTGCTGGTTGCGAGAGCTGTAGGCCGACTCGGGCAGCGTACCGCAACGGCAGTTGTCGGTGACAATGACCCGGGTGTTGACGTGTCTGGGAATGCTCAAACCTGTCTTCTCGATCGTGATTGACTGTCCTTCGAAGATGTCGTTGGCGCCCACCCAGACTTCCGGGGGAGCGAGCGAAAACTCGTTGATGAGCAGTACGGCTCCGGTTTTCCACGCAATGGTGGCCGGTCCGTCGATCCATGCGAAGCCTCCTTCGTGCGCGCCCCAGCGGCCGACAAGGTCGTCCTTCACGAAGCGTCGGGAACAGGTCAGGGAAATGACCGGTACATGGACGCGTGCGAGAAACTGAAGAACGGAGGTCGTTTTGCCGCAGCCCGTGGGTCCCGCGATGTAGAGCGGGATACGGGTGTCGGGCCAGGTCCACCACAGCACGAGATCCTGCAGAAAGGATTCATCGAACACGTGGCAGGGATCGACCCGAACGATTTGGGCGGGCGCAGCACAGGAAAGCTGCGAAGCCTGAAACCCCGGGATCATTGTCTCGGACGCAAGTCCGAAGTCTTGAACCGAAATGCAAGTTGTGAATGTCATTGGCATAGTGGTTTTCGCCTTTTTGAAAATCCATCAAAGGGAGCGAGCGAAAACCCACCAAAGACAAGCTGAGAGCTCCGTCAAAGAGACACTCGAAACTTGCATTCACGCAGGCAAACGCCCGCGTCGGGTTGGTTTGTAGTTCAGGTTTGATCGGTCCGAAGACCACGGTAAACACTGAGAAATCCGTTTGAAGGTCGGCATTTTGCCAGAATAGCGCGGAATTGCAAGAAGCGAAATCCGGCACGACAGTCGCCGGCAGAATGCTGTCGGTCTATGCGCGCAAAGTATGGGCTCGCCTTGCGTATCCGCTTGTCGGATTAGAACCTCAAGGATAACGATGCTTGATCAACGTTTCCGAGTCATTGCTGAAATTCGTTCGAATAGCAATGGCTGAGAGTGTCTGACGTTCGGACCGCCGGCAAGAACGACTATGAGCGGACAAGCAGATGTCGGAACGTTTTTGCCGGCGTCGGAAGCGTTAAGCGAACTGAGCGAGGTATGACTCTCAGAGAGATTCGACCGGGCAATCGGCAAACTCTCGGCGAACCGTAATAGTTCGGATACGAAACCTTATGTAAACATGCCAAGCGATACCGGATGATTGTTACCATAGTCCTCCGGTATCTTGAGTCGTGTTCTTGCGAGGAAGAGTTTAGGCTCTCGTAGACAAATCTTTGTTAGAGAATGACAGCTGATCAGATTCTCAACTCAACGCGGCGCCGGATCCAATGTCGAAAGATCGGATCCTCACTTTCGTAGTTCGGCGCCCTGATGACAAAACCGGTTTTCACACGTACAGCTCGGGCAAGAAAGATGATTTTTACGACTTTTGTCGAGTAGAAGTACTCGCTGAAATTCGAGTCGTAGATTGACGAATAACATATTCGTCGTTTGCCGAATAATCTAGTTTCAGAATATCGAAAGTTCGCAGGCGAAATGTCCTATCTTTTTTCCGTTATCCGGTAACCAATCATGTTGATTCAAGGCCTTGAGCTCGTTGGCATCGAGCGGAATCTGCTATTGTGGCCGTACAGAATCAGCAACGAACGGGAGGCAGAAATGCTTTACAAAACTGTTGGTTTGGCAGCGGCCTCGGCCGTATGCGCGCTGATGGTCGGGTGCGCCAACACGACGACCGGAAAGCTGGTCGAGCCGCTTGAAGTGATGCCGACGGAAGTCTGCATCATCCAAAATCCCAAGGTCACGATCGGTGAGGCCATTCCGTCGCTGCAGTCGGCATTCCAGCGCCGCGGCATCAAGACGACAGTGGTCCGGGATGCTGCGTCCTGCACGTCGGAATACCGTTTGAGCTACGTGATGCAGCGTTCGTGGGACGCAACGACCTACCTCGGTCTTGCGGAACTGACGCTCTACAAAAACGGCGCCATCGTGTCGACTGCCAAGTACAAGGCCGGAAGCATGACGCTCACAAAGTGGGGCAAGACCGCCGAGAGAATCGACAAGACGGTCGGCAAATTGCTCGGTGAGTCGGAATAGTTCAGACACGGATCTTTAACAAGAAACATCAAGCGCCGCTTAAAGGATTTTCGAAGCGGCGCTTGTCGTATGGTGAGCCGATGATTTCTGTCCGATCAGAAGTGCTTCGTCCAGCGCAGAGAAGCGCCCCAGCGCTCGTCTCCGGAGTCCCCGGCTTCCCCGTCGAGCATCAGCGCGAACTCGTGACCGGTTGACGATACCCAGCCAATCTTGCATTGCGCTGCCGCCGCGTGACGGTTGTCGAAGAATTCGACGTTGGTTTCGTCGCGTATGCCGGTCCATGTGTATGTCTCGTCGCCATTGACGTGAAAGCGATTGTGGTACGCAATGCGACCTTCCAGAAAGAAATTGCCTGTCGGGGAGGCGGCACTGCTGCGCGTCTTGAAAGCCAGGCCGGCTTCAAGTGCCGCTACGCTTAAAAGTTCATCTTCATATTCTTGTGCAACGCGAGAATCCGACTCGCGGACATCGTCTCGGTGAATGCCGTCCCAGCTGAGCTGAGCGTACGGCATGAACGAGAGCGCGATCTGATCGGGGGCAAATTTGCGGCCGATACCGATGGACGCGCCGAGACTGACAGCATGGGTGGTTGTATCGAGTCGCTTTGAAACGTCGAAGTCGCTGACGTATCTTGTGCGATCCTCAACTCCGTAGCCCAGAAGTGCCTGACCGAAGAGTCGCATGCCGGCACCGAATTCCCGCATCGCCGAAACGCTTGCAAAAACACCTTGCGCGTTTCCCTTGTCCGGGCCGGAGATTTCGATGTCGTCGTAATAGCCGCCGACTTTCCAGCCCAGCGCCCAGTCGCCGAAACTGCGGCGAGCACCGGCTGAAAGAATGGTACGGGTACTCTGGAATGATTTCGCGCCGTCCATATTTGCCCGTTCGACGACGAGCGAAGCCTCGGGAATGACATCCGTGGCATACAGATCGGTAAGCGGCGAGAGCGCTGTCACCTCACGCAGGCGAATCGATCGAGACATCGCGGCGGCATCGAAGGCCAGGTGAGAATCCGCCTTGGTTGAAGCAAACGCGTTTTCGAGGGTTGTAGTCACCAGCTGTTTGTCGCATCCCTCCCTCAGGTTTTCGGAAAGGATATCCACGGCGCTGACGAATTCGGCGGCGGTTCCCGAAAGAATGCCGTCGGCTTGGATCACAGCGTCCAGTTTTTGAGCTCGGCGCATGGCGTCTTGCGAGACTGAAGCGGTTTCGCCGACGCGCTGCATGCTGTTTTCGACACGGTGCATCTCAAAGCTGCCGTCTTGATTTGTGACGAACTCAAACGTAATGCCGCCGCCCCAGGAGAGTTTTGCCTCTTTGACCTGCTCAAGGATTTCGTCGCCAGCGTTTAAACCGGGAAAAAAGAGCGTCGGGCTCAGGGTAATCTTTTGATCGACGTATTGCCCCGTGCGAATCGTGATGTTCAATGGGGCCTCGGCATTGCTCTCTTGACCGGATTTCGCCAAAAGTGTCAGGGACGATGTTTGATCCTGAGAAAGATTGCGCACGATTATTTGGTCGATCGTGTGTTCGCCGACATCAAGCACAAGCGATGAGCCCGCTTCCAGTTTCAGTTGACCTTTGACGTGAAACGTGCCGATTCGATTGCCCGGGCTGAGATCGTCTCCGGGCGAGAGCGTGCCGCGGGATGTCAGTGACCCGACCACACCGCGTCCTGCAACGGTGGCCGTGGCATCGGACTGGACGTCTTTGTCAATGATGCCGTCAATGACGAGTGTGGCGCCGTTTCTCACGTCGGTGGAGCCGCTGTAGGAGGCGTGACCGCTCATGACGAGAGTGCCCGCAGAAACGATGCTGTTGTTTTCACCGAGCGTGCCGGAAACGACGAGCGAAACGGGAAGATCGGCCTGATCCGGAGCAGAGGTCTGATTGCTCGAACCTTTATAAGGTTGGCCGCTTTGGATTGCCTCGTTGTATGCCTTTAATTCTTCTTGGGTGGTGATGTGCAGCGTCGGATTCCAGGGCACTTCGTTGATGTCATTGCCAAAGCGGCTCACGCCGTTGCCGGCAAGATTGAGCGTGTAGGCAATCTGTTCGTTTCCGTTGAGCCCTGTCTGAACCGGCAGCGTCCACTTTGAATTCGTCTCATCCCAACGCGCCATGCGGTTGATGTTGAGTTCGGCAATGCCGCCCACGGCAGAAGCCGCATCCAGAAGTCCCGCGCCGATTCCGTATTCAACGATGGTGCAGTTTTCGATGAAGTAGTCCTTCCATTCCTTGTATGCCTTATCTACCGCCTCAAGATAGGCGTCAGGGTCAAGTTCCCATTCGTAGCCGTCGAGGATTTCCTCGCGCCACTGAGCAGCTGCCCGTTCGGCGGCTTCTTCTTTGAGAGCCTTAAGGTCACCAAGTTTGGTGCCGGCACTGCCCCAAAAGACGATGGCGGCGGACTCTTTGTAGACGTTGGAGACGTATTTGTTTTCGTCCGGTGACCACGTGGGCGAGGCGACACGAAAATCCAGCCTGCCGCCGTACTGCAGGTGATAGTCCGGGTTGTTATGGTTTGGGTCCGCGCCTGTTTGTTCAGGATGCAGGGCAAGTACTTCGTAGACTCCTTCCTGAGGCTTGCGGGCGGTGGTAAGAACGCAGTCGGCCAGCTGCGAGGCGGTCATCCAGGGAAATGCCTGCTGCACGAGCGCAAGGGTGCCTGCCACATGCGGCGCGGCCATGGAGGTGCCGGTCATCTCAATGGAGCCGTTGCCGCTTCCCGCTTCAACGCTCACGATGTTGGTTCCGGGCGCGGCGACGGACCACAGAGAAGCAAAGAGAGCGCGGTTGGAGGCTTCGATGGCGCTGCTGTTGCCGTGAACGAATCCTTCTTCAAAGAGGTGGTCTGATTCGATGTTGACGACGTTGATGAAGTGGCCCGCTTTCGTAGGGGCCCGCATGATCGGCAGAATCGGGTCGGCCGGCGCAAGTCCTCCTTGGTTGCCTGCGGCAAAGACCATGAGTTTGTCGTGTTCGACGCCGGAGTTGAAAACCTCATTGAAGGCTTTCGTTTCGTCCGGAATGTCGCCGTAGCTGAACAAGCCGCGCACCCAGCCCCAAGAGTTGCTGTAGATCTTGACGTCGTCATTGGTTTCAATAGCTTTTTTGTAGAGGTCTGCGACCTCATAGATCATGGTCGGACCTTGAATGGTCGAGTAGAGCAAAAGCAACGAGGCGTCTTTGGCTACGCCGTAGTTAACGGAGGAGTTGCCTGAAGCGATGCCCGCTACGTGACTGCCGTGACTTTGTTGGGTGGCGTTGACGCCGGTGCCGAATTTCTCGAGATACTGGTCGCTGTAAAGCTTGATGATGTCTTTGCCTTCAAAGGCGATGTGGGTGGTGTCAAAGCCCGAATCGAGAATGCCGATGCGCACGCCCGCTCCCGTAAAGCCCTGAGCGTAGGCGCCTGCTGCGTTGATGGCGTCTAGGTTGATGTTGCCGGTGGGAGAGGCGCAGACTGACAGGGGCCACAAGACGGCGCAGACGGCCAGAGCGAGAGCGGAACGATGGTGACGAAAACGGTTTGAAGAGGGCATAAAAACCCCTCCCTATGACGGGAAGATCAAAAAAGGCACCCTTAGGCGTAGTGTGACACAAAATGAGCGCAGTGGTTTGGTGCGGCCAAATCAGGTGGAAAAAATCGGCCAAATTGGGTGGCAAAAAACGGCCAAATCGGGTGGCAAAAATCAGCCAAATTGGGTAGTAAATTCTGGTCGACTTGGGTGATGAGCATTGGTAGCGACCGTAGAATCGCTGTCTCGACATAAGTCATCACGCCGTGTGGCATATGCCAATGGAAAAATACGAACCAATCATGTCAAGCGTCCTTTAAATTGACCCCCGAAAATGCACGGCGCCCCATTAAATGCTGCATTGACTTGACCCGGCAGATGCCGTAACCCGCTTTAACACTGGATTTCGACCGATCGCCGAGCCTCTCGGTGGGTGAGCTCTCTCAACTGGAATATCTCGCTGAGGGATGATCTTGCGTTTCCTGTACGAATACATAGGACGGTAGATCGGAGCAGACCGGAGTTTCTGGCCGTCTGTCAATGGCGGTGGGCTGCCCTGATGGACACGTCGTTTGACGTGAAAGGGCCGCTAGATCCTGAGTGTGCCTGTGACGATTCCGTGTCACGAGCAGAGAAATTCCGCCGATCGATTGATGGGTTAAAACGCGGTGCGCTTATCGGTTGCCATCCCAGAAATTTTTGTGCTCAAAATGACGTTTTCGTAGGCGTCAGAGTTGGCTTCGTTCTGCGCTTAACCCTTGACAAACAAATCGGAATGTGCCCCCAGAAAACGAAGTCTTAAAACTGACTTTAGTCAGTAGGGATCTGCAGGTTTTCGCTATAAAATATAAGTTCTCTTGCCTTTTTAGGTCTATTTGAACAATATACAGTATTAATACTTCCACCTCGAAATCTTTTGTATAATGTCATTATCAGAGGGCTCTCGTCATAAGTCACAATCCAATTGCCATTATATTTCCCAATAGCATCCCTCAATAAAACGTGATCTCTTTCCGAAAAAAAATTCATATAAAGTCTATTTCCTTGCTTTACATAAGGCGGGTCAAACATAACGAAGTCTCTTTTCCCACATCTTAAGCTACTCATTTCTAGGAGATCAAAAACGTCGAAATTGTACAGATGAATATACGAAGCCATTTCCGCTATTGCCGTTATTTTTTTTATTAGCTCACTCCTATTAAATCTGGCATCCATCTTATAATTACCCAATTGATTTTTCCCGCCAACAACACCTCCTTTTATAATACCAGATACATTTGTTCTATTAAGATACAAAACAGCCTTACCCAAATCTAATGTGTTTGCTTTATCTTTAAGCATATACACCGATCTCTGTCTCTGCCACTCTTCATAATTTAATGGTATCGACTCAATAAAATCGCACAACTCATCAGAATTAAATAAAACGCTTTTCCAGAAAGAATATATCGCAAAATCAGAGTCGTTGATTACTATCTCTTTAACAATTCCAGAAAAAAGAAGCTTTAAAGCCAAACCGGCACCTCCAGCAAACGGCTCAATATACCTCTCACAACACTCATTTAACAAAAGTAATTTTCTTACAAAGGGAAACAATTTAACCGTACCTCCGGTATACCTAATAGGTGACGGTGTGATTAACAATTTAATTCTCCGACCGAAAATTTAAATGCTCAAAGCCAAACTATTTCCAAATACTTGGAGATATCTGATTATATACAGCAACTTTTTTAAATAAAATCTTTAGACTATCCTTAAATGAATCTACTGCAAATTTGTTTTTCTTACTTTTAAGCCAATGTCCAAAGATCAACC
>ENA-UPWM01001471-UPWM01001471.1-human-gut-metagenome-genome-assembly--contig:-NODE-1471-length-10315-cov-23.313733_pt1 | contig 10315 bp, 7 predicted proteins | sample MGYA00250051_ERZ773379 | MGnify/ENA primary metagenome ERZ773379 (study PRJEB29103, sample SAMN06112020) | human gut metagenome | biome: human gut; feature: ankylosing spondylitis patient; material...
AGGCCTTTCACCGCCGGGAAAGGGGGGCGGGTCTTGGGCTCACCCCGGTGGCCCTCGATGGAGCGCATGAGGGCGGTCTCCTCGCCGCAGACAAAGGCACCGGCGCCCAGGCGCAGTTCCAGATCGAAGTCAAAGCCGGAGTCGAAGATGTTCTTGCCCAGCAGGCCGTACTCCTTGGCCTGCCGGATGGCGGTCTCCAGCCGCTTGACGGCGATGGGGTACTCGGCCCGGACGTAGATATAGCCCTGGTGGGCCCCCACGGCGTAGCCCGCGATGGTCATGGCCTCCAGAATGGTGTGGGGGTCGCCCTCCAGCACCGAGCGGTCCATGAACGCGCCGGGATCGCCCTCGTCGGCGTTGCAGCAGACGTACTTCACCCCGTCGGGGCTGACCGCGTCGGCGGTGAACTGCCACTTTTTGCCCGTGGGGAAGCCCGCGCCGCCCCGGCCCCGCAGGCCGGAGGCCAGCACGGTGTCGATGACCTGCTGGGGCGGGATGTGTTCGGTGAGGATTTTACCCAGGGCGGCGTAGCCGTCTACGCCGATGTACTCGTCGATGCTCTCCGGGTTGATGACGCCGCAGTTGCGCAGGGCGATGCGGTGCTGGTGCTTGTAGAACCGGGTCTCGGCCAGGGAGGTGGCCGGGCCGTCGCCCCCCTCGTTCTTGTTGAGCAGGCGCTTGACGATGCGGCCCTTGACGATGTGCTCGGCCACAATCTCCTCCACGTCGTCCACCGTCACGTGGGTGTAGCACGCCCCCTCGGGATAGATGGTGACGATGGGCCCCAGGGCGCACAGGCCGAAGCAGCCGGTGCGGACCACGTTGACTTCGTTTTCCAAGCCCCTGGCCTTGATTTCTTCTTTCATCTTCTCAATGATTTTTTCACTGTTTGAGGAGGTACAGCCGGTACCGCCACAAATCAATACGTGGGAACGATACATATTTGGTTTTCCTCCTTCTTATGTATTGGCGCCGATGGTAAATTCCATGACCACATTGCCGTTGACCAGATGGTCGTTAACCACACGGACAGCCTTTTCCGGGGTCATTTTTACATAGGTGACTTTTTCCTGTCCGGGAACCAGAACCTCCACCACGGGCTCATACTGGCAGATGCCGATGCAGCCGGTCTGGGTGACGGCAACCTTTTCGGTCATGTTGCGCTTGGCAACCTCTTCCACAAAAGCGTTCAATACCGGACGGGCTCCGGCGGCGATTCCGCAGGTAGCCATGCCGACCAGCACACGGACGGCGTCCTTATGTCGTATGCAGTGAAGAATACGCATCCTTCAGCACCAACGGCGCGGCGCGGTTCGATGGGCTTTCCTTCTTCATTGGTCATCGGAAGGCTTTTCAGGAGTTTTCCGTTGCGGTCGAGAATGTCGATTTTTGAAGAAGTACTTCCGATGGCATACAGTTTGGAACCATATACGCAAAGGTCTTCAATGTCACCGATTCCTTTTCCGTTCTGAGCCTCATAGATGTCACCGCTGATTGTTCCGGCCTGTGTATCGTACCACTGAAGCGAACCATTGTTGGCTCCCCAGTTACCGGTATTGATGACGTAAGCGCCCAGGGTTTGGGTAGGTATCGGGTCGGTGCCGGGACCATCGGGATCATCGTTGTTGTCACAAGCTGTCAGACCAAGGCCCAACGGCAATGCCATGCATAAGAAATAAATCCAGTTCTTTTTCATAAGTCTTGTTGTTTTTATAAATAGTAATTGATGGTAATTCGGTAGTTTCTTCCGGGCATGGGATAGAAACGGATGATTTCGTAGTTCTTGTTGCCCAGGTTCAGCGCGTCGGCCTGTATACGAAGGTGATGACGGTTCCAGCGGAAGCTGCGCGAAAGTGAGATTCCGTGGTCCGTATATGCATCAATGCGGTACTTCGGCAGGTTCTGTGCCAGCGTGTACCGTTCGGACGAAGCGGTGAGATTGTACGTCATGTTAAGCCAGGGCGTTTCCAGAGTAAGACTTCCGCTTCCCGAATGCCGGGGAGTATAGACTATCTGGTTTCTCCAGGTTTTTGAGTTGCGGTCGGTCACGTCTTCGGCCTGCATGAAGTTATAGTTGCCCGTGAGGTAGAGCTTCATCTGCTGGTTGAGACGGCATTCTGCGGACAGGTTGACGTCCACTCCGATGGTTTCCACCTTTCCTACGTTCGACATTTTCCAGACAAACATGGTCGGGACGGCTACGATTTTATCTTTCACCTTATTATAATAGGTATCGGCCGAAAGACTGATGAAGTCGAGAAAGCCCAGATTTGAACGGCTCCAGGTAACTCCCAGGTTTCCCTGGCGTGTGGTTTCCGGGCGCAGACTGGTGTTGCCGATTTCCAGATAATAGAGGTCATTGAAAGTCGGAGTGCGGAAAATGTCCTTATACGATGCGCGGATACGCAGACCGGCTTCCAGGAAAGGTTTCCAGGACACACTGAAGGCTGGTGAAAGCCGTTTCCGGTCGTCTGCAGCGATACCGATGCGTACTTTTTCCGTAATATAAGTGTTGAGCAGCGAGGCCGTGACCGAAAAGCGGTTGTGCTCGTAACGCGCGGCAAAGGCTGTCAGATAGGTGAAGCGTTCCGGAAACTGGCACTTGTCAAGAGTTGTATGCAGGTAATTGTAGGCAAAATCCTGTGCCAGTGAGAAGGAAAGCCCTTTCAGAGGTTCGGTCCAGAGCGTAGCCGACAAGTAGCTTTCTGTCTGCCGGTAACGGTCGTCGGTGATGCCCGATGCCTCGTCGTTGTAGTCACGGTTCCAGCTGTAGTTGAACTTTCCCAGTGCCTGCAGCTTGAACTTTTCGCTGAAACGGTTCTCATAACGGAACTGTCCGAAATAGTTCTTGTCGGAAAGCCGTTCGGCCGCATAGGGGTTGTCGTAGATGACTCCACCGGGCAAACCGCGTTCCGAGTCAAAGAGATAAGCCTTTACTTGCAGGTCCTGTTTCGGAGTGAAAGAGGTGTATAGGGTTGCTTCGGCCCGATATGTCTGGATATCACTGTTGTTTCGTTTGCTGTCGATCAACTGATTACCGTTCCATAATTTGAAAGGATAATTTCCGTCTGCCCGCAGGTAGTCACCATAGAGGGAAATCGAAGTGCGCTGCGAGAGTTGCTGGCTGTAAAGCACCGAAGGATTGGCCAGCCCGAATGAACCGGCTTTCAGTGTGGTATTGATATGCCAGTTCTGTTCCGAGAAGTCCGGCCGGTCGGTCTGGATGTGGAGCACTCCTGCCGAAGCGAAGGCACGGGCCGACTGATAGATGTCGTCACTCTGGCCGATGGTAAGGGTCAGCTGGGAGATGTTGGTCAGTGAAAAGCGGGAAATGTCGATTTGTCCCGACTGGCAGTCGCTGACGCTTACACCGTCGTAGATTACTCCTGTATGCTGGGCACCCAGACTGCGTACGGAAATGGTTTTCAGACCGCCGATGCCTCCATAGTCCTTTACGCTGACTCCGGAGAAATGGCGGACGGCATCTGCCACTTCACTGATGCCCATGCGTTCCATTTCTGCCTTGTTCATCACCTGTAAGGGAGAGGCGGCTTTTACGGAAGGGGGCGTACGCCGGGCTTTGACTGTCACTTCCGGAATGTCATAAACACGTCGGGAAATGCTGTCGTTGACCGGATCTTGTGCGTGGACGACGGCAGTCAGCACACCGGAGGCTACAACGATAGGGCACAGAACAAGTCTGCGTACCAGATACTTCATGGGCATAAAATTTACAGTTTTTATTGATGTGCATGTATTTGTCACCCTTTCCTCGAGGGTACAAACATGGCTTTTGTCTTGCAGGTCTTCTGACTTACTCCAGTTGGCCCGGCCTTCCCACCCTCCGGTTGCTTCGGGGGCAGTGGCTAAAGGATAGATGGGCAACCCTTTTTATGGAGCTTACAGCAGCGGGACTGTCCGGGACTTTCACCCGATTCCCTTTTCATCTGAAACCTCAGGAAAGGAGGTTTACAGAACAAGACTTCGCAAAGGTAGGAAACTTTTTTGAATGTGCAATAATTCGCTGCGGGTTTATGTATGCTTCTTCCGGTGGACATGAAACTGTTTGTCGGGAAGATGAGGAAAGAATACTTTGCAAGTATTTGACTAACAATGCGCTGCAACGACTGCACGATTGGGCCGCAACGACCGCACGATTGGGCCGCAACGACCGCACGATTGAGCCGCAACGACTGCACGATTGAGCCGCAACGACTGCACGATTGAGCTGCAACGACTGCATGATTGAGCCTCAATGTCCGCATAATGTTTTGGCTGTGACCGCACGGTTCCTGCTTGTCGCCCGTAGCCTTCCGGACCATTGTCAGAAGCCGCCGGGCTTTAAAAAAAATCCTTCGACGTTTTAGTTTAAACGCCGAAGGATTTTCATGTAAACGCCGAAACGTTTTTCGGCTATGTATATCCGGTTAATTTACACCGATTTCATCTACAAAGAGGAAAGCCTTTTTGCCGGCTCCGGAATGCCATGCCGGAAGGGTAGGCGTGCATTTACCGACGATGCGCACGTAGCGGGCTTTGGTCTTGTCGAAAGCAAGCGTGTTGTGGCAGGGAACATTATTCTTGCTGCCTTTTTCCAGCACAGGGATCTGTCTGGATGCTACTTTACTGAAAGATTTGCCGTCGTTGGAAACATAAACTTCCATACCGGTCAGTCCGAAGATGTAGTCGCCCGGCACAAGGTACGTGTCGATGAAAGCTTCGGAAATCTCCTGTTCACTCTGCAGATCGATGGTTGCATCCACGTTGTTGGAATAGAATCCCATGTAGCGGCCGGAGCGGTAGTTTCCGTCTCCCTTCAAACCGTCGTTCAACAGCGTAGCTCCCTTGAAAGTATAGCCTTTGTCGGCTTCCGAAGCCAGTGTGATGGGGCGCATCGTGGCGAGGCTGTAGTTCAGGGTTTCTTCGGTGGTTTCGCTTTCACGTCCGTTCCGGATTGCCTTTGCCTTGATGGTCTGGCTTCCCTGTACGGGGAAAGGTTCCGTATAGGCTGCCGATGAGGCTGTCGGTTCGCTGCCGTCGGTGGTGTAGAACACCGGAGCATTGTCGAAGGTACTCAGTGTCACGAGGGCCTGTCCGTTTTCACCGGCATTGATATCGATGGTCACATTGTCGATATCCTGTTTATAGTGGTAGCCATACAGTACGTAGAGATCCAGCTGATGACGCAGGCGTCCCAGGAAATTATCGAGGTTCTTCTGTTTCGGATTGCTAGCCTTTGCAGAGTACAACACCGCCGCGAACCTTGCCAACATCCACTACACCTGCGACACCCGCGACGCTTACTGGAAGGCCGAGCAGGACTTCTTTGATGCCAACGGCCCCGCTGTGACCAACGCCAGCGTGGAGATCAGCCGCGCTTTCCTTGCGAACCCGCATGTGGATGTCCTGACCGCGAAGTTCGGCACCACCTGTGTGGCCGGTATGAAGAATGCCGTTCTGGGCATGGATGACCGCACCGTGGAGCTGCAGCAGCAGTTCAATGCTCTGGTGAGCCGCTACCAGCAGATCTACGGCGGCGCACTGGTGGAGCTGGACGGCAAACAGCTCACCATCCCGCAGCTGGGCCCTTACAAGGAGGATCTGGACCCTGCCGTGCGCCGCGCCGCCTACGAGGCCGAGGCCGGTTATTTTGATGCCCACCGTGCCGAACTGGACGAGCTGTACGGCGAGATCGTGAAAAACCTGAATGCACAGGCCCGGGTGATGGGCTACCACGACTACAGCGAGCTTTCCTATGTGCGCATGAACCGCATCGGCTACGGCCCGGAGGAGATCCGGAAATTCCGCGATCAGGTGGCAAACGATGTGGTGCCCCAGCTGCAAAAGGTGATGGCCCTGCGTGCAAAGCGCACCGGCATTGCCCGCCCCACCTTCACCGATCTGCCCATCATGTTCAAGGACGGCAATCCCAAGCCCATTCCCGGCTACAAAGCCCGTATGGATGCCGCCCGCACCATGTACCATGAGCTTAGCCCGGAAACCGCCGAGTTCATCGACTTTATGCAGGACAACGAGCTGTTCGATGTGGAGAGCCGCCCCGGCAAGATGTCCGGCGGCTATATGACCAGCCTGCCCAGCTACAAGGCCCCCTTCATTTTTGCCAACTGGAACAACACCTCCGGCGATGTGGACGTGCTGACCCACGAGTGCGGCCACGCCTTTGAGGGCTATGTGGCCGAGCGTGATCCCGAAGTGCCCGCCGATCTGGAATGCCCCGGCATGGAGAGCGCCGAGATTCACTCCATGGCCATGGAGTTCCTGACCGCACCGTGGCATCATCTGCTCTTCGGCCGGGATACCGACAAATACGCCCTGCTCCACGCTGAGGACAGTTTTGTGTTCCTTGCTTACGGATGCGAAGTGGACGAGTTCCAGCACATCATGTACCAGAACCCGGATCTGACCCCCGATGAACGCAATGCCGAGTGGCTCAAGCTGGAAAAGAAGTACCGCCCGTGGATCGATTTTGACAATCTGCCCTTCTATGGCCGCGGTGCAGGCTGGCAGCGTCAGCTGCACATTTATGAGTGCCCCTTCTACTATATCGACTACTGCCTGTCTACCATGGCCGCACTGCAGTTCTTCCTACTGAGCCTTGACGACCACAAGGATGCATGGGAGCGCTATCTGCGCCTTGTGCGCCGCGCCGGTACGGCCAGCTACACTGAGCTGCTGGAAACTGCCGGGCTGAAGATCCCCTTTGAGGATGGCAGCATCAAAGGCATCGCCCAGCAGATGACCGACTGGCTGGAAAACCATCAGGTATAAGAAGCCGTTTTCATCCGAACGGTCGTTCTGATGCATCTGAAGGGCGATTCATGCCGTTTTACTGTCAGGAGCCGTAAAATCTGGTATGCTCTGGACAGAGAAAAAGCGTTTCTGTGAAGCGAAAGGAGATCCTTATGAAACTGACCGGACTGTTCAAGCGCGGTGCCGCCTACCTGTGCACCGCCGCCATCCTGATGGGCGGCGTCTCCGCCTTTGCCCTGAGCCCTGCTCTTCCGGACGAGCCTGCCCCGGCAGAGCTTTCTGTGACCAATGCGGTGTCGGAGGCACAGTTGCGCTCTGCCCTGTCCAAGTTCACTGTCACCTATGACAGCGAGGCCGAGGGCTGGCAGATCGATTCTCCCTACGAGGATGCCAGCATGGAAAAGGCCTCCTGCGGCCTGTACCCCTACCTGTTCGTTACCAACGATGATCCCACTGTTTACATCAGTCTGGGCATGACCTACTTCGGCAATAAAAAGCTGGACATGAAATCTGTTCGGGTAGAGACCGAGGATAACTACTACGACTTCACCTGCGACGACCAGTTCACAGGCGGCTACGACAACGACCTCAAGGCATGGTTCGACTATGAGCTGTTCGATATGGACGACAGCACCAGCTGGCTGAACGAGTGGCTTGCCGCCAAGAGCGTCACCGCCACCTTTACCGGCAAAGACGGCTCCACCAAGACCTACACCCTGACCAAGGACAACCTGCAGGCCATCCGCGACATCCTGAATGCCTACGACACCCTGCTCGGTTCCGATGTTTCCACTGCCCGCGTTGTGCTGCGCGGCCTTGTAAAGTAAACATTATCTGCTTACAGCAAAAGCCCCCGGAACGTTTCACACCGTTTCGGGGGCTTTGTGTTATGCCTTATTCAGGTTCAGGCGCTTCTCTTACAGGTTGAAGTAGCGCTTTGCGTTGTCGAAGCAGATGCCCTTGACGATCTTCTCCAGAGCCTTCTCGTCGTTGGGATACTCGCCATCCTCGACCCACTGGCCGATGATATTGCACAGGATGCGGCGGAAGTAGTCATGACGGGTGTAGCTCAGGAAGCTGCGGCTGTCGGTCAGCATGCCAACGAAGTTGCCCAGCAGGCCCAGGCTTGCCAGACGGGTCATCTGCTCTTCCATGCCGATCTTGTGGTCATTGAACCACCATGCGGAGCCGTGCTGGATCTTGCCCGGCACCTCGCTGTTCTGGAAACAGCCCAGAATGGTGCCGATCTGTGCGTCGTCGGCGGGGTTCAGGCTGTAGATGATGGTCTTGGGGCACTCGTCGGTGTCGTTCAGGGCGCTCAGCAGGCTTGCGATCTCGCCGCCGCAGGTAGCGGTGTTGATCATATCATAGCCGGTGTCGGGTCCCAGCAGAGCGTTCATCTTGCGGTTCACGCCGCGCAGGCAGTTGTAGTGGATCTGCATGGCGATGCCCAGACGGTGATACTGCTTGCCCAGATGGATCAGGATGTAGGTCTGGTACTTCTCAGCCTCTTCCACGGTGCAGCTCTCGCCGGCCATCACCTTCTGGTAAATGGCGTTGACCTCTTCCTTGGTGGCCTCACGGTAGGGGATGTAGTCCAGGCCGTGGTCGGAAGCGCGGCAGCCCATCTCGGCAAAGAACTCGATGCGCTTGGTCAGGGCATCGGTCACGCAGTTGATGCAGGCCAGCTTTTCCTTGCCCACAACGGCAGCCAGCTTGCCCATGTACTCAGCGAAGCCGGGCTTGTTGATGTTGAGGGCCTTGTCGGGGCGGAAGGAAGGCGCCACGGTGAACTTGATGGTGGGATCTTCCTTGATCTTCTTGTGCCAGTACAGGTCGTCGATGGGATCATCGGTGGTGCCGATGAAGGCCACGTTGCTCTGCTCGATCAGGCCGCGCACGGTCAGCTTGGGATCATGCTGCAGCTTGTCGTTGCACAGGTTCCACACTTCCTCGGCGGTGTCGCCGTTCAGCACGCCGTCATAACCGAAGAACACATGCAGCTCCAGGTTGGTCCAGTGGTACATCGGGTTGCCGATGGCCATGGGCAGGGCCTCGGCAAACTTCTGGAAACGCTCGCGGTCGGGCTTGTCGCCGGTGATGTACTCTTCGGGCACGCCGTTGGAACGCATCACGCGCCACTTATAATGATCGCCGAAGTAGCTGCCGTCCGGGTTGCGGCCGCCCAGCCACACCTGAGCGATGTTGTCGAAGCGGCGGTTCTCGTAGATCTCGCGGGGCGGGATGTGGCAGTGGTAGTCGCAGATGGGCATGCCGGCTGCGTAGTCGTGGTACAGGTGCTGCGCGGTGGCAGACTGGAGCATGAAGTCCTTATCCATAAATGCTTTCATGGGTCGTTAACTCCTTTTTTGATCGGTGAATGAACGATTGTTTGTGAAATAATAGACAAACCTATATGCATCGGTGCGCCTGTCAGCTGTGACAGGCTGCCTTGTCCCTAGTATACCGAAAAATGAAGTTGTATACAACTGAAAAAGTGCCAAAATTTATCCTGAGGAATTGTGAAATCCGCTGGAAATACGCAAAACCGCCCTTTTTGCTCTAAAAAAGATGCACAAACCACTTGACTTATTTGTATACAACAGCATAAAATAGGGGTATGAGACAGGGGCGTGTGGACCCCTGCATGATATGCTAAGCGACGATGCAAAAAGGAGAACACAGAGATGGAAACTTTGAACTACAAGGTTCTGGCTGAGACTGGCTACAACGGCTACATCCTCAAGGATGCCCCCGTCAAGGTCATGCAGTTCGGCGAAGGCAACTTCCTGCGTGCTTTCGTGGATTATTTCTATGATATCGCCAATGAGAAGGCTGGCTACAACGGCAAGGTCAAGCTGGTGCAGCCCATCGGCAACTTCCCCCAGATGGCGGACTGGATCAACGAGCAGGAGGGCCTGTACACCCTGTACCTGCGCGGCAGCGAGAAGGGCCAGAAGGTCGATGCCAAGCGCGTGATCTCCTGCGTGTCCGACTGTGTGTGCCCCTATGTGGACGGCAAGTGGGACGAAGTGCTGGCTCTGGCCCGCTCCGAAGAGCTGGAGACCGTTGTATCCAACACCACCGAGGCCGGCATTGCTTACACCCAGGGCGACAGCGCGTTCGACCAGGTGCCCCCCAACAGCTTCCCTGCAAAGCTGACCCGTGTGCTGTATGAGCGCTACAAGGCCTTCAACGGCGCTGCCGACAAGGGCCTGGTGATCCTGAGCTGCGAGCTGATCGACAACAACGGCAAGGAGCTGCAGAAGTGCTGCAACAACTACGCCAAGGACTGGAACTTGGACGCTGCCTTCATCGACTGGATGAACAACGCCAACACCTTCTGCTCCACCCTGGTGGACCGCATCGTTCCGGGCCGCATCCGTGACCCGAAGGAGCTGGCTGCGCTGGAAGAGGCCAACGGCTACCATGATACCGTGCTGGACGTCGGCGAAGTGTTCGGCGTCTGGGTCATCGAGGGCCCCGCAGGTCTGGAGGACAAGCTGCCGTTCAAGAAGGCCGGCGTCAACGTCATGGTCGTGCC
>ENA-UPWM01001473-UPWM01001473.1-human-gut-metagenome-genome-assembly--contig:-NODE-1473-length-10308-cov-5.906363_pt1 | contig 10308 bp, 7 predicted proteins | sample MGYA00250051_ERZ773379 | MGnify/ENA primary metagenome ERZ773379 (study PRJEB29103, sample SAMN06112020) | human gut metagenome | biome: human gut; feature: ankylosing spondylitis patient; material...
CATAAAAACAGCCTAAAATAAGGAAAATTTGAAGGTTGTCAGGGTTTTGTCAGGGTAGAAAAGCTTGACTTTAAGACATGATTTTAATAATTTTGCGGTGTAAATCATGCTTGCATAAGCAAAAAAAACATGATGACACATAAAAGAAATTGCATGAATTTCCCATAATCCGGATATGGGATTATCATACTAAAAGTAACCCTAACAAGAACCTTAAAAAAGAACGATTATGAAAAAATTATTGTTACTTGTAATGACACTGCTGAGTACGAGTTTAATGTCAGCCCAGACAATGAAGGAAATACCCGGAAAGCGCTTCCACAACATGAGCGAAAACGGAAAATGGCTGTTGGCTTTCGACACAGGCTATATAGGAATTTATAACACTGAGACGGATGAATTTCAAGACTACGACGACCCTATGACAGCCTATGACCTAGGTATAGGCAACTGTGTAACAAACAGCGGATTCCTAGTCGGAGCCGTAGACGGAAGACCTGCGATACTAGACATTGATAAAAAAGAATGGACCAATCTCGGAATAAGAGAAGAAGACTACAACAAGTACTCAATGGCTAACGGAATAACACCGTCACGCAATATCATCATTGGATACATAGGAACAGGACTAAGCATCGGTCAGATATTAGTAAAACCCGTAATATGGTCAATGACAAATGAAGGCACTTACGGACAATATGAGGAACTGCCATATCCCGAAAAAGACTTCTCTGGATGTGTACCGAAATACATTCTGCCGCAATGCATATCTGAAGACGGCAATATCATTGCCGCACAGATGATGACACAGCAGAACAACTGTCTGCCACTTGTATACCGCAAGACACAAGACGGTACGTGGACCTATGAAGTTTACGACAAGGAAGTGTGCGAACCCGGACTTGAATTTCCTGACTACCCTACACATGAACCAGTTGCGCCGGACTTATACGAATATATGACACCAGAACAGATTGAAGCTTACAAAAATGACTCAACAGCATACGCTGATTCTGTATGGAGATACCATTGTGGAGAGATATCTACCTTCCCGAAATACTGGCCAGACAAAAAGAACTATGCTTCAGAAGAAGCTAACGAACTCTTCAACGAAGCATGGGAGGCTTATGTAAAAGAAGCTGACGAGATGCAAAAGATGCTTGATACCTTCAGAGACTTCTATGCCAAGAATGTAAACCATCTGTTCTATGGACAGAATGCTGTATGGATGTCGCCCAATGGAAAATATTATTCCACTACTTGTGAAAAAAATTATTCTATAGGAGACGCTGCGCTGTTCACAATAGATGAAAGTCTGTCAAAACATGACTTTGAAGATAAACTTTACTCCCATACGGTCACTAACAACGGAGATCTGTTTGTTTCAAATACAAGCACAGCTTATGTCTATCCTGCCGGCAGCACAGAACGCATAACATTACCAGAATGGCTTGTATCGAAGGGCGAAACAGAAGCTGCCGAGTGGCTGTCGGACAGAGAGACAGGAACTGCTATCAGCAGCGGCGACGGACGCGTGATATCAGGATTCTATGGAGCACCCGGAAACTACACCAGCTGGATTATCAAGCTCGACGAGACGCCTACAGGCATAACAGACATTGAGCAGGACGGCAACAGCCACGTGAAGGCATACGACCTGCAGGGACGCATCGTGGCTGAAGGCGAATACAACGAGGTAAGAAACAATCTGAAAAGAGGTATATATATTATCAACGGCCGCAAAATTGTGGTAAAATAAAAGTAACGTTTTTCTAAAAGCCGGCACATTCTGTCATGTGCCGGCAAATTATAAAACGATCTTGACATATAAAAAAGAGCTGCAATAAAAATCAATAAGCAGAAATATAAGACATAAAAGGAAAAATAAACATATTAGCCCCTATATTTAAAACATAAATCATAAGCATTATAATACAGAAAATTCTACATTTCAGCCAAATATAGATGCACATACACATCTGAAAATACGGACAAATGAATATCGCTGACCGAACTAATAACTCTATCAGCGGCTACAAATTTGTTGATAACCGAAAAAAATAAGACAGTAAGGAAAATGCACATCACTCACTGATTAGCATGCCGTGCTTAATCTGAATCACGTATGGGCACGGCATATTGAATGGGGCGCCGGCATGACATAACTGTTGTGAAACATTAAGGCCGGCGCCCCGTCTTTTTATGACACGGCTTCATAGCATAAAAAATATTATCTTAACAGCCGTCACCGCCACAAAGATGCACAGCTTGCAGGCAGCTATCCCGGCAGGGCATTTACCCCTGAATGTTAACCATACAAGAAAATTTGAGTTCATCCTCATACGCCACACCGGGAATATATTTGCCGGACACTTCTGCCATACCTACAATCACACATAAAGACACCGGCAGCCGGCAGCATGCGCATCAGAGTGACGCGTGGCGGCTGTTGATATAATGATGCCGGGGTTGGGTAAAGAATAAGGATAAATATATATCAGGCGGCCTATTGCCCATATATATCATGACGCGCAGTCCTGCCCGTCGTCAATTATCGACTGCAGATATCCGCGTATCGACACGTCGCTGCCGAGGCTGATCTTCTTACGGAGCCTGTTGCGGCTCTTCTCTACCGACTCAACCTCGCGGAACGTTATCTGCGATATCTCCTTCGAGGTCAGTCCCATGTATATGTAGGCACACAGGCGGCAGTCGTTCTGCGTAAGATTAGGGTGAGCCTCCTTGAGCTTGGCGTCGAAGAGCGGCGACACCTCGTTGAAGTATGTCTTGAAGCCCTCGTTGAGCCTATTGGCGGTCTGCTGGCGCAGCTTCAGCGATATGCCGTTGACGCGCTTGCGCGTGTCTTCCTCGGCTATGTCCTTGCTCAGCTCGGCCAGCTCCTCGCAGATGTTCTTGTGCAGATTGTCTATCGACGAAAGGTCTATCGAGAATGTTGTCAGCTCGCGGCTCTTCTTTCCTATTTCGCTCTCCATTCTCTTTTTCTCCCATTCGTGCTCTTTCTGCTCAAGCATCCTCAGCTTCTTTTCCTGCTCGAGTATTATTGCGCTCTGCCTCTGCTCGTTCTTGCGCTTCTTTATGCTGACAACCACGAGCACCGACAGCAGCACGGCCACGAGTATGGTTGCCACGGCTATTATCGTGCGGTTGCGCAGCTTTATGTTGGCAAAATCATACTTCATCTTCAGCTCCATGTTGTCGTTGCGCAGCTGTGCTATATCATACCATGTCATCATCTGGAAGAGCTGCCTCTTCTGGTTGTCAAAGTTGAGCGAGTCGTTGAGCTTCATGCTCTCCTGCAGGCATCTCGACGCCCTTTCATAATAGTTGAGCTTCATGTAGAGAGTGGCTATCTCCTTGAGATACTTGCCCTTTATGGCGTCCGACTGCTTCGGTATCACTTTCTCCTCGATATACCCAATCTCGCTGAGAGCCTTATGCTTCTGCCCCATGGCTATGTAAAGCTGCACGAAGTTGAGCCTTATCATCAGCTCTGACACCGTAAACTTTTCGCCCGGCAGCGTCTTCTCTGCCATCACAAGAGCCTTCTCAGCCTCTTTATACTTGCCCATCTCGGTGAGCAGTCCGCCCTTGTTGATATAAACGCGCGACAGCACATCTCTGTTGCCGGCGGCACACTGCAGCGCACTGTCGAGGCAGGCAATGGCCTTGGGCATGTCCTTCTGTCCGCAGTAGACCAACGCCATGTTGTTATACAATATGCTGCTTGCCCCTGCCAGGCTCTTCAGACTTATCAGCATCCTCAGCGCCTTGGCATAGTCATGCGTGTCATAGTAGAGCTGCGCCTGATTAGTATAAATCTGCACCAGCACATCGTTGAGTCCATACTTTCGGGCTATAGCTGAACCACGGTCGAACATCTTGCGGCCTTCCTCATGAAATCCGAGCATAGTGTAGCCTATTCCGGCCGAGTTGGCATACTTTGCCATTATCAGGAAGTCGGTATTCGTAGCGGCTGTCTTCTTCAGTTCGTTGAACACCATCCTGGCAAAGAGCACCTCAGACAGGAAGTCGCCCTTCTCGGTGAACATCTTGCACATGGGATAATAGCTCGCTGCCAGCTGCGCAGGCTTCAGCGAGTCGGCATTGCTGCGGTTAATCTTGTTGATCTCGTTCAGATAAAACTTCCTGCCGGGCGTGTGCTGCACATACTCCTTCAGATATGCCGTCCACCGCTCCTTCAGCGCATTCTTTTCTGCCCCGCCTGCCACCGCAGGACACACACACGACAACAGCAATGCTGCCACAGCGGCGCGTAGAGCCACGCAGCGCACACCGCGGCATGCTGCAGCGCAACATTCAATGACACAGGCTAAAAGGAAAGGCAGACATAAGGCAGGTCTGCCGTATTGGGTATACATCAAGCGCATAACAGATAAAATTAATTTCAGCGGCAAAACATCAAACAGAAATACCGCCCATGCCAGCATCACGCTGCATGACGGCAGGCCGTGGCGTAAGACTTGTATGCATAGAGAGCCGCTATACTCAAAACATAATATCAGACAAGGCCGGTCTCAAAGGTACGAATTATTAATCAAAACGTGGCCACTTTATCCGCTATTTTTGTCTTTTTGCCGTAAATTAAGCCCTATCCTGCCGCCTTAACAAGGCCTTAACGACGTATGACATTGCGCCGTACGGCGTATGCTTTTTCTGCCTGTGCGGCGGACCATGCCGGAGATAATGCAGCCAGAACGGCGGCAACATAAAGCCGGAGGCAGACAGCCACGCAACAAATCATAACATTAATTATGCCGCCACAATGACAGTTATATCACTTTTTTGTTATAACTTTGCGCCCGGAATATAAACGTTTATAAGACATGTCATTAAAATGTGGTATAGTAGGACTGCCTAATGTGGGCAAGTCTACGATTTTCAACTGCCTGTCGAGCGCGAAGGCACAGGCAGCCAACTTTCCTTTTTGCACCATCGAACCTAACGTCGGCGTGATAACAGTGCCCGACGAACGCCTGACAAAGCTCGCCGAGATAGTACATCCGGGACGCATCGTGCCCGCAACCTGCGAGATTGTGGACATTGCCGGACTCGTAAAGGGTGCCAGCAAGGGCGAAGGTCTGGGCAACAAGTTCCTCGGAAACATACGCGAAACCGACGCCATCATACACGTGCTGCGCTGCTTCGACGACGACAACATCACTCACGTTGACGGCAGCATAGACCCTATACGCGACAAGGAAATCATTGACACCGAGCTGCAGCTGAAGGACCTCGAGACCATCGAAGGACGCCTGAGCAGGCAGCAGAAGGTGGCAGCCGCCGGAAACAAGGAGGCAAAAATAGAAGTAGGGGTGCTCGAGGCATACAAAGAAGTGCTCGAACAGGGCAAGAACGCACGCGTGGTTGAGTTTGACAGCAAGGAAGAACAGGACGCCGCACGCAACCTGTTCCTGCTGACGGCTAAGCCCGTGCTGTATGTGTGCAACGTCGACGAGGCATCAGCCAAGACCGGCAACGACTACAGCCGCCGCGTTGAGGAGGTGGCAAAGGCCGAAGGCGCCGAGGTGCTCGTAATAGCAGGCAAGACTGAGGAAGACATAGCAAGCCTTGAGACATACGAAGACAAGCAGATGTTCCTCGACGAGCTTGGCCTCGAAGAGAGCGGCGTAAACCGTCTGATAAAGAAAGCCTATGCCCTGCTTAACCTCGAGACATTCATCACCGCAGGCGAGATGGAGGTCAAGGCATGGACATATCACAAGGGCTGGAAGGCTCCTCAGTGTGCCGGCGTAATCCACACCGACTTCGAGAAGGGCTTTATCCGCGCCGAGGTGATAAAGTATGACGACTACATCAAATACGGCTCAGAGGCCGCAGTGCGCGAAGCCGGCAAACTGGGCATCGAGGGCAAAGACTATGTTGTGCAGGACGGCGACATCATGCACTTCAGGTTTAATGTATAAATTTTAAGAGCAAAAGAGGCTTGAAAGAGTAGTTAAAGGAGTTAAAGTAGTTACCGCTCCCTGTGGTCGCTCAGGAGTTAAAGTCAAATGCCTTTAAACCTGCGTACCATAAAAACGTTAACTGCACAGGCTCTGCTCAACAGGCAAGGCTAATGACTTTAACTACCAGCAGGCCCAAGCCTGCGATAACTCCTTTAACTACTCTAACTACATAAATATTACCTATCATGATTTCCGAATTACTATACATCCTGTGGAACCCCAATCTGGTGGCATTTCATCTCGGGCCGATGTCCATACGCTGGTATTCGCTGTGCTGGCTCTTGGGCCTTGCGTCGGCATATTTCATCGTGAAGAGGCTCTACAAGGAGCAGAAGATAAAGCCGGAACTGTTCGATCCGCTGTTCATCTACTGCTTCGTGGGCATACTGATAGGCGCCCGTCTGGGCCACTGTCTGTTCTATGAGCCCGACTATTTCCTGTCGAGCGGCAAGCATATAGTGGAGATGATACTGCCAATACACTTCATGGCCGACGGCTCGTGGAAGTTCACCGGATATGAAGGACTGGCAAGCCACGGCGGAACCATCGGACTTATCATTGCCCTATGGCTATACGTGCGCCGCACAAAGGTGAACATCTGGCGCGTGCTCGACAACGTGGCGATAGCAACTCCCGTAACGGCATGCTTTATCCGACTGGGCAACCTCATGAACTCTGAAATCATAGGCAAGGCAACCGACGTGCCTTGGGCGTTCATCTTCGAGCGCGTTGACATGACTCCGCGCCATCCGGGACAGCTCTACGAGGCAATAGCCTACGCCATTTTCTTCGTCATAGGATGGTATTTCTACCGCAAAAAGCCGCAGCGCGTTGGCACAGGATTCTTCTTCGGACTCTGCATAACGCTCATCTTCACGGCACGATTCTTCATCGAGTTCACAAAGGACATACAGGAAGAGTTTGAGGCATCAATGCTGCTCAACATGGGACAGCTGCTCAGTATACCGTTCGTAATCATAGGCATACTCTGCATGAAGGGCGGAAAATGGATGCAGAAACTGGGCATTGAATACCGGATACCGTTCCCTCTCAGGCCAAAGGACTGAAACTCGTATTTGAAGATGACTTCGATAATGAATTATCCATATCCAATGACGGCAAAAACGCCCGGTACTGCGCTCACAAGCCCCGATACGGAGATTTCAGCGGCTGGCCATTTTCCGATGTCGACGGTCCTGATAATCCTTTCGAACAAGTCGACACCTATTTGAAAATTAAAGCCCGTAAAAGAGCCGGAACAAAAGGAAGCTCAGGACTAATATCGTCTGTAAATATGGACGGTGAAGGATTTTTCACAAAAGCCCCCTGTTATCTCGAATGTAGGTTTACCGCCCAGTCTGCACCCGGTACTTGGCCTGCATTTTGGACTCTCACCAGTATCGACCGAGGCATCAATGGAGACGAACTGGATATTGTCGAAGCCTATGGAGGGGTAGGAAAAGGTAACCCCAACCACCCGGGCTACTCCATCACGAGCCATTTCTGGGGACAAAAAGAACCCGATGGGACATATAAAAAACGCTTTAATAAACGAGTTCCCATCATGGAACTAGGTGGAAAATCATATTGGTCCACCACCTTCCACACCTATGGTCTATATGTAGGACGAGACGAAACGATATACTATTTCGACGGTATCGAAGTACTGAGGCATACAACGAACGACATATCAAAAGAAAAACCGCTTTTCTTCCTGATAAACTACGCGATTGGAGGAATAAGCGGTTGGCCTATCGACCTCGAACGTTTCGGGAATGCATCGGATATGTATGTAGATTACGTACGAGTATTCGCCGAAAACGACATTCAATATTCCATACCACTTCCCGAAAAAAAATAAAAATCACAATCCCATCAATCATGAAAAACAGACTGTTATCCTACGGAATCATTTCCCTCGTTCTCGGTTTGACATCATGCCATACCAACGATTCTGTAAAATTCCAATTCGACAGCAAGAAAATCGTGTCGGGTAAAAAAATCGCGATAAAAGACATCGCACCCCAACTACCTACCGATTGGGACGAGTATGACTATGTAACCATAGAATTTCGTTCCACCACGCCGCAGAGATTTCAATTAGGATTCACCACCGACTCAGGATACAACGAACTACGACTTATATCATATGTTCCCAACGCATGGAACAAATTAACCATTCCACTGAGATTTTTCAGAGAACTACCCGTTGCCAAACACGATATAGCAGCAACTTCCAATCAACCGAGAACAACAGGCTGGATCAACTTGGGAGGGAAACGAGGCCCTTTGACAGGAGTAGATTCAATAGGCATACGCATGAGAGCCCCTATCGATAACCCTACGATCGAACTGCGATCGATCGCTTTGTCAAAAGACGATCCCGGCGACAGGTACTTAGAGAATAAGCCCGCTTTCGACAAGTTCGGTCAATGGAACTTGGGCGACTATGAAGGAAAAATTTACTCCGAAGAACAACTTCAAAAAGAATGGCTGCAAGAAGAAACCGAAATCAACGAAACAGAAAATTTCAACTATTCTCGTTATGGAGGCTATTTGAACAAACGAGTAAAATCGACGGGCTTTTTCAGGACAGAACAGATCGACGATCGTTGGTGGCTCATCGACCCGGACGGATATTTGTTCCTCTCCTATGGGGTCGATTGCGTCGCCCCCGTCGGGGACTACTACACGAAAAACACCGACAAATGCACAAATATGTTTCAAGAACTTCCGCCCAGAGAACTTTTCGTCGAATCCGAGAATGTATCGCCCGAAACACATACAGCCTCTTTCGGTATCTGGAACCTATATCGTCGATACGGAAAAAATTATCTCGACCGAGCTGCCGAAATGACAATCAAAAGAATGGACAAGTGGGGATTGAATACCCTTGCAAACTGGTCGGATAAACGCCGGAACAGGTGGGGGAACGGCTGCACCAGATGGGCGCGGCTCTTACATTGCGCTGTGCGCTGGGCGGCATCCTTGCACTGGTGCTGCTCCACTTCGGCCTCGCCGCAGAGGGCCTTGTCGGCCCGCTGGGCGGCCTTGACCCCGTAACTGCCCCGGCGGCCTTCTATGCCGCTGATCTGCTCTTCCTGGCGCTGGATGACCGGAACAACTTGATATACCATACATACGAGCGGCATTACAGCCATATTGTAGAGAAATCCGCAGAGCTTCTGCGGCGGGTGGCGGAGCGCTGCGGCCGGGAGGCGGTGTTTGCCATCTCCGGCTCTGCCGGCATGGGCATGGCGGAGAGCGTAAAGGCTCCCTTTGTGCAGGAGGTGTTCGCTACCCGGGTGGCGGCCAACCGTCTGGCACCGGGGACGGACGTTATCATCGAATTGGGCGGCGAGGATGCCAAGATCCTCTTTCTGACCAACGGTATGGAGGTCCGGATGAACGGTTCATGCGCCGGCGGCACCGGGGCCTTCATCGACCAGATGGCCACGCTGCTGAAAATGGGCGCGGAGGAGATGGACAAAGCCGCCCAGACAGCGGAAAAGACCTACACCATCGCCGCCCGCTGCGGCGTGTTTGCCAAGAGCGACATCCAGCCCCTCATCAATCAGGGGGCCAAGTCCGCCGACATCGCCAAGAGCATCTATCAGGCGGTGGTGAATCAGACCATCGCGGGTCTGGCGCAGGGACGGCCTATCAAGGGCCACGTTCTGTATCTGGGCGGGCCGCTGACCTTTTCCAAGTGTCTGCGGCAGAGCTTCGACGAGACTTTGGGCGTCACCGGAACTTGTCCGGAGAATAGCTTGCTGTTTGTGGCTCTGGGCGCGGCGTTTTACGCCGAGGAATCGTGGGACCTGCTGAAAACGGCGGAACTGTTGGAGCAGCGCGGCATGTCGGAGACCTACCGCTCCCAGCCCCCTCTGTTTGAAAATGAAGCGGAATATGACGCGTTCAAAGCCCGTCACGCCAAGGCGGCGGTGCCGCAGGCGGACTTCCCGACGGACTACGCCAAGCCCGTCCACATCGGCATCGATTCAGGCTCCACCACGGTGAAGGTGGCGGTCATCGACGAGAACGCGGAGCTGCTGTTCACCGACTACCGGCCCAATCAGGGGGACCCCATTGCCCTGCTGAAAACCGTGCTGCTGGGGTTATATGAGAGCCATCCCAAGCTGAACGTGGCGTCCGTCACCACCACCGGCTACGGCGAGGATTTGGCCAAGGCTGCCTTCCACGCGGATTTCGGCGTGGTGGAGACCGTGGCCCACTTTACCGCCGCCCTTCCTGTACCGTGACATGTAGGACAAGTTTCTACACCACCGTCACCTTCTGC
>ENA-UPWM01001480-UPWM01001480.1-human-gut-metagenome-genome-assembly--contig:-NODE-1480-length-10294-cov-6.057747_pt1 | contig 10294 bp, 7 predicted proteins | sample MGYA00250051_ERZ773379 | MGnify/ENA primary metagenome ERZ773379 (study PRJEB29103, sample SAMN06112020) | human gut metagenome | biome: human gut; feature: ankylosing spondylitis patient; material...
GCCGTCAAAATATCATGACTATTTACATTTTTGAAACAAAAACATTACAATAGAGTTGCATGTTAGTTAAAAAAGCCTTAACTTTGTCGCCGGTTTACAAACGGTAGATTAAGGGGTGCCTGATAAATTGCAGGCTGAGATTAAACCCTGGAACCTGATACGGGTAATTCCGGCGTAGGGATAAACGGCCGAACTAATTTGTTTTTTGGTCTAAAGGATTTAAGCATAAGAAAGTATGCCCCTTTTTGTGTATTTAATTATTAGTTTTTTAATGAAACGTCATTTTTTTGTTGCGGCAACATTGTCATTGGCATTAACCAACGCAACAGCAGCTAACGAAACAGGAAAGACAAAGGCAGACTCGGTAAAGACCGTTGCACTGCAGGAAGTTCAGGTATTGTCTACACGTGCAGGCGAGACAACGCCTATCACGCACACCGACATCAGCAAGTCACAGATAAAGTCGATGAACTACGGCAAGGACGTACCGTTTATCCTATCACTGACACCTTCGGTAACGACAACTTCTGACGCAGGAAACGGCATCGGATACACCAGTATAAGAGTGCGCGGCACCGATCCTACACGAATAAACATAACAGCCAACGGCGTTCCTATCAACGACTCTGAGAGCAGCAACGTATACTGGACCAACATGCCCGACTTTGCATCGAGCGTTGAGAGCATGCAGATTCAGCGCGGTGTGGGTACATCAACCAACGGTGCGGGTGCATTCGGTGCCACGATAAACATGCAGACCGAGAACATCGGCGTAAAACCATTCGGCGGAATAGACCTCTCTGCCGGAAGCTACGGCTCACACAAGGAAACGTTCCGCTTCGGCACAGGACTTATCAACGGCCACTGGGGCTTCCAGGGACGCTTGTCTAACGTTGGCAGCGACGGATACATCGACCGCGCTTCGTCGAAGCTAGACTCTTATTTCCTGCAGGGCGGATATTTCTCAGACAACACCGTAGTGAAGTTTATCACCTTCAACGGAAAGGAAGAGACATATCATGCATGGAACTATGCTTCGCTCTACGAGATGAACCTCTACGGCCGCAGATACAACTCTTGCGGATATATGTATACCGACGAAGACGGCAACATGCACTTCTACGACAACCAGATTGACTATTATCATCAGCAGCACTATCAGTTGCTCTGGAACCAGATACTGTCACGTGAACTGAGCCTCAACGTTGCCCTGCATTACACAAAGGGCTTCGGCTACTACGAAGAATACAAGGACGGAAGAACACTGGCCGAATATACTCTGACCAACGACTGGAGCAAGACGAGCGACCTGGTGCGCCGCAAGCAGATGGACAACGACTTCTACGGAGCCATAGCATCGCTCAACTACAACAACCGTAAGGGTCTGAAGGCAACAATCGGCGGAGGCTGGAACAAATATGACGGCGATCACTACGGCAACGTGCTATGGGTGAAAAACTTCGACGAGGACATAGAGCCTAACCACAAATATTATGACAACAACGCCAAGAAGACTGACGGCAATATTTACGGAAAGGTAAACTATGAGTTCATAAAGGGACTCAGTGCATACGTTGACCTGCAATACCGCCATGTAAACTACAAGATGAGCGGACCGTGCGACGCATTCGACTACGACACATACAAGCAGATTGTGTTCAACGAAGACAACTCATTCGACTTCTTCAACCCGAAAGCCGGAATATTCTGGCAGATGAACAACAACCACCAGGCCTACGCCTCGTTTGCCATATCTCACCGCGAGCCGACACGTAACGACTACGAGGACAACCTTGGCGAAGACCTCAAGGCAGAAAGGCTCTACGACTGGGAACTTGGCTATAAGTTCACCACGAACAGATTCTCTGCCGGAGTAAACTTCTACTACATGACTTACAACGACCAATTTGTGCTGACCGGAGAACTTAACAACATAGGCGAAATGATAGCACGCAACGTGGGCGAGAGCTACCGTATGGGCGTTGAGTTGCAGGCTGCATGGCAGCCCGTTGACTGGCTGCGCTGGGACGCCAACGCAACATGGAGCCGCAACCGCGCTAAAGACTGGCACATAACACTGAGCGACACGGGCGAAAGCGTTACTCTTGGCGACACGCCTCTGTCGTTCTCGCCCGACTTCATCTTCAACAACATCTTTACATTCAACTGGAAAGGACTTAGCGCATCGCTCCAGAGTCAGTATATCGGCAAGCAGTATCTCACCAACACCGGCATAAAGAGCTACATCAGCGAGAACGAGAACGGAGGCAACGAGGTCAGCATGATGATTGACAGCTACTTTGTAACCAATCTTGACCTTTCATATACATTCAAGCTGAAAGGTCTGAAGAGCATAACCCTCGGCTGCACTGTATACAATCTGTTCAGCGAGAAATACATGAACAACGGATGGTCTGCCCCGGGCTACAAGAAGAATGCTGACGGCAAGGTAATAGCCTACACTGAAGACGACGAATACGAAACGGGATATGCCGCACAGGCCCCGATAAACTTTATGGCTCATCTCAGCCTGACGTTCTAACAACAGCAGCTGCAAGATGGACTTCAATCAGTTTATGTCACAATATTGGCTCGACATCGTAACAACGGTGTTGGGCCTTATATACATCTGGCTCGAATACAAGGCCAGCATAGCCCTTTGGATTGTAGGCATAGTCATGCCGGCTCTCGACGTGTGGCTCTACTGGACTCACGGACTGTATGGCGACGCAGGCATGGCTGTCTACTACACCGTTGCAGCAATCTACGGCTATGCGGTATGGAAATTCGGACGCAAGAAGGGTCAGAAAGAAGGAGAAGATATGCCCATCACTCATTTTAGGCGCTCATTAATCCTGCCTGTAACGCTGTTTTTCTTCGCGGCATGGGCATTAACGTGGTGGGTGTTAGTAACCTATACCAACAGCACCGTGCCCGTTACCGACGCCTTTACCAACGCCCTGAGCTTTGTAGGCCTGTGGGCTTTATCAAGAAAATACATCGAGCAATGGCTCTTCTGGATTGCCGTTGATGCCGTGTGCGCATATCTCTACATCGGCAAGGGCATACCCTTCAAGGCTTCGCTCTACGCTCTCTATGTGGTAATAGCCGTAATGGGCTACTTTAAGTGGAAGCGGATGATGCAGCAGCAGTCACAGCCGGCATGATTTCCAGCAGCATCACCCTACCCCATATTTGCCTCATCCATCCCATTTTTCCCATAACTCCCATTCAAAAGAAACAGCAATGCAGAACTTTCTGATAACAACATCCTTCGCCCCTGATGCCGTGATTATCGGCAACGGCGACTTTCCCACTGCCGAAATTCCGCTTGCGGCCATAAGTAATGCACGTTATGTATGCTGCTGCGACGGTGCGGCTGCCAGCTATATCTCACGCGGCTTCGTGCCCGATGCGATAGTAGGCGACGGCGACTCACTGGACGAAGTGTTCAAGGAGAAATACCGCGACATACTTCACATCATAGATGAACAGGACGACAACGACCAGACCAAAGCCACACGCCACTGCCTAAGCATGGGTTTCAGAAGTATTGCATACGTGGGAGCAACGGGAAAGCGAGAAGACCACACACTGGGCAACATCAGTCTGATAGAACGCTACAAGAACGAAATGGGCATAGACGCGGTGATGCTAACCGACCACGGCTACTTTGTCGCTGCCGAAGGCGATGCTGAGTTTGAGACCTTCGCCGGTCAGCAAGTCAGCATATTCAACTTTTCTTGCAGCAGGATAGAAAGCAGCGGACTGAAATGGAACTCTTACGCATACGGCAGCTGGTGGCAGGGCACTCTCAACGAGGCCACAGGCAACAGCGTAAAGTTCTGTGCCGATGGCCGCTATCTGGTGTTCCGCACTTACAAGGGAAAGATTTAGCATAGGCTTAACGGATAAGAACGGAACTTCTGTTTCATTTATGTGGATATTAACACAGCGGGCGGACAGTCGATAATGACTGTCCGCCCGCTGTGTTTTTTATAGAGTCGCCAACCAAGACATTCCTGTCTGTGCCTGCCATGTGTTCAGACACATATCCTTACCATCCGCCGCCCAGAGCCTTATACAGGTTCACCTTTGCCAGCTGACTGTCCAACAGGGCATTGCTGAGTCCGATCTGAGCATCGAGGTAAGTACGCTGGGCATCAAGCAAGTCCATATAGCCGATGGCTCCGTTTACATATTGGACAAGAGCAAGCGACAATGCCGTCTTCGACGAGTTCTCCAGGTCGTAGCGTGTCTTGTATATTTCCTTCACCTTATTAAAGTTGGCTATGGCATTATATGCATCCTTGAAAGCCGTCAGAACAGCTTTTTCGTATGCATAAGTAGCACGCTCGTATGCAGCTTTTGCTGCTCTGTGGCGAGCCTTGTTCTTGCCCATGGCAAAAATCGGCTGAAGCAGGTTGGCGCTCAAGAAGTGGTAAGGCGAGCTTAACACTCCTTTCAGGTCGTCGCTTTCAGTTCCGAGATATCCCGTCAGCGTTATGTTCGGGAACATGCTTGTGTATGCAACGCCCACTTTTGCATTTGCCGCAATAAGCTGCTGCTCGGCTTCGCGCACGTCAGGGCGCCGTTCCAGCAGCGATGAAGGCAATCCTACAGGCAGACTGTCAGGGAAGATAACCTCCTGTGGCAGCGTCGAGCGCTCTATGCGGTGCGGATATTCGCCCGTCAGCAATGCCAGTTCGTTTTCCTTTGTGGTTATTTGCAGTTCAAGGTCGGGCACGAGTGTCTCCGTCCTTGACAATTCCACCTGAGCCTGTCGGTATGTAACCTCAGACGTCAGTCCGCCTTCATATCGTATGCGCGCAAGATGTTCGCTTTCCCGGCGTGCCGTTACGGTCTGATGTACGATTGACAGTTCGTTGTCGAGCGCCACAAGTTCATAATATGTCTGTGCCACCTGCGCAATGAGGCTTATCTGCAGTGCGCGCCGGTTTTCTACAGATGCCATGAGTTCTGCTATGCTTTCATCATGTGCCCAGCGCAGTTTTCCCCAGAAGTCGAGTTCCCATGACATCGTAGCCTTCAGGTCAAACTGGTTACTGTTGCCGTGATGCTCTCTTTCCTTCTCGGCGTAGATCTTAGCTCCGAACGCAGGAAACATATTAGCATAGTTTATACGCTTCATCTCTGCCAGCTCTTTTATCCTGGCTGCCGCCATCTGCATGTCCTTGTTGTAGACAAGAGATTTGGATATGAGGCTTTGCAGGATTGTATCCGTGTAAACCTCTTTCCACGAGATGTCGGCCATGGATGTCGAGTCTGTGTTTTCTTCATCAGACAGTGCTGCCGGCAGTTCTATATTCGGACGTGTGTATTTTCTGCCTATCTGACAGGCAGACAGACTTATTGCGGCCGTTAATATCAGCGCATGTATTATGTATTTTAATCCGTGTCTCATAATTTATTGTTGCTGTGCTATCGCTTTTTGTTCCTTGTTCCCTTTCTTAGCCTGCAATCTGTTTTTGGCTTTATATATTGTAATGAAGAAGAATGGAATGAGCTGTATTCCTATGAAGACGGCAGCCAGCATTCCGAAGAACACACCCGTACCGATAGCCTTTCGGCTGGCAGATCCCGGTCCTGAGGCAAGCACCATAGGGAGTATGCCCAATATGAATGCGAACGAGGTCATAAGTATCGGGCGGAAGCGCAGTCTAGCTGCGTGCAGCGTGGCTTTGAGGACATTGACGCCCGCGTCGGTTTCATCCTTGGCAAACTCCACAATAAGTATGGCATTCTTAGCCGCAAGTCCCATAAGCATCACAAGTCCGATCTGGAAGTATGTGTCGTTTTCAAGTCCGCAGACTGCAATTCCGATGTAGGCTCCCAATGCAGCTACAGGCAGCGAGAGCAGCACCGCAATAGGTATGCTCCAGCTTTCATACAGTGCGGCGAGGAACAAGAAGACGAAAATGAATACCAGCGAGAGTATTATTCCGGTCTGTCCTCCGGCCTGTTTCTCCTGATATGACAGTCCGCTCCACTCTAGTCCGATATTGTCGGGCAGATGCTCCTTGACAAGTTCTTCCATTATCTCCATGGCCTGTCCTGAACTGTAGCCCTGTGCGGCCGTGCCTCGTATTATTGCCGTGTTGAACATGTTAAAGCGCTTTATGCTGCCGGGGCCAGTGGTATATTCGGTGTTGCCCAGCGCAGTCAGCGGAATCATGTCGCCGTTTGAGCCGCGGACGAAGTAGAGGCTTATGTTGTCGCGGTGCTCTCTGTATGGGGCTTCAGCCTGTATGTACACTCGGTAAATGCGGTTGAACATGTTGAAGTCGTTGACATACACCGATCCCGTGTAGGCTTTCATTGTTGAGAACACGTCGGCCATAGGCACACCGAGCATCTTCACCTTGTCTCTGTCGACGTCAAAGTAAAGTTGCGGAATTTCTGCCTGCAGCGATGACGACAGACCAGACAGTTCCTTACGCATTGAGGCATAGTGCATCAGCGTGTCGGCAGCGTTCACCAGGTCGTCATAAGTTGCGTCGCCGTGAGCTTCGAGCTGCATCTCGAATCCTCCCGACGTACCAAGACCGGGAATTACAGGAGGAGTAGACAGATAAAACTTACATTCGGGATATTCCGACAGTTCACGGCCCACGCCGGCCATAATGTCCTCTATTGTATTATCGTCACGCTCTTTCCATTCTTTCAATATAACGGTGAGCTGTGCCCTTGTCTGGCTTGTTCCGACGCGCGGGCTCGATCCTGTTACGTTCTGCACATACTCCACAGCAGGATTCTTCATCAGGAAGCTAACCGCCCTTTCGGTTACGGCACGTGTGCGTTCGAGGGTTGTTCCTTCAGGCATTTCCAGTTCCACGGTGAAGTATCCCTGGTCTTCCGACGGCAGGAAGCTGGTAGGCGTAAGCTTGTTGAATATGAATATGGCAATCAGAATCATGCAGAACCCTATGCCAACACGACGGGGATTCTTGATTATTCTTGATATTCCGGCTAAATATTTGTTGTTGCCAAGGTCGAGCCACCTGTTGATAGCCGTGAACACCTTGTTCTTAGGCTTGTTTTTGTCCGTAGGCTTGAGTATCAGAGAGCACATCACAGGGCTGAGCGTGAGCGCCACTACCGTAGAAAGCAGCACAGAGATTACGATCGTTACGCTGAACTGGCGGTACAGCTGTCCTGTTATGCCCGACAGGAAACTAACCGGCACGAACACGGCTGCCAGGACAAGCGACGTGGCAACAAGCGCTCCCGTCAGTCCGTTCATGGCCTTCTTGGTGGCTTCATACGGACTGAGATGCTCCTCTTCCATTATGCGCTCCACGTTCTCCACGACTACAATGGCATCGTCCACCACAAGGCCTATGGCAAGCACAAGGCCAAGCAGGGTGAGCATGTTGAGCGAGAAGCCCAAAATCAACATGAAGCCGAACGTTCCTATCAGTGATATCGGCACGGCCACAAGCGGGATGAGTGTGGCACGCCAGCTCTGAAGGAAGAGGAACACGACGACGATAACGAGTACAAGTGCTTCAAACAGAGTCTTGTATACCTCGTGGATCGACTCCGATATGTATGTCGTCATATCGAACGGTATCTCGTATTTTACGCCCTCCGGGAAGTTGTGGCTTATCTCCTCCATTGCCTTCTTCACATTCTCTGCCACTTCCATCGCGTTTGCACCGGGGAGCATGTATATGCCGAGCACGGCAGCATTGCCGCCATTTATTCCACTTTCGGTATTGTACGACTGCGCTTCGAGAGAAACGCGGGCTACATCTCTCAGTCGTATGAACGAACCGTCGGCATTGGCCCTCAGTACGATTTCCTCAAACTGGCCAACGGAAGACAGACGTCCTTGTGCCGTGATTGGTATCGTGAAGTCGAGTCCCTTTACGGGCTGCTGGCCCAATACGCCGGCCGCCGACTCGCGGTTCTGGTCTTTCAGGGCGTTCTGCACGTCCTGCACCGTAAGGCCGAAGCTTGCCAGTCGCGCGGGGTCAAGCCATATCTGCATGGCATAGTAGCGGCTGCCCACGTTAGACACGCGCCCCACTCCCGGTATTCGCCTCAACAGGTCGACCACGTTGAGTGTGGCAAAGTTGCTGAGATATATTTCATCAAACTTTTCATCGTTTGATGTCAGACAGATAGTCATCAGCTGGCTTGCTGCCTGCTTTTCTATCTCGATGCCGTTCTGCACCACCTCTGCCGGCAGACGCGACTCTGCCAGTTTTATGCGGTTCTGGATTTCCACAGCCGACAGGTCGGGGTCGGCAGAAATGTCAAACGTAACTGTCGCCGAGAACGAGCCGGAGTTGGAGCTGTTTGACTCCATGTAAATCATGCCCGGAGTTCCGTTCAGCTCCTGCTCTATAGGCGTTGCCACAGCCTGCGACACCGTGAGCGCGCTGGCTCCCGGATAGGAGGCGCTGATCTTTACCACCGGAGGCGTTATTTGCGGATACTGGTCTATGGGCAGCATTGTCAGTCCGATAAGTCCAACAATGACTATGAGGACTGATATTACTATCGAAAAGACCGGTCTGTCTATGAAGAAGTTTACTTTCATCTATTCGGAAGCTTTTATTTTAATTGGTTTTCGCTTGCGGACGGACCGCAGTCTTCTTTCTGTTGGCTACGCGTACTTTCATTCCTGGCGTAAGCTTATGGTATCCCTCGCTGATTATGGTTTCGCCGGGGGCGAGTCCTCTCTCCACCACAACCTTGTTGCCGAACTCAGGGCCAAGCTCGATAAAGCGGCGTTCGGCAGTAGAGTCGCGCCTCATTACGAAGACATAGGCTCCACCCTTCTCTATGATGAGTGCCTTCTGCGGCACAACAGTTGCGTTTTCGCGGACATCGAGCAATGCGTGCACTTTCGTAAACTGTCCCGGAAGCAGCACGTGGTCAGGGTTGGGCATCTCTGCACGTACAGAGAATGTTCCAGTCTTCGGACTTACCTGCGGTTCGGCAAAGTCGACGAGTCCCTTATATGGATATGTGCTGTTGTCGGGCAGCGTTATTGTTACATACGGCTGCCATGAGCGCGACGAGTCGCGCTGTCCGAGGTTAATGTTTCTCTCCTTGCTCTTAAGATAGTCGAGCGCGGTCATGCTGAAGTCTATCAGCACGGTGTCGCTCTTCACTACGGTGGCAAGCAGCGACTTGCCGCCTGTGCCGACAAGTGTGCCAAGGTCTACAAGTCTCTCGCTGATATATCCTGATATCGGCGAGCGCACGTAGGTGTAGCTCAGCTCCTGCTCAGCCTGAACAAGGTCGGCACGGCTCATGCCCATGCTTGCAACGGCCGTCTCATACGCTGCCGTGGCGTTGTCAAGGTCAAGGCGGCTGGCAGCATTCTGCTCAAACAAGGGGCGTATGCGCTCAAGGTCGCGTCTGGTCTTCAGCACCAGGGCCGAGTCCTTGCGCAGCTGCGCGCGCGCCTTGTCTACCTTTGCCTTATACTGTCGCTGGTCGATCACGAAGAGTATCTGGTCTTTTTTCACGTATGTTCCTTCTGCGAAAGCCATTCTTTCAAGAAAGCCTTCCACCCTGGCGCGCACCTCTACAAACTGATGTGCACGTATGCGGCCCACATAGTCGCCGTAAATCTTGACGTCTTCCACGCCGACTTTCTCTACAGAAACGACGGGTATCTCAGGTACCGGCGGCGGGCAGTGAGCGGTGCAGGGGGACGATGGCGAAGATGGCCAGCCAGCCCATGAACAGATAGATGGCGCTGGTGAGCCACCGGGGGATGGACAGCTTGGCGATGGTCAAAATCATGCCCAGCAGACCCACTGCCCACACAACCGCCAGCAGGATGGCTCCGCCGCTGTCTCTCAGGCCCAGCAGACACACGGGGGTATAGCTGCCGGCGATGAGCAGATAGATGGAGCAGTGGTCATATTTCCGCAGGGCGATGCGCCCGGCCACCGAGGTGCTCACGCAGTGATAGAGCGTGCTGGCGGTGTACAGCCCCGTCATGGACAGGCCATAGATGAGAAAGACCCAGAAGTCCAGGGCGCTGCCCAAAGCAACGGAGCGCAGCAGCAGTGCCACAGTGCCCACAGCGGAGAGGACGGCTCCAATGCCGTGGGTGATGGCCGACCAGGGCCGCAGCCCGTCATAGGGGTCCCGGTCCTTTTCCCGCAGCCTGACCGGGCGCGGCTTTGGTTGGGAAGGATAATAGAGCATGGCCTTGCGGCGGGGGAGTGCGTTTTCCTGATTCATATGGATCACCTTTCCTTATCTTTAGTATAACACATGCTGCGCAATATAATCAATAGAAACT